>JGI24158J21664_10015311_pt1 | contig 10002 bp, 4 predicted proteins | sample Ectturendosymbi3_FD_21664 | JGI IMG/M metagenome (IMG submission 21664) | reverse complement strand
GGAAGACCTTTTTTGTTGCTCTAGACTTTTTTCATAACGCTGGCAACATACTCCGTTTATGATATATTTCACTAATTGTAGGAGTACATTTGTTATTGCACTAGGAAATTTTGTGTAATCTTGAACTGTAACGGGATCTAAAATCCCACAAAGATATATTCCCAATGCTTTCTTCTTCAAATTGAAATTTGTTTTTTTAATTTGTATGCAGAGGGAAGCATCGAAATTTAAACAATCAGTCCTAACCCTTGTTTCACCAGTTTCTTCAATTGGCATTGCAGACAATAAAATTATACTGTATGTATAACCCCGACAATGATCTTATATGAGGATATGAAACCAGTGATTACTACAAAATGAAACCGACTGAACATGTTCTGCTTCATCCGATGTGCGTTCTAACACTACAATATAAAGTTATCTTTGTATTACTGAACACATTGAAGTTGCTGATGAATTTATCACTTCAAAGACCCAGATTTAACTCGATTTTTTATAATTTAGCCTAGACACCAATGTCGACTAAAAAACGCAGATCTGGGTGGAAAAACCCTCAGCGGGAGCCAGTGGCGCAGCCAGCCCAAACATTTGGGGGGACCAAAATATTTGATTTTAGGCGAATAACACTACTTTGTTTAAAAAAACGCCTTTCTTTCTCTGCAGTCAAAAGAGCGGACATGAGCGAACTGCAATCTCATCATTGCATGTTTGAACAAATTAAGTGAATTAACCACTTACGAACCGCCGTACATGATCACCTCCAATTGTCTCTGAAGCGTAGGCTGCCAAATTGTATTAGTTTTGACGTTTTTGACCAGTGTTTTTGCAAAGTTTAAACGGAGGGTATGTGAAACGCCACTCCAGTTGCGCTAAGCGTTTGAGGGGCTTCGCGGTCATGATTTTGCCCTGGGCCTCGCGCTCATTTAATCCGGCCTTGGGTTTAGGGTTTACATTTAAGGAGTATGTTTGAGTTTCGGTTTAGGGTTCACTTTTATGGTTTAGGTTTGCGGATTAGGTTTCAGGTTTCGGTTCAACTTTTAGGTTTAAGTTTTGGGTTTAGGTTCAACTTTTAGGTTTAAGTTTTGGGTTTAGGCTTTGGTTTTAGGTTTGGCTTTGGTTTTAGGTTTGGCTTTGGGTATGGTTTTAGGTTTAGGGTTTTAGGTCATGTAACGAGGACCTTACACTAGTCCAAGTGTACCATCCTTGTTACTTGACCAATCCAAGCAATCGTATTCTCCTAATGGCAAAATAACTCCAGCTGTGCTTTTCCTTCTGATGCCAAATGGACACTTCCTTGTTAAATTTTGTAAATGCCAAAAGGCTGTGTCTATTTTGCCTCATTAGGCAAAAGCACTGCTGGAACTATTTTGCCTTCAACCAATCGTATTTGGCTAAAGGCAAAATAGCTCCAGTAGTTGTTTTGCCTCATGAGACAAAATAAAAATACATGATTATACATTGGCGGATCAGGACTGCATCGGACTGGTGATTTTCAAAAATTTTGCGAATCAGGACTGGATTGGATTCAATTTTATCGGATCAGGACTGGACTCGGACTGAAAAATTTCACAGTCTGCTCATCTCTTCTGTGTAGGGCGCCTCAAGCCTAAAATGGTTAGGAAACACTGGTGTAGAGAGTCAACAAGGCTTCGTTATCGGTTTAGCGCTATGAATCTCGGCCATTTAGAGCAGTGGTTCCCAAAATGTGGATCATTAAGAGTCAAAAAATGGGTACCGTCGATGCAAAGCTGGGTTGTATATTTTGAACGTTGGCATTGTTTTGCAATGTCTGTCAGGTGTAAGCTAATTGACAAAAAAGTAGATTGCTAAAACTGAAAACGAACTTATTTCAACTTTCTGCCAAAAATCAAGTATGCAATCAAAATTATTTTTTTCACAGTAAAATATGTTCTTGGAGGCTTAGGTCGCGAGGTGGTCACCAAATGCAGGTTTGGGTCGCGCTCAAAATGTTTAGGAACCGCTGCAGATTTAGAATGAAGGTCTGCATTTGTGGGCTTTCTGTAGGTACAAGCAATAGAACCAGATGTTTCTGACGTTCAAAAGTTCTTCTATCACAAACGTCATCCTTCATACATGACATATAATCCAATTAATATTGTTCTACATACTTAAGGAATGTTCGTTTTAGCACAACTATCACGTTGAGTTTACCTTATTACAGTAATTCCCACTTATTAAGCCCGCGGTTAATAAGCCCACACGCTTACTAAGCCCAAAATTGTTCGGTCCGGAATTGCTCCATTTATTCTTGTAATAACAAAACCCGCTTTATAAACCCGAAACCCCCGCTTAATAAGCCCAATTTCAGAACACATTTGCTTAAATTTGGGTGAAAAAGCGTCGTAACTCACACTTCTTCGTCTTGCTTTCGACGGTTTCACACTTCGATACGCTGCTGACCTAGATCATAATTCAACTGTTTCGTCACATATCGTTTATATGTGCCATAATCTATAGGCAAGACAACTGGTGCCCTGTAGAATGTATTTTCAAAATGGCGAAGAGACGTGCAAACAAATTGATTACTGCTTAATTTACCGTAATAAAAATAGAAAACTGCTCGTTACCTGTAAGCATAGGCGTACGAGGCGGGGTCGGTGGGAGGCTGCCGCCCCCCCCGGACTTGAAAAAATTCAGGGCAAACTCTGTTTTCAGGGCAAGCGCTAGTTGCTCAAAATCCTGAATGATAAAAAATACATATTCAATACAGTGAAAAATTCCAGGGCAACTTTGTTTTTCAGGGCAAACTCTGAGTTTGTTCAGGGCAAGCGTGAGTTGTTCAAAACTCCTGAATGTAAAAAGTATGTTCAATATAGTGAATATTTTCAGGGCAACTCTGTTTTTTGAGGGCAAGCGCAAAAATCGAGAACTGTGAAAAAATTTTGAATACAGTGTATATTCACGTGAGGGCGATCCGTGTAATTTGGGCTAGTGCAGTGTGTAATCTGGACCAAAATCTTGATCGATTATCATATGGTGACTATGATCTGGACCAAGCCCTCGTTTTCTGTAAAAATCGAACGGATGTCGGTAGTTCAACAGTTTGGTATAAGAATTCGGTAACTCTTTCTTTGTTCGTTTTCGAGTTTGCGTTGGGTAGAGGCAGGCGCGTAGCCAGAAATTTTGATAGGGGGGGCCAACAGCAACCAAGTCTCAATATTTAAATATTTAGTTCCCCTTGTTTTTTAAGCATCATCCATGGAAATAGCATTTTTGGCGCTTTTTTTCTGAATAATCAAGTTAAGATTTAAACCGGAAAATAGAAAGTCTATTTTCGTTGAGTTTTAAAAGTTTGTTTCTAGTAAAGTTCCTAGCTTCTATTTTGGATCAAAGCTACCATTTGCTAGTGAAATTTTCCTGCAGAAACGTATGTGAAAATATCGATGCCGTTAAATGCAAGACCTGCAGTATGCTTTTAGCAACTGATATTGCAGTTGAGCAAGAAGTCATCGTGCCTGCCATTATGATTGCGCTTTTATATTTACACGCTTCTGATGTACACCAGCACAAGTTCAATCGAAGCCGAGTAGCGCCTTTGCGCTGAGACAATGACCCCAAAGTAGGTCTATAAAATCAGTGCGCATATAAGTAGTGGATTTTGTCCAATTCTTGAGGGACTGGTTGACGTATGCAGTTGATAACGTAAAGGCTAGAGACCATCCACGCATTTGAAAGTTGATTTGATTTTATGCCATTAAAACTCTGTGAAATGTGACTGCGGTAGCATTTTTGTACGCTACTTGCACTAAGCTAGCTTCCCAAATACGATTAGCTAGTCCTATTTAGCCTAGATATTTAGAGTTAACAATATAACTCACAAATATGATAAACACAAAATCGTAAATTGGGGAAGGTACACATGTTCTCTAAACAAACTTGCATGCGTTTGACGCACTCTACACAAAGTGTGAAAAAGGTTAGGCATTTGCGAAAACGAAGACACAATCGATTGTCACCAAGGTTCTGCTCTGAAGTTAAGAAATATGTTTCGCCACAGTTAACACAGACGTTGGTTAATTTATCTAGCCCAGTGGTTCCAAATTATGGGTCGAAACCCAAACAAGGGTGACGAATGGTCAAAAAAGGGCCGCGCCGAGGCGATCCAAACCGGAGTTGTGTGTTTTCAACGTTACCACTGCTTGTCTGGGGTCTGTCCGTAGTGTGGGTACGTGAGAAAAAAGTAGATCGCTGATATTAAAACGAACTTAGTTACGAGGTGTTTACCAAACTCAGATTTGGGACGATGCTCTCAAAAAAGTTTGGGAAACGCTGATCTAGCCATTCTAGCGTAAGCGGTTGAAGTATTTTTTAAAAGTCCATTAGCGTTTTAATAACGAAATCCAATCGACCGGGAACAAATTTACTTTAGTTCAGGGTTGGGCAAACTACGGCGCGCAGGGCAGCCACACATACAAAATAGTACATATTTCGAGCCTACGTTAAAGTAATTTTATCGATTAGATTAGAATTCTCGAGATTTTATTCCACACGTTTCGTTCGAAACCGCATTTTTACTCAACTGGAAGTGACTATTTTTACCTTCATTTTGTGCTTGCTCATGTAAAAAGTTTTTGTTAAAATTTTTTAAAGCAATTACAGATGTAATATATGCGGCCCCCGGTAACAATAAGTTTTCAATGTGGTTCTCCGTAGAAAATGTTTGCCCGCCCCTGCTTTAGTTTAATTTTAGTCACACGCACTTTATCAAGAAAACAGATCCAAGATATCTATAGGTTATGACAGTATCAATGTAAGTTATAGCAGTGTCGTTTTTGCCCTCAGCATTTACAGAATAAAAATCATCTTCCTATTTGATCTCAAATTTACTGTAGGATAGGATAAACATCTGATTAAAGTTGTAGCACTATCAGACTACGTACAGGCCCGACTCTGGTCAGATCTACTTGAAAAAACTGTTTTGTTACTCTCTGGCAAGGTATTTGAAATCACTGATGAAAACGTTAAGGCTCCACATATTTGTGAGTGAACCGTCATAGACACAGTAGGCTACATGTTTGATCATCACAAATAAATATCTAGAATGAATGCTATTGTTGCCAAACAGTGCCTATGGCCTCATTGCGCAATAAAAAGACATTGAAAATGGATTACTTCTTAGCCAACGCTTGAGCTTCAAGGTATGTAAAACGTACATCACCGCCAGTTTTAAAACCATACAAAAACAATATCTACAAAGTTCATTTAAGGCTACGACTGATGGGCTGATGCTGCAGACAAGGTAAGTTATGCAGTATTCGTAGCACGCCAAAGATATCANAGAGGAATTTTTGTGATGGTTTTGAAATGAACTTTACATCACCATTAGGTGGGATACAGCAAGCTGGTGCGCCAGAAACAGCTGCGAAACGGGTAACTCCTTGTTTTTACTTGGGGTTAGAGACTGCATGTACTTAGATACAAGTATATATTTCATTATGACCAACTTCAACACCTTTACCTCACATGAAGGTCAGACATGATATGAATTCTCCAGCATATGCACCAAATACACAACGTTTGTCTAATCATGGGCAATCAGTAAACCATATTGTTTGATAAGGTTCCACTAAAAGCTGCAGTAGGATAGGTTCCTCAAAGCGGTTTCGCTGATTTGCACTGAAGTATTTATTTGACTTACACATCAAACGCTTGATTAACCTGAAAAATGTTGGTTCAACCTTCGGATTGGGGGGAGCAATTGCCCCCATTGCCCCCCCCCGGCTACGTGCCTGGACAGAGGTGCAGGGCGATAAGACGATATATTTTTTGATTAACAGGAGTTTTAGAAGCGGACAGCACGGACGTGCAGATTGCTCGACTCCTTACAGAGGAAGCCGTTTTAAACGAATTCAAATGTATGGAACAGAATTACATAAGGTTTCAGGACCCATTCAGATTAAACTAAAAAGTTAGTTTCAGGGCAATTGTCTATTTTTAAGGCAAATTGTTATTTTCAGGGAAAATTTTTTCCGCCCCGCCCCCCAGTAAAATGCCTTCCCGTACGCCTATGGTCATCAACGTTTGATGTAGACTTCTTGGGAGTGCGATTTTTGTTTTAAAATTCGCTTCATAGCTTCCTGAAGCACAAGCACAAAGAAAAGTGATTTTATGACAATAAATGGCCGTGGTTATCACATTCTAGCATGCAGTGATTTATCAAGTTTCATTTGCTGGTGAAATAGCAAAAAGTAAGAATATTTAAGCATTTATGAGTTTCTTAGTCGCAAATTTAAAGTGGTTACTTGCGTTTTGAAAACTCAATCAGAGTGACGTTAGTATTTTTTTGTAAAATCATCACAATTGCAGTCATGGCACTCGTAAATATCTGGACTTTTCCATGACTAAATGATTGTTAACACTTGAGAACCTTAGCCTCATTTTTCAAGCACAGTGGAAATGATTTCCCAATTGAGCTGCATAACATTACCATAATGGAAATCAGTTTCAGCACACTCTCTTTCTCAGCTCAGCAGTTAAACCAGGTATTGTACGCCAACTCTGGGGACAATTTGGAGGCACACCCAAGCTAGGTTTTCCCGAAACTGCATGCTTGGCCTAAGCAAATGGAAAAGCGACTGTTTTTGGGCGTCACACGACGAACTTCCGCAGACTAAAAATCGTTTGCTTGGATATCAACGGGCATTAAAATATGACAGAGTTTCATTTCAGCAAGCCTTGCATTCAGTGTTCCCTCTATGACTCACAAATGCGCAGTACCACCAGAGAATTTGCGCAGTACTCTCTCATTCGCGCGCACTTTCAACATTCCAAATTTAATACTATGTATAAATTGGTTAGCCTTTTATCGCTTAGAAACGCTTCACTGGTTGACGCCTGCATGGTTGCGCAATTGCGTGCTCTCGGAAACAAAACAAACATTTGCTCAGGGTAGAATTTTCTTAGTGGGAACACTGCTTGCACTGTCTCTGTCAACAGGGCAGCAACCAGCTGATACTTCTGGGGGGGAATTATTCTAATTTGTTGTTGTACTATTTTCGGTACGAGCAAAATGATTGTAATTTGTATCCAGTAGCGGACACAGGCTAATTTGGTGTGGGGATGCGATATCGATTTGCAATGAACCCAATGCTTCACAGGACCATATTGCGTAAATCAATCACTTTCGTATGCGTACATTGACGAGGAAATAAGACTAAGCTTAATTTAGAAGAAGCTTGAGTTATAAAACTGGTCAAATTTTAACACTGCACCGTTACGGAACCAAAAGGCAATGTGGCACATAACAAGGATCTAACGTAGTCACTGGCGTCGGTGCAGATATATCGAGGAATCGAGATAAAAAGTTCACGTGACGACATAATATTTATTCTCATTGTAGGTTAGGTGTGTTACAGCACAGTTCCCGGTGTCAGTAACCAGCGTAGTGCAGTAGTGCTCTTTGACTTGTATGTTGCAGCAAGTGAGCGTAGTCACTTGGAAGCGGTTTATATCAGTGCTCTTCAAATGCGAAACTTTATAGTTTTCAAATGTCGTTTGGAATAGTCTGTAACACCCATAGTACTAATTTGTGTATAACATTTGTTATTGCAGGTAATTTTGATGAAATAACAAGAAGCGGGTTGATTCTGTTTATTTTGCAACCAAAATTAAGAGAACAGAAAGAAACAAACAATTCGTAATGAGTGAAAGCACGAAAGTAACGAAAAACGAAAGCGAGAAAGCACGATCGTTCATGGGCGTCAGCAGAAATTTTTCCAGTGGGGGCAACGTCGACGTTTAGTTTATCATTTTCGAATTGCTGGCGATCAGTGTTTCCTTCAAGATAATTTTACACTGTGCAAAAATTTGTTTTAGTGAGCATGATTGTTTTAGGGCTGAGTAAGTGAAATTTTCAAACTTTGTGAATTATATAATAAATCAGGATTCCCACACAATTTTCAAAACAGAATTCCATGACATTTCATGACTTTTCCATGATATTTGTTGCACTTTTTCCATGCGTGTTTAAGTGATACTTACACTTGCAAACTGGTAACATTTTTATTAAAAATAGCTGCTGTTGCTCTAATGGGATCGAACTCTCTCAAACTTGCTCCCTGTGCAGGTCAGTAGCTGCGTCGCATTTCAAAACAAAACCAACATTGCTATCAATATCAACCAGCTACCACCATTGCCAAATATAGCAATATAATTGCCAACTCTTTATGGTTTAACTACTTGAGCCAACTAAAGAAATGTTAGGTGCTGATAATTGCAAAATAACTAAAAACAGATGCCCTAAATAGGGCTCAAAACTGACGTGGGAGAGCATCATCAATGGTTCTTAAGAGAGAGTCAGTTAGTTACATGATTACTGACACCGCCTTTGAAAGTATTCAAAGTAAAATTTTTCCTTTCTTCTCATGATTAGCCAATGGCATTCTAAGTTACCTGTATACAATAAAACAGAGAAAAGAATTTGCAGAGAAATAAAAAATAAACACATCTTAATATTATGAGCTTCATTATCACAAAGAATTCACGAAATCCCTATCTTGCTATCACACTTGGCTGTCAATGCTGCAAGTTAATAGTAACAAATATGCACATTCAACAACACTGTACATAATACGGTTCACAAACTTTACTGAGGCTACAAAAATAATTTGCAGAAAAATGAACGATGCACGTTACTATTAAGCTTACTGTTGTAGTGTCGCTGTCACGCAGTATTTACAAGATACAGTACGTACCTTACTATTATCAACCTCTCTATAACAAAGTACCGACAAAACTCCATATCTTCCTATCACATTTGGGTGTCAATGTTGCAAGTTAATAATAAAAAATAAGCGCGTGCAGCTCTTTCAAAGCGCTTGCTTGTTCGCAAAGACTTTGCTCATTTGCTTCACTTCCATGCATTTTTTGTCCAAAAGCGTTGGACTTAGCCAGTAAAAAAAAACTGTGCTTTTTCAGCTTGCACGGCTAATGCATCTGCCTCTTGGCTGGTAGATGCTATGCTTTCTTTTAATAACTTTCTTATAGATTGAACTGCACGGATTTCATCTTGTACAGCTTTCACCTTTGTCGCTTTTTCACTTTCAACAGTGAGTTTTCTTTCATCTTCTAAATGTAATTGATATCTCATCCTCACTGCTCGAACATTTCGTTTCAATCTGCGGTTTAATCGAATTTCACCGAAATGAACAGCACTGCTCTTTACTCTGTCATACACAAAACGACTAGCAATTAATGACTCCTCTTTCATGTTTTCCACCGTAAGTTCATTGTTGATCGAGAACCCCCCTCAACAGCAGCTTGGCCATGAAAAAGCGTAAAGTTAATTTGGAAAACTTCACAAAGCTTGGCATATTTTGCATTTTTCATGTACATCCAAAATTGATATTCAGAGATATGGTATTCGCCAATCAATGAATCGTTAATATACCAAGTGGATTTTCAATTAAACTACAAACGTAAAAATAAAATTGATGAATTCAGCTGAAGGTCGAACTACGACCGTACAATGCACACTCTGCAAATGAACTTGAAGAAATTTGTGCAGAAATGCCAAAATGCGAAACGTTACCAGAGTCTATTGCTGATGGCATAGGTAAAGCAAAGTACTTAAATTGGAAGATTTTCTTTTTGAAACATTGAAAAGTTTTAAAAAATTTGTTCCTTTTTTAACTCTCCTAAATTTTTTATCATTTTTTAATTTTTCCATTACTTTCAAATTTGCATCAATTTTCCATAACTTTTCCACAATTTTCCTTAAATTTATTTTTCCAGGATTTTCAATGATTTTCCATGACCGTGGGAACCCTGTAAATATACAATCTTATCAAGAATACGAACAAAATAACATTTCATTGAAATAGCATCTGGTTTGCGTGTTTTTCCATTGCTTTGGAATGTTGCAAGTGCGCGAGAATGAGATTTAACTGCGCAACAGTTCTGGTGGTCCTGAATATTTGCGCACTCAGAGGGAACATTGCTGACGATGCAATGCAAATGGACGTTAATAAATCGCTTTATCCT
>JGI24158J21664_10015310_pt1 | contig 10003 bp, 10 predicted proteins | sample Ectturendosymbi3_FD_21664 | JGI IMG/M metagenome (IMG submission 21664) | reverse complement strand
CATCATAATTGTGATTATAAAATTTTGTTTGGTGTTCCCCAAAATTTTTTTATTGCATAAAGTGGTCCATGATGCAAAAAAGGTTGAAAAACACTGCCCTAGAATAAAGTTCAACGTTATTTTTGATGCAAAAATTTTTTACTTCAGGTTTTCAAAACTGTATGAAATTTGCCTAGCCTGAATCTTGTGACAAAACTGTTTATCTGCTATGGATCAGATTACTACATGGGTTGAACCTGCCAAGCAGTTTGCTAAAGATTCCATTCGTTTAGTCAAACGATGCACCAAGCCAGACAGGAAAGAATTTCAGAAGATTGCTTTAGCGACTGCAATTGGATTTGCGATCATGGGCTTCATTGGTTTTTTTGTGAAGCTGATTCACATTCCCATTAACAACATCATTGTTGGAAGCTAGAGACAAGATTGACTTTAACATTGTCTTTTGAAATAATGAATTAAAGAAACTGAAATACAATATACTGAATGAAGAAACCTGTCTTTCTCTGCCCTTGCTTTAGCCTTATAAGTTTTCACATGTAAGCTTTGCTTGCAATGTTCAGGACTGAAGATGCGTAATTTTACGTGAAAAATTTGCTGATCGATTCCTTGCTTACCCCATTGTGGAGAGTACGTACTTGATTATAGATATGTGCAAGCTTGAATCATCACAAAGAGAAAGCAGAGCACAGTCAGCTGATTCCTCAAAAGCATACAGAAAACATAGTGCTTTTAACTGTCACCAAGAGATCATCTTCCAAATATTGCAATAGTTTTTGTTTTGACGACTCCAGCAGCAACTACATATATGTGCTGTGCAGAACTGCATATGTAATTTCATTGACAACACTTGTCATCAACAAAAAATGTTTAATCTCCAGCATTCTGCTATAGATTTGCAAAATGCCCAAGTTTGCTGAATGCTTGTTAAAATTTTAATTTAAAGACTTTTGAAAAAGATGTATTCTCAGTTTCTTTACTTTTATTTACTGTATTTGCTAGAAAACACAATGCTGCAATGTCTCGTTTGAATGACATGTACTTGTTTTTAACATGCCTTTTCAAGACATCTAAGATTCCATTAGTTCTAAAGTAATGTTATATACTTTGTAACACTGAGCTGGTAAGCTCATTTCTTAAGTTTGCAATATGAATGTTGATTAGTGTTCAGTTGCATGAAAAGCCTTCAAAAATTGGCAATGTTTGTTAAACAGCATTTTAGTTTCACTGTTTATGGGGTCTTACTGGTTGTGGAGTAATATTTTTGAAAAGTTGTCACCCATGTCATTGTTTTGCATTTGCTTTGCTCTACCTTAATACATGAGCAGTGGTCGTGTTGTTTGTTTGTGCAGGTTGCTGTTCTCTTTTTGGCTAGCTGAACTATGCCTTGTCTAATTTTTGTAAAACTTCCATTGCCTGATGCAAAGGTGTATGGAGTTCAGCTGTCTCACCACCGGTCGACTGTCAACTCGTTACATTGTCATCTACTGAACAATGGCTTGCTTTCAATGGGATTAAGGGATTCAATATATATGACAAAAAATGGAAGGTCGGTCAGTCCTGAAGAATATCTATCTTGTGGCGACAGTATTAACGTGCACCTTCGATTGTGTGGTGGCAAGGGTGGTTTTGGTTCAATGCTTCGGGCACTTGGTTCCCAAATTGAGAAAACCACCAACACGTAAGTTGAGTATATATTTGGTTTGAGAGTTAATAAATATGTGTATTTTTGAAATATAAGATATAATTAGTGTCAGTTAACCTAAAAGCAGTGCTTCGGTTTGTTATGTGTAAATCCATTGCATGCTATTGATCAATAAAATAACTCCTTATTTTGATGGCAGGCTATAACTTCTTTCAAAAATGTATGAATTTGTTGTGATGTGCAGTTGCAATGTACAGGTGCAAAAGTAGGCAACCTGTCTTCATGCCAACAGTTGCTTTTCTAGAGCAGTGTAAGCTTTTTCACATTTTGTAACTCCAATTGCATCAAACTGTTTTCTAACCATAATCACAGAGCAGCAAGTTGCTTAAAGAGCTGTGAATGATCCTTGTCAGATCAGAATTCTACTTGAGGGAGATCTGCTGGAAGTCATTGGAGTGGACTGTTTCTCAACATAGGAAGTCTTATTCATGGAAAAACATAGTTAACTGTTATCCTCCAAAAACTAAAAACGCAAAGAAAACTTTTAAAAACAAGCTGTAAACTCATGTGCGACTGAAAATACTAATATCCATGAAAATTGGTGTTAAACGACCTCACAAATACCAAGCATATGTGATAACCTGTTGCAAAGCATAAAACTGAGTTCAGTGAAGTCTCTTATTTCCATACTAACCTGCAGCTTGCTGCTTATTTCGTAGTAGATCGGCACACGGCTGGGACATTGCAAAGCCACTGTGATCAAAACTGCCACTTCCATTTTTCAGAGAGGCTTGTCGTGATCTTAGTGGGAGAAGAATGAGAGACGTGAATAATGAAAAGAAGATGATTGAGTGGGCCAAGAAAAAGGCTGAACAAGATAAGGAAAAGGAAAGACAAAGGTTAGAAATGGCTTCAGTTTGCTTTGTGCAATGATTGTTGGGTCTTTGCACTTTGATAATTAGAAAGGATTCTGATGGATGGGTTTGCGGCTTGGAAAATTCTCACAAAGTGTCGATTTTGGCTTGAGCTGTAATTGTGGTTGGCTTTCAACATAACTAAACAATTCAAACAAGTCTTTGGTGTGTGAGGATTGGTGTGTGAGGATAGCAAGTTTTGAAACGATCTTTTGCAAATAGCATAAGCTAAATTCTTGTTCCATTAGAATAGCGAAGTTGGAACGCCAGCTCGAAAAGCCCAAGCATTTCTTTAATGACCCGGAATATGAGAAAAGTCTTGAAACCACTCAGGACAACGTTGAACATGCGTTGAAAAAAGGGTTGGAAGCCCACAAGCGGAAATGTAATCATTCCACCACCAGGTAATATTGTCAAGTAGACTGCTTTGTCGAGAATCTCTGTTCTGTTCATTGTGGTCTGTGGTTTGCTTACGCGATTGAATTGATAAACCACTGTAGTTTGTAACTTCAATGTTTCCAACGTGACCATGGATGTGCTGTCCTCTTGTCAGCGTCTATACTCAAAGGCTGTGATTCCATCCATAAAATCTTGAATCATGTATGAACAAACATAACGAGACTTTTTTGCAGTTTCTCTGCTCTTCAGCGAATGATCCCACTTCACTCCCAAATATTGCTTCAAGATTTTATCGAATACAGTAGAATTCATCTGTAGCGTCACTTCATGGGATCGGTGGGCAAGCGTCGCTATAGGCTGACTGCCATTACAGCCCAACTTCAATAAATCGCTCCTAAAATGTCTTTTTAGTTCAATGCCAGAGCCTGGCATGGGTTGAAAGTGTTCTTTAATTAGGATTTCCGCTTACTGTATCGTGTTTTCGCGTATGTTCGGACAAGAAAAATTGAGAAACTTCTTAGTCTTTATATTTCCAAATTGTAATCAACGTCATTCTTGAGATAGCAATTAGAGATAGGCCGATATATCGGGCCAATATTGGGGTTTTACCGATATATCGGTATTGGCCAAAACGGCCAATTTTATCGGCCTCACTAGGTGTTGACAAAACGCTGTTCTCTTCCTCACGCATCCAGACAATTTGCGCAAGAAAGTACAACGAACCAAGTCCAGACAGTTATCTTGCAGCAACACTAGCAGATGCGGTTTCATAAACAAGCAGTCAAGATAAACCATGGAGCACACGTCGGCCATCGCAACCGAAACAAAAGCATCATCACTAATCAGATTAATTAAAAACCATAGCAAATATTGAATTCGTTGCAATTTGAAAAATTTTAGCTCATAAATCCTGATTTTTGAAAAAAAGGTAAGGCATAGATTCCATTATCTTTTTGATAATGAAGCAAAAACAAGATTTAAAAAATTTGGAAATATCGGCATCGGTCCATGAATGGCCGATATATCGGTATCGGCCCCAAAAAGCCATGTCGGTCGATCTCTAACAGCAATGCATCCCTTGCAAGTTTTGCCACTTTCGTACCATTTTCGCTGCTGAACAAAACAACGATATCGTACGTTTTCCCATAATGGGATACTGCTTCTTTTGTTCGGCAATTTGCGCACTGCTCCACGAAGACTATGGATCTAACTGACTACAGTCGCAACAATCCCTAATACAGCAAACTCATAACTAGGGCAAGTTTTTGTTGCAGTAAAAAAGTAAGAAAGTTGCATTTGTTTTCAACGAAAGTTGCATTTATGCGCAGGAAGTTGCATTTATGCGCACATTTGACTGCGAAAGACTTGACACAAGCTATATTCGTTTGCGCGGACTTGGCCAAAAGCCAAGACTTTCCGCACTTCCACCTTTAATTGAGTTCGGGCAATGTCGTACTTGGCTGGGGTTGTAAAACTTCAAGCATGCAAGCCAACTGTTTCGTCATAGATAACGATGAGACGCAGCTAATCCGTCATATAGCTCTTTTTCATGCAATCAAAGAGAATAAGAACTAAACTGAAATAATTTTGTAGTATTTTTTTTAATTACACTTTTACATTTTGCGCAATACTTGATAAAAATTGCGGTAAAAAGTTGCAGGCAAAAATCGATAAAGTTGCAATATAAACTTCCTGGAAACAGCTCAAAACATTGAACTACATATATTTTGAGTATTAACGAAGCTGTAAAAAAAAGTTGCAAAAACTCGACCTACTCAATAACAATTTGCCTCGATTGCTGCTAATGATGCCATTCTTAAGTCACACCTGTTGCTGCTCAACGATTTTATGCTAACTGCGTTCCTATTCGATCATAAAAGATTTGTGTGGCGGCTCTACATAGCCGAGCTTAAAGGAAAATTGCAACTGTTGTTATAAGCCAGGGGTTCTCAACCTTTCTAAATCATACATTCCTTCAGCGTTTCGACAGATGAGCATGTACTCCTTAAAATTTATTATGACAAAAAGGCTGAGTAAAATAACAAAAATCCACTGGATTTTTAAGTTTATCTAATAGTTTTATTCAAAATTAATCGACCATTTCACAATTATTTTATCATGACTAATCATAGATATATTCAACAATAAGCGTATATAAGGATTTTTGAAAATTATATCACAACACATCCTACAACACACAATAAGCAGCAGTATCTTCAAGTTTATCAGAAAGCCCGCTGTTTCGAATAGATATTCGGTGACCGGGTTAAACACAACGTGTATACCAGTGGTTCCCAACCGGGGGGTCGCGACCCCAAAGTGGGCCGCGGAGAAGTGGCTGTGGGGTCGCGAACAACAGCCTCAAGAGTTTTCTCGAAGGCCCGAATTTTTAAACTGTGTATATCATGGATTCCCAACCTGGAGTACATGTACCTCTAGGAGTACATTTGCGTATCTGAAGGGGTACGTTTATTTTACATCCCAACAAATTAACTTTGAGACATAAAAACGGAGTCTGCTTTTATAGTTCTAAAAATCTAAAACTTCTAAATTCAGTGAATTTTCGTTACTTCAATTAGCCTTTTTGGCATAAGAAATTTTAGGGGTACATGCTAATCTGTCGAAATGCTGAAGGGGTACATGGTCAGAGAAAGTCTGGGAACACCTGACGTATGTTACCATTGTGTGTCACATCAGCAAAGCAGAGACACGGATAGGTTTGTGCGGTTAACGCTATCTCCGTCTTATTTTGTATCTGGTTTCTACGATATATTTTTGAACGCCCTTGTCGCAAAAATACGCCAACACCCGTAAAATAATCGCTGCCTTTTGATGCTGAGATGACGTCAGCCTCGTAATCATCTGTCCTGCTGTTAATTCTTGCCAGCTGAAATTTCGACAAAAACACAGCGGTATTCCTACAGTTCCGTATTCCATTCATTTTTCCAGGGTGGATATTAGGGGAGGCGAACCATGATTGGCTTCGGGCCCCTTTTTGAAACTTTCGCACTTAGTTTTTTCATTGTTTTGTTCAAATCTTATGAACCACGCTAGAGCAGGGGTCTCCAAACTACGGCCCGCGAAGACATTTTGTCACTATTGAAAAAAACATTTTTTTACAAAGAAGTCATTGATTTGATAGAATGTAACATATCCCGGAACAATCACAGTACATACGATGTCCGGCCCTCGAACTGTTGTGTAATAACTTATGTGGCTCTCTGACAAAAAAGTTTGCAGACCCCTGCTCTAGAGCAGTGCTCCACAACCGGCATGCCGCGGTCCACTGGTGTGCCGCGAGACGATGCTTGGTGTGACGCGGAATAACTTCATCTGAAAATATGAGTTCGCTAACTACAATCCTATCTAGACTTCCACTGTGCATTTATGTGGTTTTTGTGATGTGAGAATTGCAGTTTTCACAACCACATGGTAGGCCTGGCGTAAAGCAATAATGGTGGGCGAAGGTATACGCTTTGGTGCGTTAGTGAAACATCAAAATCCAGCCATTCAAATTATGCATTGCTGTTTACATGGGGACGACAGGCCCGTAATCAGGTTTTAAAGTTTGGAGGAAAATACATTTTAGGGGAGAAATATTTTTGTTTTTATTGTATGTTTAAAACAAACTTTTCTGGGTACAACATAGTTTGGGAGGCCTGTGCTCCTCGTGGCTACGATCCTGAGGGAAGCGCTGATGATCAAAGTATTACCAAAGGAATTGTCAGAGACGATGAACGGCTGTATCCGTATTGTCAACTTTGTTAAACCAAGTGCGTTGAATTCGCGAATTTTTTCGTTGCTAAGTGAAGAAATGGGATCAGAACATCAATCACTGCTGTTTCAAACGTCTGTGCGTTGGTTCCACGGGGCAAAGTTGTTGCAAGACTCTTCGAACCCCTGCTTGAAATATTTCAGTTCGTATTAAGTCAGAACAACACCTTGAACATGGTCGTTGTATTGCTAAACTTGCATTTGTGACCGACATATTTGAATACTTGAATGAATTCAACATTAAAATGCCAAGGAAAAAGGAAAATATATTGACATGTTCTGACAAGTAAAAAGTTTCAAACAGACAATAGTACTGTGGAAAATTGAATGTTTCCAGGCAAGAAGCAATCATAATAGAACTACTGACAAAGAAATTGTGTTGGATATGGCCCAAGAAACTTAACTTTCTTACATCAGAAATATGACCATTACTTTTTCACAATTAATACGGAACAATATGGCTGGATCCGAAATATTATTTTGGCTATGCTGAAATTTTCAACGCAATAACTATACTTCCCTGTTAGAAAAAAATATTCAACTCTGAGATGAAAAATCAACGATGTTCCACTTGATGAGTTTTGGATTTATACTGAAGAGGTATATAAGCGAATTTCGAAAGTGGTTTTTGAAATGCTACTTCAGTTTTTCACTACACACTTGTGTGAACAAAGTTTCTCATCTTTGTTATTGATCAAATCGATAAACGATCAATGCTTAAAAGAAATCGATTGAGAATTCGGAGTTGCTCTTTCAAAGACTGAGCGTAACGTGCAGCGATTGTGCTCATTACAAGCTCGAATGACTCAAAATAATTATGAAGTGCATTGTTTACATTAGTGGTCGAGGTGTGCCGCAAAACTTTGGAAAGTTGTTAAGTTTGCCGTGAGTGAAAAAAGGTTGCGGAGCACTGCTCTAGAGCAACATGAAAGCTCTGAAACAAGTCATATGCTTTTCAAAATAAAGCAACAATTATGTGCAAATGAGCCGAAGGGGGACCATCAACCACTTTAATGTGTAGGTTTGGGGTCTGAGAGTTTGCCTCGGGTCCCTATACTCTCATATCTACCCCTTATTATTATGTATCAGTTATAGTTCAAGCTCATGTTTCCAGGATGAGCGTATGGTTGACAGATGGCGTGATCTTACCAGCAGGCCTAATAGGGCACCGTGATGTGCATAAACGTTGAAAGCAACTAAGATAGTACTCTCTTGCCTTGGACCAGCCTGCAGTACCCAGCTATCACGAAACTCTCTTTCCAGTAAGTCTGTAATCGAGAGTGCGTGCCCCGGTCGAACTACAAGGTGAGTTTGTGGAACTGCGAAAATGATCATGTGACCGGTTCCATGCAAAAACCCTGATGCAGTTCTGTTGCGCCATGCAGCAACCGTACCCAGGCCGTCTGAGGGAAATTTTACCAGGGGGTACAAAGATGGGTACCAGGTCCCCTAGCCAGTCCCGTCGCCAGGGCTTAGCCCTCCCAAACAGCACCAAACCCCCCAAATTGAAATATGAAACACTATAAATCAATGGAGTTTTGTCAATTTCTACAACGTCTAGCCCCCCTGTTGAAGACTTTCTGGCGACGGTTCTGGGCACAACAGCAAGTTACAATCATTTTGACCCAACCGAAATTTTGCAAGGTTTGTCCTGGCTGGGGCTGAAGGTTTATGTAATATTTTCGAAGGGGGTCAGAAGATCAAAAATGTTGGGAACCGCTGGTGTAATATTTTCGAATATTACATAAACCCTCGGCGCTCGTTCGCGACATTTGCTTTTCCTCATCGCTCATGAACAGTTTGCCTCTGGTTTCCAACATTTCGTTGCTGCAAGACCCTTCCTGTGCTTGTTGCATTTCTTGGTGGGGAGCACTGCTGGTTGTCAAAGCAAACATCTCTGTGTTTTTGCATTCCAGGGAGACTGGCAACGAACACTGCGCTTCGAAGAAGAGCAAACTGTGGTTTGGACTTGGTGCTAACGACGACGACGACAGCGACTCTTCTGGTCTTGATGACGAAAGCGAGTTTTATCCAATGATAAGCGGCAGACGACCGCTCTACACAGACGGAGCATCTTCATCCGCGGCTTCGAATGACTCAGCGCAACACTCTGCACAGGTAGACAATCACACCCACGGCAACACTGGTGATGATGAAGACCCTGTCCAACCACACAAGCCAAGCAAAGGTGAAGTGGAGGATACAGAAAAAGCGATGGAAGTAACGACTGGTGAGCAAGGCGAGGTTGGGAGCCAGGGTCGCGGGGAACTCCCCGACAACGAGAGCGTTAATTGCAAGGACTCGGGCATTCCTCAAACGAACCGCCAGTGTGTTGGGGTTGGGGCCGAAAATGAATCCACCGAAACAACAGTGCATGGCCAAGACGGTCAAGCAGAGCCTAAGTCTGAGTGCATGATTACACTGCACAAGGACGAGCAGGGTTGTTGTGATGATCTCGATCTTACGCATTACAAAAACGCTGAACAGCTTGAAAGCATCGGCATGGACAAGTTGAAGCAAGCTTTACAAACTCGCGGTCTTAAGTGTGGGGGAACGCTGATACAAAGAGCGCAGAGACTTTTTTCTGTCAAAGGACTTGATCAGAGTCAAATACCCACCAACCTTCTGGCGGCGAAACCTAAGTGACGATGAATGGAATGTTTGTCTTCAACGAAATCGTTGAAGATTACATAACTAGTAATGTCTTTATACTCATTGGCGTCGACTGTGAGATATGGAGGAAAGACAAAGTTTACTTTAATGAGTATTCTATTGCTGTGTACTTACAGCGCAAACATGACTTGACTTGAGTAATGCACAGCTTGACCCCAAGCTTAATATGTGGTTGCGAAGTAGTTCGGCCAGGTGAGAAGTAGAACTCCCAAGTACGGTCAGTAAAAAATTATAATTCATTACTGGAGTGTCCATGATCACTGCGTTTGTTGCTGCCTTCGACGCAAAAGCGTTAAATTGCACGGGATTGTTGGAATCCTACTTGGCTGGCGGGAGAAGGATTATTAACTGCCACAGGCAAACTGGGTACACAATTGAAATATTTGACACAACACATGGTCTACGTTTTTTATAAGAATCACATCTGTGTTTTCTTATCTGTGTTAAAAAAAAAAAACACACTGCACCTATANGGTATGAGTGNCGGCATAAAGACTTTAAAACACAACGTGAGGACCACGTTGCAACTCGCTTACCACGGCTGTAAAAATCTCACACACACGAGCAAAACAGCTCACGTACAACGCACCCAAATGGTTGT
>JGI24158J21664_10015309_pt1 | contig 10004 bp, 7 predicted proteins | sample Ectturendosymbi3_FD_21664 | JGI IMG/M metagenome (IMG submission 21664) | reverse complement strand
ATCAAAATTCTCCGCACGGACTCCCGGTTGATTCCAAGCTCCTGACTTCGCCGACGCACAGACTTGCTTGGGCTGTGGACAACAGAGTCTCTAACAGCAGCAACGTTGTGTGGTGTCCTTGATGATTTCTGCCGTCCAGAGTGTGGCTGTCAGTTAGTGTCTTTACGATTGAGGTTATGCACAGTCCCATGGGTTCTGAACTTGTTGACCCATCTGTAGATCATTGAGTGGACAGGACATTCACGGCATCCGAACCGTTCTTTGAATTGCAATTGAGCTGCGTGGATAGACGTCTGCCGAAAATATGCCTCAACTGTAAATATCTTTTGCTCAATAGTCCATGGCATCTCGAAGGTCAAATTTCGTACTCTTAGAACATTAATTCTACTTGGTAAATCTGAAAAATAAAAAGAATTGATTACTATTTCAAAATTTATTCAAGCTTTGGTGATGACCGTTTTTTTGTGTCACCCTATATTATGTCGAGTCACGAGGTTGGTTGTTGGCCAACAGTAGCTGCTTCTGAAAAGGAACGCGTTCATTGGCCCCAAATAAAGTTGTGCTTCCAAAATGGAAACAAAATACAGAAAAACGTATTGATCAGGTTCCCACGATTCACTGTAGGTATCAAAACAACCATGGACGTCGGAAGAGGGTAGAGGGCCTTTCTCCCTGGATTTTGAAAATTTCAGCAAAAAAGGTTGTTTTCTTAGTTTCGAGTGGGAAAAACAAATTTCACCCCTTTTGGCCACCCCTAGAAAAATTTTGGAAAAATCCCCTGTAGTGGCCCCCCCTGAAAAAATCCTTCCGATGCCCATGAAAGCAATAAGGACTCCTGCACAACTTTACAAAAAAACAAGATCTTGTCGTAATCATCTGGTGCTATAAGAACGTGCCAGCAAGCGGCTTTAAGCATTACAAACAATTTCGCATCTTCTGCAATCGAAAATTTATGTTTTGATTTTTTCGCTGCAAGCGTTACATTTTTAGACCAAGACACAGATCATTTGTGTAGGAAATGGTGAAGTAGCTTCAGTTTAAACCTACATTGTGAACGTTACATTGCGACCACGACAGTGTTTCGAATGCTCTAATCGCTAATAGCATTTTTGTGCTCAGTTTTGTCAAGGTGTTTTGGGAGACCGAATTTTTTTCCATTTATATCTCAAATTTTTCCAATGGTCTGTTAAATTACAGCAGAACCTCGGTTTATGACGACTACCATAACACACTAAAACCGAGATGGGTTACGACCATACCGAGATGGGTTACGACCATCTCGGTATAGTTGCGATCTCTCAAAATGTCTTAGCGGTCATCAAGGTAAAACCTTAAAAAAGCCTGTTTGTGCTAACAACTTTTCCGGAACGATTTCCACATTTACAAAGCGATATAACACTGAGAAAAACTTCAACTGATCTGCTTAAAAACGGTATCAAGCTCTGGTGTTGCAGTTGACTTAACGATCAGTTTTGACGTTTCCAAAACACTTTCAATTGAAGCTGCTTTGGAAGACGACATTTTTATGTATATTTATTGCGAGTTTCTCCAATTTTTCAAAGAAAACTATTTGCTTTGTAATAGCCGATGACTGTTACATGGAAGATAGGTCTCAGCGAGCCGAGTACGTACTGAACGACAGTGGAATAATCTATCGTGGGATTCTTACTGGATAATGAGTCAGCGTTGGCTATTTGGTCAGTTTGAGCAAGGTGTTCTTGACATTGCTTTGAAACTGCTTCGGGAGGACACCAGATCCAAAAGAGACACGGAAAAAAGCTTGCGGAAGCGGTCCTCCCCAGTCTACTGTAGCCGCGTCCTGACAGCAATGATAAGTTCCACATGGCTCAAAACATCGCTATGTTAAAATGTCGGTTGGGCCGTATCTGACTCTTTACGCTAACACGGTGTCAAGCTTTGCAACGTAGTAAAATGCCACGCTGCGGATGGTTTTTGTTATAAATCGAAATTATCTTTCAAAGATTTTGAAGCAGTTATTCTCAACTGGGAATGCTCGTTTCCCTTTGGTGTGAGGCAGCACATTCCGAGGTACGAACGTCTCTGCCGCAGAATGTATCTATTATATTTTTTACAGTTATGAATGAACTTGTTTCAGTTCCTTTGGTTTTTTGTCGAAGGATGAAAAAGGGTGTTCGTTTTTTTTAATGCAAATATCACCAAAACACGGCAACATTTACAGGAAGTTTATTGGTGTTTTGGCTGATTTCCACCCATGGGAAAACCCGTTTTTGTGAGTCTTAGCGTCGAAGGGTCTAGATTTCAGTCTCAAACAATTTACCTCTAGACTTAAATCAAAATCAGTCTTCAAGAGTTGCAACTACTCTTGAAAATCAATCTCTCAATAAAAACTGGAGTATGAACATTGCTAGTGAATCCCAAATAGAAAAGATGGATGAAAATTAACGAAATTGAAACTTAAAAGCATGCATCGAGTATTCGTGTGAACGTCTAATAAACTCAAGAACGTTTTATGGAGTCCTAGATATCTAGCTCCACCACTTAACATGGAGTCGGGGTTGAGTAACCAGCCGACAAATTTTCAGGTCTCGCGTTTCCACGTCAAGTATTTATATCAATATTTTTGACTAAGTCCCGGTTTGAAAGTGTGAACCAGGTATGTCGGTCCTTACGTCACCGGTACTTGACTCCACTACAGTCTATTTCTTAAGACCACGAGTACTTTTCTACCACTTGTGCTCCTTTTCATCCACTAACGAAAAATATTGCGGAACACAGTGATTGTGATGCCTATATTTTGCAGCTTTTTAACCTTACTGCGTCAATGAGTGAATTTTGTCGATGAAAAAAATCCTGATTTTGTGTAACTGTAGTCGAAGTATCTTATTTTGGTGGCGACTCTCTTTTCAGCAACACTAGTTTGGTGCTTGCAGCATATGTGTGCGAGATTGCTGCGTCTAAAGACAGGTCTGCATACCGATTGCAATACTCAAATTTTCTTTATTATATTGTGATACACGCGTGGTCTGATATGAAGGAACACAAAAGGTGCGTCGTGGAATCAAAGGATTTGAGGTTTGCATTAAAGCGTTCTTGTTCATTTCACAGGTCAACAGCGTCGACGACAACGGTGTGCTCGAAGGAAGATGGTATGACGACTACAAGGATGGAAAAACTCACGGTTCCTGGAGTAGCAGTGTCAAGATTTTGAAGCAGTGGAATGCAACGGGCATGCAACCGGTCAAATATGGCCAATGCTGGGTATTCTCCGGTGTATTAGTGACAGGTACAAAACGCTTTTACTTAGTTAGAAACAGTTTTTCTCAGACGTGAAAGCGATTGTCACTATCTTCAAGCCTAACGTTTTCCAAAATTTTTCATTCTTTCGAATTGATAGTACTTGTGCTGGTGGGTATAATCTATTAAGCTTTTGCTGTTGTGTGAAATATTAACTGCCTTATGAGAAGAGTGTTTTTAATAACCGTGAACGTCTGCAACTGTCGACGACAGGTTTTGCTTGAACTTATCAGTGATTTACAGTTTTGCGAGCGATTGGGATTCCAGCTCGAAGCATCACCAATTTCAACTCTGCTCACGACACCGAGTATAACATGACCATCGACATGTTCATCGATGAGAACGATGAACTCTATGACAAGAAGGGGGTGAACGATTCTATTTGGAACTTCCACGTTTGAAATGAGGGATACTTCCGTCGTCCTGACTTACCAAAAGGTAGAGTAAGCAGAACGTCAAATGTGGATGCACTAAAAATGATAGATTTCACTCTTCACTACTACAAGATTTTGATACGCTTATGACGAAAAAACGCATATAGGTCATTTTCACTCGAGAAGTTTCTAATGGTGCTTTTGTACGACTCGGCTTTGTGTTAAAGCACAGCACTAAGCTTGTGAATGTTGTGTGTTTTTATATTATTGTGGTCATTAAGAAACGAACGGGTAAGTTCGAACATCATTTGTATTTCTATAGGTGCCCCGTGTTGACAGTAAAGGTCATTCAGTCTCATATGTCTCGTCTCGATTGCTTGGGAATCCGTCCAGTAAGACAATTTAAATTGGAACATTAACATTATTTAGAAGACACACGGTTGCAAGCCAGCAGGCGTGTGGTTGTTTGGTTGCTAAGTTCTCCAAAACATCCTACGGCAGAGTACTGCTGGCTGATTACGGGATCCATGGCTATTAAGTAGAAGTGTATCTCTTTTTAGCGAGACGTTTTAAGTTTGTATGTTCGCTCTCCTTTCTGTTCCTTTTCTTTCAACGTACAAATACCTGAAAGGTATGTGTGACTTCGACTGAGTTTCACTGCTGCAGTTCATAAGCTGAAATCCGTGCACGACACTTTTTTTCGTCAAGCAGACTTAAAACTCCATCTCTTTTTCGCAGGATATGACGGATGGCAAGCACTGGACGCCACTCCCCAGGAAGAGAGCGAAGAGCGAAGGGGTCATGCAGTGTGGCCCTGCACCGGTCAAAGCAATAAAGAATGGTGAAATCTACATCGGACAAGACACGGACTTCTTGTTCGCAGAGGTATGCTGCAACGAAATAGGCTGAAGTTTAGACTTGACAGTTGACAGCATAAGAGTAGGGAGCCAAATATTTGAAGCCCTTAACATAGGGGTGCCCAAACTTTTTTAAGGACCAGCATTTTCTTCCGACATTTTTCAAGGATAACATAGCCGGGCATTTCACTTTGGGTTTGAGGCAAGGCTGAAGCCGGAACATAAATTCAATCTCCGGCTCTGGCTTCAGCTCCAGGTATCTAAAATTTTTGAATTCATCTCCGACATCTAAAAGTCTTTGGTTCCGGCTCCGACTCCAGAATGATTGAAAAATGAAAACCATTGTATCATTTGTACAACACGCTTGCACCACAAACTAAGGCTGTGGAGCCGGAACCCAAATTTCAGGCTGAGGCTCCAGCTTCCACTCAACCATCTAATTCTAAAAGTTTGGGCTCCGGATCTAGCTCCGGCTCCAGCCATCTACATTGGCTTGAGCTCAGGCTCTGGGTTCACAGCCTTGGTTTGAGGTAGGGACTCCTTTGCGATGGACAACGCATAATCTCGAATCAAATGCGCGGGCTCTATATGAAATGTGGTCGTGGGCCGAAGTTTGGAATAACACATAACCCATGCATGTTCTACTACTGCTCATTCGTGTTTCCTTTGTCTTGTTTGCAATTTTTTTTACTTTGACAAGCCTTATCCTTTAAATATTTTGAATAACATAATCCATACTTTTAAAGCATTTTGTCAATTTATACAGAAAATGTCATAGAGTTTTTGGTGTAATGTGCCGAACTTTTTAATGACGAGCAACGTCTCAGCTGGATAGGCAATTTTCCGACGTTTTAATCTATACTGAAGTCGCACATTCCACCGTCCGTAGTAAAGCGGATTTTTTGCATTAAATGTGTGCACTACTAGCTCAACAAACAACAGTGCAACATCTGCTTAACTAAATCTTGAAGTACCTGGTACTGCCAAGTCAATGCCGTGGTAATTTTGAAGTGATGAGAAAGTAGATTGCTTGCAAGCAGCACTGCAATAGTGCAAATAATCGTTTCATTTTTAGGGCTGCATGAAGTAGGGTTTGATTTTTAAACAAATACTTGCTTAAATTTCACAGTTTCCACATGGAAAGGTGGCCAGTTATTTGCCTTTGACGCAACTTTACCTCAGCACGCTATGTGACTGGTTTATTTTATTTTTAACCTTTCTTTTGCACACATTTCAGAGTGATCTGAAAAGTAAGTTGAGATTTTTGTTTCGCATCAGGTCAATGCAGATCGTGTGTGGTGGAAGGTCAATGGTGAAGGAGAAGTAACTGGAATGATCAAACGCGACAGTCGCCACGTAGGTGTGAGGATCAGCACTAAGGCTGTTGACTCAGATGAAAGAGTGGATGTCACTGACCAATACAAGTTCCCTGAAGGTTAGATTCCTTTCAAAGTAATTGATCAAGTCCAGTAAGTTTTGCACATATGCGTTTTGTACAAGAAAATTATGGATAAATGTGCTTTCGCATACAAAATCAACTTTTCTTTATGTCAAACTGTTTTAGAGTAAACAAACGTAGTTATGTAAGAGATACACGCGCAGTTCCTTCTGTAACCAAACTAGTGAGAACAGGTTGTCGTACTCGTGTTGGAAACGGATTGCAATGGGGAAAAAAGCAAAATAGCCAAGTAAAAGTATCCAGGAAGTGCGATATCGGCTTTCTGCCATGTGAATAAAATAGTTTCTGAAAGCAGAAACTCTCCGAATCCACTCAAACACTGTTTTCGGTGGACCTCAGTGATATAGATGCTTTGTGTTTCCTACATCAAAAAATAAAACAATTAGGGCAGGTGATTCGAACCGGGGCGTCGCGACGCGGTCGTGCGTCGTTTCGACATTGCAAGGGCGTCGCAAGCTTATATCCAGTTTTGATCATCCAGATTTTAATTCCATTTGCTACTTCGTGCTTGTGCCAAGCTGACTTTTAAGCTGCTGCGATGATAAAGCAAAGTATCCCTCGAAGTTAAGCGTCGAAAGAGAAATATACTCAGTAATTTCAAACATAACACGGCATTTTGTGCCACAACAAGCAAGCTATGAACCGCATTTTAATAACAAATAGGCGAATATTTTTGTACAGTGCCTCGTTTGATATCTTGCATAGGGTTAGTGCGTTGGGAGTTCGGCTTAGGGTGATGTTTTTCTACAACTTTTCACGACAAAAATATTTGGAAGAACTCTGAGTGTTAATGATATGCTGTTTGTACTGCGTTTTTTCTGAGTTGTTGCAAAGCGTCCGTGCGACTATACAAAGCCTAGGTGTTGACATGTAGATTAATGATTCTATTTTTTTAGACGAAAAATTAGTTAGTTTATAACTTTACCTTGCTTTAGAAAAAAAAGACATAAGTTTTGCGTATTTCAGGGGAAAACAACAAAATCTTAGAAACAACAGCTAACCATGAGCTCAAAAAAAATCAATCACTGGGTTCGTGCTAACAAATTAAGTAACAATTATTCCAAAAACTATTTCATGCTCATGAACAACTATAACACTATCAATTTTTCGGTTTCAATTTATCATCACCCAATATCAACACAAAACAGTTTAAAATATCTTGGCGTTATACTTGGTGATAAACTCTGTCGGAAGCCTCAAATTGAAAAGTTGGTGACACAACTCTCCAAATCATGTGGAATGTTGTTCAAATTAAAACACTATACGAACATTTCAGTGCTCAAATCTNTTTACCTTGCTCTTTTTCATTCCAATTTAACCTATTCATACTTAACTGGGGAAGGGCCAACAAGACGACTTTACTCCGTTTAATTAGATTGCAAAATAAAGCTGTGAGAACATTTGAATATGACAAAACTAAAGCAGCTGTACTCTATTCCAAGCACAAAATTTTAGAAATATCAAACTTAATTCAGTAGCCAAATTCATGTACTCCTTTTATAATGGTGGATTTCCTAATCACTTTGATAGCTACTTTGTTGAGATTGCATCAGTCCACAAATATGAAACAAGACTTGCATCTCTGCAAAAATATTATTGATCCAGAATGAAAACGTCTCTGAGTCAGCTTTCTTTAAAGTATGTTGGTCCGAAAATTTGGTATAACATTCCTGAAATTTTGAAATCTTCTTCGCCTTATTCATTTGGCAAAAACTATAAAAACGTCCTGCTATCTGGCCAGAATACCTGTTGATCTTCGTTTAATATGTTTGTCACAGTCTGTAATATTGTGTTGATGCCACTATTTTCCTTCCTATCTACCTCTACAGCTGCTCATCCTACCCCCTGTACATAGGCATGCTTTTCCCACTGTTTTTATTGTTTATTATGCTTACTTTACCTGACGTTGATTTGATGCTTTTTTATTAGTGTTTGTAAAATGTCTTCAATTAAAATTTGGTTTGTGCTATCAACAGGATTGGCTGAGAACTTGACCCAGGTGGTCTTTTGCCAACCCTTTGTGATTCAATGTGTAGGAGCACGATTACTGAACCGCGAAACCTGAGATCTCTTATGTTTTTATATTTTCACACTTTGGCATCCGGGTTAATTCAAGCGGTTCGCAAAAAAACAGCTGGATCTCACGTGGCTTTGTGCGGGAATATCTCCGCTCCTGTTCGGGTTACGGACCTGGTCGAAGTGTCAAAAGACACAGCAAGTCTTATAGTTAGCACTCGAAAAAAATTTTTGGTTGGGGAGTGCGGTTTTTTTGTGAGTGACGTCATAAGTGGAGGACGTTTTGGCCACCTTGGCCAATTTCACCTGGCCCTGGGCGCCAACTGTTAGATGGTAGTATTTCGTTGAAGTTTTTATTGGAAACTAGGCTACAATCCGAGACTTTTGATACTTTGGATGACCTGCTGCGTTTTCGAGTTCAAAAGTTATGATCTAAGTTAGTAAAAATTTTTGACTAATTAATTAATTAGATAATTAATTAATTTGTTTATTTAAGGTCATAACTTCTGAACCAGAAACGCTAGAAAGTTGATCAAAGGCTCAAAAGAGTCGGACTCGAGCCTAGTTTCCAATGAAAACTTCAGTGAAATACTTGGGCCTAGCGGTTGGGCCCTAGGCCAGGCAACATGAGCCAAAATGACCTCAGAACTACTTCACTTATGACGTCACAAAAATCCGCAACCCCATCCGAAAAAAATTTTTTTGAGTGTAGACTAGAAGTCTGGCCGATTCGTTTGAGCCCTTGAACAGCTCTCTCAGTCGGCGGAGGAGCTAGGGCGTTGGTAAGGCAACTGACAACTGCTGGTTTTAGGACGATTTCAGAGTACGAATATATCGTACCCCGGTTCTCAAAGTGTTCATAAACATATAATCAACTAGTGATTTTTGATGTTATTGTATTTCCTATTGCTACATTCGTGTTATTTCGTGGTTTGAGTCACAAAAATGCATGGATAAGCCATACCCTACCGTGCCGATTTGTATGAGTTTGCTTTATCGCTACCACCGTAACAGCAACTGGTAGTTGTAATTTTGAAAATGCATAAAAATATCTTTCCGGCAAAAGACACTTATTGTTGTTGAAATTGCAAAACTCGCGTTTCTTTAGGAACAGAAACCAAGAACACCTAAGAACAGAAACAAACACTTGATTCAACAAAATTTTGATAAGACAAACTTTCTAAATTTTGATCAAAATCAATAACCTTACAACAAAAAATTTGATGAAGTAATTTTTAAACCTATTTTCTAAAAAATTTGGAATAAGACTAATTGACAGGCGATGTTATGGCGTGAGGGTTTGTAAAGATCATGTTGTTTGCTTCTTGAGCTTTCATTGCAGTTGATTTTGGTGTTCGACGATGCTCTTGCAATTACGGCAAAAATGCATCAAATCTTTTGTACTTTTAAATAACAACAATTAACGGCGAATCCTTCCCGAAGAAACGCTTATCTTCTGGCCGTAATTCTACTGTACGTAGTCTTCTTAAAAATCACACGCTGCGTAGATGAAAAGCTGGCATGTACATTTTTAGTAGTATAATAGTTCCAGTTAAGCTGTTAAACCCTGCCTTCAAAGATAGCAAAGAAGCAGTAAAAGAGAGAAATTTTGTCACTATAATTTACATGCTGTTTATCTCAAATGCATTGCCAATCTTGACGTTAGGTACAACTGAAGAAAAACAAGCTTTCACGAGAGCTTATGCTCACGGACGGAAAGCTGATTACCATGACAAATTCGTCATCAAAGAAGAAGGGGCGATCACGATAGACATCAAAGCAGTTGGTGAAGTTATTAACGGGAAAGAGTTTTCAACCAGCATTCAGGTAAGCTTTCAATTGGTTAAAGATACGACAACTGAGAATGATTTTCACTATCTTTTGTAAGAAATCTGGGCATCGGAGGGCAAGCATTGTTGCTGCAGTGTTTTATGGTCGGGAGAGAATCGGGGAATCGAACTATCATGATTCCCAGGGAGAATTTTGGCCGAAATTAAAGCAATGCCTTACCGACTGGACTAA
>JGI24158J21664_10015305_pt1 | contig 10005 bp, 6 predicted proteins | sample Ectturendosymbi3_FD_21664 | JGI IMG/M metagenome (IMG submission 21664) | reverse complement strand
TCGACAAATTAACAAGCAAAAAGTATGCACAAACAAGTAATCTCCTTTGCGCAAGTAATAAAGTTTTTGGAAAATATGGATCTCAAGGGTTTTTTTTAACCCCACCCCTTGCGTACGCCCTTGTATCTGCATATACTTTAGGCAACATCCCCGGTAATATTTCGAAACAAACTCTGAAACCGGCGTTGTTAATCCGTACGCGCTCTAGTGCGTACAAATCCATATGTCCACACTTTCAACTTGTACATTAGTACAAATACAGAAGCCAATCAACCGGTTCCGGCTCACTTGCCCCGTGCAGACCTAGTAGGATCTATCGACAGTTTTTTTTATTTAATCCTCGGAAGTTTCGAGCGAAGTGGAACCTATCACAAAGCTGTAACTTCATCTTAGGCTACCCAATAATTAAGATCGAAATAACACTGCACAAGGGGTCAAGAAGACTTACAGAAAACACGAGCATTTGAAGAGCAATAGCTATCGACAATTAGACTATGTCCTGGAGTGCAGAAAATGCACTAACATGCCGTCAGCCAGCCCTTTAGAATTTTCCCCACCACTACCTACAGCTTGCAACGACATTTGAAACATGCATGTCAACTTTTCAAACAAACAAATCCATCTAGTTCAACCTTAACGAAAACCTACATGACGTTTGTCGAAGCTAGGCTGCAACGATTGTGTCAGCTCCCTCTTTGTTGTTTACATGTTTGATTAAAACGAGAGCCCAAAGTTCGCATGTCCTTAATAAACTGTGCTCCTGCGTCATTGGCGAGCTGTACAAAGGTAAGCAAACGTTACATTGCATTCGCTTCCAGCAGGTGTGGTCAGGTGCAACAACAAAGTTTGGTGAACATTGTATTCCAGAGGCAAGCAGATGGACCCCTAAAATCAAATCAGGACAAAACTGTCCAAACTAGGTGAAGTATTGCTTTAACATTATCCTCACGATAGAAACGACGGGCAGTGCATACCCTCATGGCATTTCGAAAAAGCATCTGCCCTACATAGCTTGTAACTCACGGGCGCTATTTCTCTGCGTACACAACGCACACCTGCTAACACCTGGCACCATGTTTCTAGTTCACGCACTAATCCACAGATGGCACATTATTAACTTGTCTGTAAAGCTTTCCGGGAGTGAGGAGATACAATGATTCCACGAAAAAAACTTGGTCAGCTTGCGACTGGCCACTCAGTTATTACGATAAACATTTACCCTGGAGGAAGCATGTGCGGAAATGTCTCCGACAGCCAGAATTACGACACATGCCGGTAGTCAAGTCTTGTTCCCTCTCGACGCACCTTTCTGCGCAAGCTCGCCTACTCGACCTGCGTTTGCCCTGTCTTTGTCTGCGCACTGAACCGCGCCAGCGGCTTTTCGATTTACTACGCATTGCTCGCACAGAAAAAAGCGTAATTTTAAAAGCCCGCGGTGCAGCGAGTGGCTTACAGCAAAGGCGCAACGTTTTATCCATGAGTGACCGTCAAGCGATTTCGTCGCACTTCGGTGAGGACTGCCAATTTGAATTTTCGCATTGCAACTGACAAATCATCTTGCTCAACATTCTAGTAAGTATGAAACCTTTGCTTTGAATTCTTTCTAGTTTGACAATTCATTCATTTTTTGCTAGACCTCTAACCTTTGCTCTGTTCCAAAATCTAAGATATATTCTTGCACAACGGATTTTCTTCTCAACTTAATGGAGCAGTAGTACTTACCGACCTGGATGTGTTACCAACGGCACTCGGCACATAATCGTGATTAAAAAGTATATGAAGATACGAGACCAAAAAATGATCAATTTCCTGTGAAAAACTAGAGCGGAGTAGCAACAGTCTCCACATGGGCGACGAAATCTGAGTGGCTATGTTGTCACATCTATGTCCATAAATGAGGTGCAATGGATGCTTATCAACGTTTGCAAAGAAGCGCGTTCACGAAATAAACATTATAATGCTGAGTTGAACGTGGCGTTTCCGCAGTTCTGGTCTTCCTTTGGTTGCCGTGTGTTCACGTTATTAGAAATCTACCCAGCGAAATCCATACAAACGTTCTATAAGATTCCTAACTTTTTATTGCTACATGTTATGAGCTTGAAATCACAGTTCAATGAAGACAAGCTGTTAAATAATGGTGATTGCAACTGCGAAATATGTAGGTAATTCTGTCTGTANAAATCTCTCCACTAAGTCTAAATCAGGGGTTCCCAACCTTTCTCTGACCATGTACCCAGGCCCGTAACCAGGGGGCGAAGCCCCCCTAGAAAAAATTTCCTCCCCCCTGGAAAAATGTGTTGGATATAGTTTGAAACTGTTGGACATGGTTTAAAAAAATTTAGCCCTTCTCAGAAAACTCTTGGCCCCTCCTGGTGTCCCAAGCTGGTTACGGGCCTGCATGTTCCCCTTCTGCATTTGGACAGATGAGCATGTACTCTTAAAATTTCTTATGACAAAAAGGTTGAGTAAAATAACAAAATTCCACTGAACTTTTATTAGAATTTTACGTTTCTAGAACTGTAAAAGTAGACTCCGTTTTATGTCTCAAAGTTAATTTGCTGTGGCTGTACAATAAATTTACCCCCTTCAGATAGGCAAATGTACCCCTAGAAGTACATGTACCCCAGGTTGGGAACCCCTGGTCTAAATAAACATCTACTTGTTTACGCCATTAATTTCTTTTGCGCGTAACTTTTCTTTGGTGTCGTGTGCCCTTTCTACCATTATAAAGGTATAAGGTCAATAACTTTTCCAGTCTACGTAGCAAGCAATGAAGCCAATGAATTTGTACCTTTCCTAATCTATCGCATGTGCGCTACATTTTGCACTGTATATGTGCATACCTGCATCTTCCTGAGATGTTTCAGGGGAGGAAAGTCCGCAAAGACGTTACTTCAAAAAGTACAACTACCTTAACAAATGCGTTTGTAAAAGCGCGCCTCAATGCACGCCAGCGCAGAATTTTTAACAAGGCTCGTCAAACGTTTTACAAAAAAGCACTTCCATTAGCGGTGCATTTGTAAAGGTAGAACATACTTTTATGTATTGCATTTGCTCATTCGTTTTTTTGGTTTTATTTTTGTATTCGTTGACACGTTTATCTCATACTAGCCGCAGTAAAACGCCAAGGTAACGAAACACAAACTTCACGTCGATTAAAGAAACACCATGGAATTTACGAATGAGCAAATACAGTACATAAAAGCTTGTTCCTCTTTACTGCCTGCAAGGCAGTCGTTATGTAGTTCTACATTTCTATTGCCCTTTGCAGACATACGCTCCAGGTAGCAGCACTGATTCGGAATATTGGTTCATTCATTTTAAGCCGCTTTTTCTCTCAGGAGGTCGTAGGGCAGGCAGCCCTAGGAGGACTCGAAAGTCAAAATACTTCAGCTTTCAACATCTCTATGAGTTCTGGTGGCTCTACAGTCTACTTTACACCAAGACGGGACCAAGCAAGATCGGATATGTAATTACGCAACCTGGTTTTTGGTCGACCTCTGTTCCACTTTCCCCTGGGTCAGGGGTTCCCAAACTTTTTTTGCTGCTCGTACCCCTTTGTCAGGTCAGAGCATTCTTAGTACCCCCCCAAAAAATTGGGAGATGTATATTGCTCTATAAGAGATATATAAGCTGCTCTGTGACCCAAGGATCTTCGTACCCCTTGATGTTCAATCTCCTACCCCTTGGGGGTACGAGTACCCCCGGTTGGGAAGCCCTGCCCTGGGTGAACCAGCAAGCAATGAAGCAGGAATCGCCTCGCCAAGGTTTTCTGGGGCATTTTGGTCACGTTGTCGAACCAACGTTGCTGAGATCTCTTTATTCGGAGAAGTGGTTCGACATTCAGGACTTCACGAATTTCACAGCTGCGTACTTTTTCGAGAAGTGTCACACCGTGAACTCTTCGCAAAATCCAATCTCTGCCGCGTGGACTTCAAATAGCACTCTTTCAGTCATTACCCAAGATTCATAATGACAATGGGTGAGGATCAGAACAAAGACCGATTAAAACCTGACAGTTTTGCTGTGTTTGAAAGCTCCTGATTTGTTACCACAGAAGCGATAAAGCTAACGCAAAACTGCGTTTGCTTCACTATTCTGTGCAGCAATCTCCTTGTTTCACCTTCCGTCACTCATGAATACTACTTCGAAGCAGGTCCGTAACCAGGGGCGCGGGTTGGTGAAATCCCCTCTGGAAATTTTTCGCACGCCCAGGAAAAATGTTTTGGACATAGTTTACAACTATTGGACATGGTTTAAAAACTTTGGAACCCCTCAGAAAACTCTTTACCCCCCTGGTGTACCAAGCTGGTTACATGCCTGCTTCGAGGTACTTGAACTTCTCGACCTGCGTGCAGTATACTGCCACTTGCAGCTCGCACTGGTTTAGGTTTCTGGGTAGACATAATACCTCGGTCTTTCTTTTGCTAATTTGGTTCCCGCTTGGGCGCATGCAGCTGAAACCGACCAAGAGCATGTCGAGGGTCCTGTTCANAGGATGCAAGCAGTAATAAATCGTCCGAAAAACGCAGCGGGTTGTTCCAGCAACTTCCAACAATGACATCATCGCCCACTCGGCTGTGACTGTCTCTGTGAAAAGGAGAGGTGAAATGTTACATACACCCTTGTCGGAGTCCAACACCCAAGTTGAACTTGTTGAAGTAACTTCGCCTTGCGGACAGAAACGTCTGAGCAGGAATACAATAACTTGACGGCCAGTAACAGGCGGCCGTCAACACCGTACTCCAGCAACACTCCCCAATGCTTTTCTCGAGAGACTCGGTCGTATGCTTTCTCTTAGTCAACAAAACAAGCGCAGACATCTTTGGCATACTCCTAAGATTTCTCGAAAATTTGCTGGAGATTGAAAATTTGTTATGTAGTGTTACGGCCAAGATGAAAACGCCACAGGGTAACCTCTAGCTCAGTGGTGCTCAAAACGTTTTGTCGCTGTAGATCCCTTCGTTTTGTCGACGTTTTCTCGTTTGTTGAGAAATTAGATTTGGTCGCTTCTCAGCGTGAGCATCTCAACCGCCCCGGAAAAAGCAAAGTTCAGGCTTAGGCCTGTCGCCGACTGCCGTTACTAAAATGTAATAAAATGGTGAGTCGTCTTGCAACATGGACATGTCGGACCAAAGTTGTGGTACGATAAAGCTGAATAATGACCAAGATGGGCGAATGAAAACTAGTGTATTTCTTTATTGGATTTTGGTTTAATGATCCCCTAGAACACATTCATGGACCATTGGACCCCAAGTGGTTCACGGACTCCAGGTTAAGAACCCCTGTTCTAGCTTTACTTTAATTATTTCCCGGCATTTTTTTCAAGGCGTTTGTCATTAGCCTCCAGGGGGGGCCAAAGGAGAGGTGACTGCCCAGTAATCATATGTGAAAAATTCTGTGGATTGTCTTGCCAGTTGTGGCTGTATTTCACTTGTCAATAAACCAACCAGATTTTTCAACAATTTCAACTCTCTCTTACCAGGCCCACATATATAGCCTACAAATATTTGAGATGAAGAAAGAATACCGTACTTATTCCATTGTAAGCCGGGTCTTATAAAGTTTTTTCATCATTTCGTGTGGTTTACAATCAAGGGCGGCTTACATTTTTTTTCTTTAGCTTCTCGCAAGGTCTAGATGACGCCCAGTCTTTCTTTGGCTACGTTTTGTTGACCAAACTCTCTTTTCGCATCATCTTTCCACTCTTCAGCATCACGTGCACACGTGCGCGCTCCATCACAGGAGGGATTGTGATGAACACAAGGCAGTTGTAGTGGTGTGAGCATCATCACCAGGGTTGCCAATCTAAACGTGAAACATGCTATACGCGAAATTATCTCTGAGGCTTAGGTAACCTATGTTCAAGTACAGCTTACAATCAAGGCCGGCTTACAATTAAGGGCGGCGTACAATCTAATAAATACGGTAGCTAATGCTGGAATTTTTTGATCTTTTTAATAGTTTAGCAGTCTGATATTTTTTGATATTCTTTTTGTTATTTCTGATCATTTAACGGTCTGTGTAAACTTTACTCTTCACCATCCCACCTACCAGAAATTAAAACCTTAAATTCAGATGCATGAAACATTCTGATCCAACTATTTTCATAGCTGAAGTTAGTCTCAAAATAACCAACCTGAATCCTGAAGCTGTTGATGTAAAAACTCTTAATAATGAATTTGTTATAGTTTTTTGATGATACTCTTGATATTCATGCTCCATATCGCTACGCATCTATGAAGAACAAGGCTCCTTTAACAAACCAGCATGGCTCACCAAAGGCATGTTACCTTCCATTACAAAAACGAATAGGCCTACTGTACGCAGAAAAGATTTTAACTAGTAACTAGCCAAATTTTGTTAAACAATATAAAACGTACAGAAAGGAGCTTACTCACATAAAAGAAATGTCCAAACAAAATTATTATAAACACACATTTAAAAAATGCAGTCAAGAAAGGGCATGGAAAACTGTTAATAAAATAATACCAATTAAGACAAATCTCAAGAAAATTATGAACTCGTTGAAGACTTAGAATGTTAAAAAATGTGAAGAATCAAGCAACTTCATAGAAGTTTGAAAATCCCTATCTGCATAAATAAAGTCATCCCCTGTCAATTGCAGACACTTTGTCAAACATATAAATTCAAAGAATTCATTGTTTCTTTCTCCTGTTGATACAAATGAAATGCTAATTCTTATTAAAATCCTTAAATGAAATCTAATAATTCTCCCAATCACATTCAATCCAAATTTTTGAAGATAGCCAGTTGCACTGTCTCAGAATGGTTTCCAATATCTTCACTAATTGCAGCGCTGTAGGTGGGTGAATTCCTAGACTCCTGGAAAATTTCCCTTATCAAACCTAGTGGCGTAGCAAGCAGTAGCGTAGCCAGTCCAAAACTTTTGAGTGGGGCCAAATATTTTGACTTAAACGAGCAACAGTATTTTATTTGCGACACTCCCTCTCAAAGCGCAGAACGACAAGAAATGCTAGAAATTTGCCCCTTGACTACGCCTATAGCAGCAAGGGGTGCCCTGGGGCTCCAGGCTCCGGGCGGCACTTTCCGGGAAGCGGTAAGTTGTTGATTAAAATTTAATTTTTTTAAGTAGTTTTAATTCTTTACTGTTTTTTGCATTAAGTACCCCTAGACCGGTAGCCTAAAAACTAGAAAATGTGGTTGTGGAGTGAGCGAATTGAATTTAGGCCTACTCAAAAGTTTGGGTCAAATCCAGGGTACCAAAATACCCTTGTGTTTGTCTTAAAATCAGAGGTTTTTAAATACTTACTTGGGGCGCAATTGTCCCCGAGTTCTTACGCTTTCCTCTCCAATCAAAGCCATTTACCCCACCCCAGTGAAAATCCTTTGAACAAAGAACAGAGACATTCGACCGCAGGCTAGCGAACATTACTGGTCTGGTAGTTAATGGTTTACATTGTCACCTGACTCAAAATCTGATAAAAAAGGTCTTACCTGAAATAACGGTAAACGGTCAAAGCTAGCTTAATTTTTTTCTCCTATCGTTCGATCCTTAGCTACGTCTCAGCGGCACATCATTACATCACCTGACACCTATTGGCATTGGTGATGTTGGCACGTCTCATGCTATTCTTCAATTTTCAGTCGGATATTTTCAATAAGCAAGTGCCACAAGCTATAGCCTAGTCATTAGGTGGGCTTATCAATATTAAATTTTGGCGAGTGAAGTGAATAACTCGATAGAGCAGTGGTTCCCAAACTGGGGGTAAATTACCCCCGGGGGTAATATGCGATTCTTCGATGGGTAACGCGGAACCAAAATCACAATGTTGCTCGGTACTGTGAGTGATCACTGCAAAAGAAATTTTCGACATGAAATACGAAAAAATTTTTGAGGTAATAAGACAGAATCACTACCTTGATTTAGGCAACGGCTCGAACAAGTTTGGGAACCACTGCCATAGAGGTAAAGCTGCTCAGTTTCAATAGGACTGATGTTTTTCTGTATGACGTAATGGTATTGGAAAACTACATTCCAGAAGGAGATAGTGCAGTTGGTATGTTTGCGTGGGTAATTTAGAGCTCAGATTGCAGGTTTGAACCACTGGTACCGCGCCTAGTGATTTTGAGACTGACCTAGTGATCTAGTAATTTTTCACTGCAATCTAGTGATGTTTTTGCAAAGTATGTGTTTAAAAAAGATCGGTTGTCTTTTTTCTAACTTTTCAACTTTTCAGCCATTTTCAAAATATTTTTAGCCTTTTTTCAACCGTAAACAATTGATTATGTGAATTGTTTTTTGAAGATTTGCACCAACAGAACGAACAAGTCTTTCTAATTTGAGTTTCTCACTGTTTGCGTTTCCGTGCTATTTATTACTGCATTATTGGCGATGACAGTATTTTCATTTCTTTGCATGAACACTGCAGTAGAAAAGAAACAAGTAAATAAATTTTAGGTTCATTGGTCTAACTCTAAAATACTCCGTGAGTGGTGTCGTTTACAGTTCTTGAGAAAAGCCTGAGGATTGTTGGTATACGATTTTCCAGACTTCAGCATGATCCATTTTCACAAACTTTGCACATGATGTAAAAGTTTGGGTGGCAGTAAAGAAAATAACTAAATCATTTCAAGAAAAATGCGAATTTCGTAGCAAAAATTTTAAATCTAGTGAATTTTTTTTGTGAATCTAGTGATTTTTGCAAAGAAGCCTGTGGCAGAACTGGTTTGAACCCCACGTAGGGTGAATCAGTGCCAGCCGATAGGTAACGTAGGTTTCGCAAAAGGTTTGACTCCTTTGTTGAACGGTACACTTAACATTTGTAGTCATAGAAAAGTAATTTCAACACGAAAAGTTTACAAAAGGTGCTGCTCTCATTTTGATAAATTAAGGGCGGTGAATCATAGTCTGAAAACCTAAATCAAGGGCACAGGATATGCTCAGTTATGATTGTGGTGAAAGCTTTCATAAGGGACGTTAGCCGAAACAGTTGCACAACTTGGCAATGGCTGTACTGAATAAAGTTGTTAATGCAATTACCTTTGAACTTAAAAACATTGTAATCACTACTGAGTAGTAAAAAGGCCTCTGTCCCACGTGATAGGATTTGGTAACAATTTTCGAAGCACTGCGTACGTCTGTTGCTAACGAACGAAGGTAAGGAATAACACATGCGTGAATATAATTGGATGAACCCAACAGCTAGACCAAGTTTGCATGTCACGATGGAGGCTGCAAGCCAGCATTTCTCAACCAGAGCCGGTTTTTAAGCCTAGTTGACTAATTTTATCAAAATGGGTCGAGCACCTTAAAGAGGTCCCGAGCCAGTGGCGACAGAGTTAACGTTTGAAGTCTTTTATGCATTCTAATAGAAATAATGGTAATGAATTAGTCACGCATTTTTGTCTTTCAAATCACGAAGTAACACGAATGTAGCAAGAGGAAAAACAACAGCAACAAAGAGCAGAAATTAATATTATGTTGATGAAAATACGAACATCAGAAACTCAACGTTTAGCTAATTTATGATTGTGTTCTAACACGTTTGAATGACATAGAGTTAGCGAAACCATTGAAGCAAACTTACGTTCTGCGTTGGACCTAAAGATTTGGTTTCCAGCTCGTATAGTTAAAATCGCTTATCCCATCACACTCAAATGAGGTTGCAAAGATTTTTATCTGAAATTGACTTAATTGTTAACAAATGTTGTTTCTGTACTTGTTTTTAGTCTTACAAAGTATGAGCCCACTTCCTTACCCTCACCCTGTACGTAGGCATCACCAATTTGAGCCCTTTATTCTAGGACGTAGCTACATTGTGGCAAATGAGGCACTTGCCTCGGTAAACTTTCTGAAAACATGTGCCAAAATATTTTTGTAATGTTAAATCTAATCATATTTTAGAGCGTGGCTATTTTGAAAAGATCAGCACTACAGCTACCCTGTGTTACAACCATCTTTCAATGCACACAACTGGACTTGCAACGTCGTAGTCAAGCGTTTGCGCTGTAGATCGGCAA
>JGI24158J21664_10015304_pt1 | contig 10006 bp, 4 predicted proteins | sample Ectturendosymbi3_FD_21664 | JGI IMG/M metagenome (IMG submission 21664) | reverse complement strand
AATGTGCGATTCACCACAAACGGGATGTGCGCGAAGAGCAACACATAAATATATGTGGCGCGAAAAGCAATAATAGGGTGATCTCGTCGGGTGATCTACTCAAAGTAGCAGCATGAGGCCCGCTACTCAAAGTAGCAGCATGAGGCCCACTGGCATGGTCGCGATATGCAAATACTACATTAAACCACGATAGGGTGTCAATATATTGAGCCCTGCAGACAGAGCCGGATTTACCAATAGGTATGTAGGCTTAAGCCTAGGGGGCCTCAAGATCCAAGGGGCCTCCAGAAAACTGTGGTACGCACAGAGTCAATTGCCGTTATATGATCAGTTCGATAAATATTCGTAAAAATTTTATGTCTTCATTATTCACGAAAATTTTTTATTCACCCAGTTTAGTTTTATTCACTCAAAAATTCTGAATTGATGACGCCAGGGTCTTACAACGTGTTTCCATGAATTCCAGTATGACTGTTGCCGTGTCGCAAATAGGATTGTCAGATGCATTTTGCAAAAATACCGGCCATTTTGACAATAGCAGCAGATCAGGCTGCATTCGTAATCGCATGTTTAATGGCACGCGATACTCGAATAACATTTTTGAAAAAAGAGCGCTTTTTTGACAATGCATTTATTTTTTATGTTATTTTTTTGCTATTTCATGAAACTCCCACAACGGTTAGTTACAAAATGTTTTAAATAGTGTATGAATGTACGCTTTGTGAGCATAGTCTGTATCCCTATGCTAAGCTTCAGCAAACTAACCTAAAACGATAACTGCAGTGTTTCATGTGAACGGAGAAGTTTTCTTAAACTCTAAAAAAATAATGCACTTGGTAAAATTCCAATTTTACATGTTGTATATCAATTTCTGAAGTGGACATATTTCCGCACAATATGATGATACAGCGTTTGCTTTTCTACGGTAGTATTGGCTGTATGAACACCATAACACAACCAATAATTTATTGGGTGCTACATTCACTTCAGTTTGCAACACACATTCCTAGCTCACCTGAAACTCTTCAAAAATTTCTCACTACCTTCTGGACAAGTAAGACTGGTTGAGAGATGACCTCCCGGTTGAACCGCTGGCCCTTGCTTGAGCCACTGATAGTCCGCTGACGAAATAATGTGTCTGTGCGATGCAGCTCGCGTGACTGTGAAAGGTTTGCTAGTCTCTACTCTCTGCACCGTCACTGTTGTCCTGTCCATTTCTATTATTTTCTACATTCTCCCTGCAATAACCTAGCCTACGGTAGCAGCACTCCCGTCGCCATGGGGGGATCTGTCGTGGGCTTAGCACCCCCAAACAAAGCTCCAAGCCCCCCAAATTGAAACATAAAACACTATAAATCAGAGAGTTTTTGTCAATTTTTGGAATGTCCAGCCTCCCCACAGAAATGCAAAGACCCCTACTGAAAACTCTCTGGCGGCGGTTCTGGGTTGCAGGTCAGACAACAACCCCACCTGCACCGGTTACAGGGTTAATTGCCAAAAGAAATGCTCATACAAATCACGTTTACGACGACGGAAGATGTTATGTATGACAAAACAAAGGAAGATGGAAAACGGAGAGACAATGGGTGTTGTTGAGGCACAAGTAGGCCTAACAATTTGCCCTTTTATGAACTTCGTTGAAAGAATTCTCCGGACAAGATTCACTAATAGAGTCATTAAAATTTGAGAAGTTCTGCATTAGTTCTTTTTGCAGTTACTGCAAATGATTTATTTTCAAAATATTGGCTTCAGGCACTAGTTTTTTTAATACCGGCTTCTTACCCAATGCCATATAAGTTATGAGGCTCGTGAGGCACGGGGCCTCAGGGGCCCTGCAGTCAAGGGGCCCCAACATGAAAGCTGTCATTCAATACAGTTATAGCCTGCCTATGCACTATGATTGTTGCCCAACGTTCACTCCAATATATCAAGGATGGACAGCCGGTCAGAGACCAAGACTCACATTTCTTAAAGTTTTCTTACCGCAAAGAGCCGCATCATACACTTGGGCGCACATGAACATCACCCCATATTTTCCTTACTCAAACGCATACATACCTTTGCTCAGCTAGATTCATTGTAAATATCACATAGCAACATGGCAATGACAGAACTTAACAATCCATTTATTGTTTTACATGTTATTTAGTGGGACTTCTGGTAATTACGTAATAGCCGCATGAAACCGGGCAAAGAGCCGCATGCGGCTCGCGAGCCGCGGGTTGGCCACCCCTGCAACATGCAGACTAGGCATGCAACAGGAAAAAACACATTACAGGCGCTTGTGACATCATAGAAGAATGGGATGGCACCTTATTCACGACACAGAGGAAAAGGGAAGAGCACAGTGCTCTCACTTTTAGGGATTTTGTCCCATGCTTGGAAATTTTGACTCATTTTGGGGATTTTCGTTAAAGTTTAAAAATGTGTAAAATGAATCATTTCAGTATATTTTGCAAATCATGTTTGATTCTATTTTTAACACTTATCATGACGCTCCGATTGTATGCGGCGCCACCACAGATTTAGGATTTTGTTTGTGAAATAGGGATCTTTGGTACAGTTCTTGGAATTTTTGGAGTTGCATTTGCGAGAGCCCTGGCAGGGCATAAAGCATGTTACGATGGTAGTCTAGCTACCTCAGTTAGAAAGGTTAACTTCGTAGTAAAGGTTGTCGTTTGAGTGTTGTGAGAAAACAGTGTGCCTCGCACCTGAGATTAGGGATATCCAGGGATGCCGGAAAAGCGGTAGGGCATGGGGGGGCAGTAATAAAGTTAAGGCCAATGGAATCTTATAAAAAAAACAATAAAATCGTTACCAATTATGCTTGCTTCTGTTAAACAACAATGTTGACCTCAAAAATAATGAAAGAAACTATAGAAAATTTGTTTTAATGCGATCTTCATATATCATGAAATTATCTGTGTTGCTGTTTTGAAAAATACACCTCGCCCCTTTGCCCCCCTTTTGAAAGGTCAGGGGGGCAATGTCCCCGCTCTCCAGCGTCCCTGCTTACCGCTATCGGCAATCACTGTCTCGTTGCATTACCTGCCAAGATGTCTGCGTTCAACAGTCACATAGAAGTTTGGCAACCTGCCTAATCAGGCAAACGAGGGGAGATGAGTGAACTGCATTGCATAACACCAGAACAGTGAACCTAGCTCTGGCGCAGTGTGACTGTCATAGCGGTAAATAAATTGTCATTGCAAGAAATAAATCAATTGATCGGAATTGAAGTGCTGACGTCAGGTTTTCAAAAANAATTTGATTCTTANTCCCAATTTCCAGGGGAGTGTCAAATGCCCGTTCNCCCCTGCGAACGCCAATGGGTTTGACTACCACAAGCTCAAAACTGTTCGCTTGAGTTCCGTGTAAAAACTAAAAGAGCACTATAGCAGACATTCTTTTCGCATTTACATGTTCAGCAACAATGTTGACCTTAAAAATAATAACAGAAATTACAACAAAGCATTCTGAATTTTATGTGTGCGCGAATAGCTACTGTATAATACATTTGTTTCAAGTCTATCTTGATAAATCATGAAATTACTTATGATACTGTTATGTAAGGGCACCTATGCCCCCGTTGTCCTCGTCATGCGTCCCTGGGGATATCATAAGTTCAGGCCAAATGCAGCAGCAATACAAAAGCGGAGCGGCTAAAAGGAAACTCATAGCAGAGCAAGAAAGATGATATGAGCAAAATACGAAAAAGATGCCCTGTCTGCTGACATGGGTTTGAGACAAGCTTGATCTCTAACATGACACGTAAGAAGCCAACGTTGGATGAAGATAAAAACGAGTGCGGTAAAACTAACGAAGCCAAAATAACGTCAAAGTCTAGTTATCAAATCAGTGTAGCTGTAATTGAAAGCGATGCCAATGTTAACGTTTCAATCAGTGCAGCTGTGATTGAAAGCCACCAATGTTAACGTTTCACAACCACCAGCAATTCTCTAATTTTGTGTTGTGAGTCGACGGAAAACAGGTAGATGAGTCGCACGAAACATTTATGCATCGCCTAATTCAGGAAAGAAACGTGACACCACTTCTTCGGAAACCGATATTATTTTACGTATATATCTTTGTTTAATGTGCTCAAACTGCAGTGGTGAAAGGTCATTTTCGAAACTGAAATGGATAAAGAATGAACTCAGATCATCAATGTCACAGCAACTCCTAAATCATTTATCACTTATGAGTATTCGGAGCGAACTATTACGGAAGCAAAACTTTTACAAGCTGATGTATGAATTTGCTTGCAAAAAAAGCAAGCAAAATACTGTTACAGTTTGAGTGTCCAACATGGTCGGAAAAACAGAACGTTCTCGTATTCCGGAGTTTATGATAGGACAAACGTTTTCGTTTTCGCATTGTAATATAACTATTAGAGTCCTGCGCGGGGCGGGTTAACCGCGCGGGTTGGGCGTACCCGCATTTACGGGGCGGGTACGCGGCAGGTGCGGGTTGAACTTGCTGCGGGTGCGGGGCGGGCGCGGGATGAGAAATTCTTCGTGCGGGTAAATGAGTGTTGAGCCAAAGGCTCCAAAGCACATTAACTTAATCAGCTCAAAAATAGCAAAACACGTGGATGTACTGAAGTTGTTTCCCTGTATTGCGCTTTAGACAGCATGCCCACAGCAATTATAACATTATGATGTATCAACCCATTGTTGCGAAATATTAGCTCAGGCTCTTGGCTTGTGGTGTGCAATTGGCCATTTTCCAATGCAACCGTCGTACGTGGCAGGGTTGCCAGATTTTTTTCGTAGCTTATGGCCAAAATCACAAAATGTTTTAACCATGGTAATTTCCATATTCATAGGTGTCTCAAATTGTTCGGAGGCAGTATATTTTTTGCCAAAAATGTGGTTTTGCCAAAGAAGCAAGTTTTTACCCTAAAACAGCAATTTCTGCTGTAAACTTAAACTTACCTGTTACAACTTGTCTTTATTTATCTTAATAAAACCTAGAATCATATACTAAAACTGTTGCAGATACATGCATCCATTCTGACCCATTTCTGGATTAAACAATTTGAAATTAACTTTCCAATTCAATAACACGACCAGAATTCTCTTTATCTTGATTGTAAAGGCTAAATAATTACTACACACTTTGAACATTACAAGGTTGAAGTTACTGCAGAGTGTTACTGCAAAAGTGATGAGAAACTTCTAAAAGTAATATCTTACCAAAAATGCAAAATACTTCTGTAATATTATCAGTCACACGACCGAGTGCAGCAGTACGAGCGCAGCAGATACCAGTTGTAATTAAGAGATTATCACTGACTGAAACATCTGTACAAAATCTACTGACAGCAAGGGCTAAATCATTACAACACACTTCAAAGCAATAAAAGGTTGAAGTGCCAAGGTGTTATTGTAACCATGAACGACATGAATACCGTCCTAAAAATACAAAAAGACAAAATATTTAATGAAAATTTAATTTTACAGTGACAAACCGAAAAAATGGCCAAAAAAATGGCCAAATTTTACAAAATGGCCAAATGCGTTTTTTCATGGCCAGCGCAGTTCAAAAATGGCCAAATTTTTTCGAAATTGACCATGAAATGGCCAATCTGGCAACCCTGGTACGTGGTGAGGAATAATTCAGTCTAGCAGCCCTTCTAATTGGACAAGACACAGTGTTGCCACTGCTAGAGCTTTTTCACTATATCTGGGGTTTTTCTGTTTTATCTGGGGTTCTGGGGTTTTTATTAAAAATTTGGGTTTTTTTTATTCTGATGAAATATTAGAAATGCATGTTGTATTAATGTGTTTTCCATTTAAGAATACAGTAGTTTCACAGGCGTAATAGCCCATGTGCAGTAGCCAGACAGACGAGTAGGGTTAGGCCTAACGAAATTGTTTGAAATATAATGATTTACAGATTAAGCAATGACGAGGCATAGGTCAGCACTCTTATCTATCGCTGATATGTCTAGGGCTACTTGTGCATGATTTTGGAATGCTTTTTTTTGTTTTGAAGATGCTGTGGTTGAGAATCTGTTCATTGTTTTGCAGGTGCTTTGTGACATGAATGTAAAATTTTGAATGTTAAATTAGTAGCCAAATGTTGCAATGAATGCAATGGTTAGGGTGAAAAGATAACTGTAAGACCTTGAAAGTATCATGTACATATTTCGATTTGTGCATTTAAGTGAAAGTAAAGGAAAATATTAAATGTTTTTGCAGAAAATATCTAACTAGCCTTTTTTATGTTACTTCATACATTTGATTTGCTGCTAGCCTACTTGCAAATTGTCAGTATGTTTAAAAATAGACTTGAACTTGTTAAAAATATGATGCAAATAATACATATTACCTTAAGTGTTATGTGCAAGTACCGGTAGCGTGCATTTCAAGTTCCGTTTTGACTATTTTTGAAAGTTTTGTATGTCTGGGGGTTTTTATTTCCTGTTTTTTTTTTCAAGGTAAATTCTGGGGTTTTTGTTTATAACAGAGTGGCAACGCTGATAAAACAGCGCTTAACGCACAGATAGTCGCAAGTCACAACTGGACTGAAACAGGGGCGCAACCAGCTCTTCATTTCGGGAGGGCAATTTTCATGAACTTTCATTCGATGACGTCATCGTGCTTATTCAACCGTGGTACAACTTTTTCGCAAACGGTCACAGACAAAGTTCTCTTCGCAAACTTCCTAAAAATGAAATCTTATTAGTTTTAATCAGGCCCGTAAATAGGTAAAATTTTTTCGACCCCTTGGAAAAATGTGTTGGACATAGTTTAAAACTACTGGATATAGATAAAAAATTTGGGCCTCTCCCACAAACCTCTGCACCCCCTCTGGTGCCCAAGCTGGTTACGGGCCTGGTTTTAATCAAGATGTAGACCGAACGATCAGGACAGAGTAAAAATCAGTAACCTAATCATGCGCGTACGGGAAGACATTTTAGTGTGGAGGGCGGAAAAATTTGCCTTGAAAATAACAATTTGCCCTAAAAATAAACAATTTTCTCTGAAAGTAACTTTTTTTGTTTTTAATTCGAATGGGGCCTGAAACGTCTTGTAAATCTGTTCTATGCAGTTGAATTTGTTTATTACGGCTTTGTCTGTGACGTCAATTTGCCTGTAACGTTAGATTTTCTTCGGTCCCGATGGCATCTTTTACATACATTTCAAATCGCATATACAATGTATTGAAAAATTTTTCAACGTTCAGGAATTTTTAGCAACTTGTCCTTGCCCTTAAATTTTTCACTGTATTGAATATACTTTTATCATTCAGGATTTTTAAGCAACTTGCGCTTGCCCTGGAAAACAGAGTGTGCCCTGCATTCACTGTATTGAATATATATGTTTCATCATTAAGGATTTCTGAGCAACTTCCGCTTGCCCTGAAAAACACAGTTGCCCTGAAATTTTTCACTGTATTGAAATAGTTTTTATCATTTAGGATTTTTGAGCAACTTGCGCTTGTCCTGAAAACAGAGTTTGCTCTGAAAATTTTCAAGCCGTGGGGATGCCGCCCTTCCCCGCCTCGTACGCCTATGAACCTAATACAAACAACTGGTTCCGTATTCAACTAGTGCAGTCATGGCTTCATTGTGGGACATGTATAGGCTACTAGTAAACCTGCCTAACTTTTCGTCTGGTTAATAGCAATTTCATCAAATCGTTTATCAAGGTTTTGAAACTTCAATTGAATATATTTGCTGTGAGATAATTTCTGTTGACGATATTGCAAGTGGTGAAGCTGTCAGATACAAAAGACTAGTATGAATGTCAGGGTATATTTAATCAGTGATGTTATTGTTTCAATCGTACATACGAGACTTCGTCTGCCAACTGAAATACTCTTAAAGGAATGCAGCAGGAATGCAACTGTAACTCTATTACGAATGGTTGGGCCAGACACGCCACCAGATGTGGGTGGGCCTAGCCACTTTTGCTAGGCCTACCTAAACAACACCTAATAACTTTGAGGCTCTTGTGAAATTCGAATTTCCCTTGCAACGTTAGAGCGCTTGGCTGTGGCACCTCAGCAACGGTTAAGCACTGAACATAAAATGCAAAAATGCTTCAATAGTAGCCTACCGTAACCCCAGGCAAACGTAAGGCTAACACAATGTGAGCATACGAGTAGGCTATGCTGTTTCTTTCACCAGGCATAGCCTACTGGGTGCAAACTTTGCTCCACTGCAGGGTTCCCGCAAATGTTTATTGGATATTCCCTAAAGCTGAACTTAAAATTCCCAAAATCTCATGGAAATTGCCTAGATTTTGCACAAATCAGTATATTACTTTTATCTACCTTAAAGAACTTTTAATGGCGTATCAACAAGCAGCATAATGTGTTACGTTGCACATTTACTGCTTATTGACTTAGGAACAAACACGCAAGCATAGCTAAATCACATCTCAAGAACCATATGTCTGTAGATAGTGAGATAGGTTTGCTATTGAATTTCTCTAAGGCAACGATCATTTCAAAGTAACTACATTCTCATTATGTAAAACCAAAACATACCAGTAGGCTAACTACATTTCTTACATACCCCTATAGGCTATACTGTAACATGATTTCCCAAACCTGACGTAACATCAAGCTCTTTTTTTGACTGAAACATGATTAGGGTCTATTTTTCACGCACTTTTTCATGATGGTAATTCCAAAACAGGTTTAAGCGTCTCTGGCAAGGAAAATACAATATATAACTTTCATGCAATTCTCCACTGATTCTTTTTCCTGTAACTGATCGTAAATCACTAACTGATTTCCACATCACAGAAACGTGTGACCACAAATTTTCCCAGTTTTATCCCATAAAATGCCATTTCCCTAAAAATTCCCTAGTTTCCTCAATTCCTTAGATTTTCCCCAAAAGATGTGAAAATTCCCAATCTAGAGACAAATTCCCCAAAAGTGAGAACACTGCTCCACTGGTGTGACAGCAATGCTGTATTTATCGTTGACGTTTCAAGAGTGTACGCAAATTCCCTTCCTCAGAAGATGGCAAGAAGCAAAATCAAAGTGCACACACGCACTGCATTTCTGAAGATTGTCAGAGTGGTACACGAAAAAAAGGATAAAAAATACCTGAGAGATAGGTTACCAACATTTTGAACGATTTCCCAATTCCAGCATATTTGTGGTTAAATAGCAATCATTTACGAAATTTTCGGTCAGATGGCCTGTTTCAAGATATATCTTGTAAGGAAATAATTAACCAGTAAGACAAAGAAAAATTGTAATGAGACTTTTCTTAAAAAATGATTAGAATAAAATATTTCAACTTTATTATTTGAAAGTTTTTGCAAATGTCAAAATTGCGATGCAACGTTTTGAAAATTTCAGTGGTGGGCAAATGCCCCAAATTCCCCCCCCCCTCTGGTTGCGCGCCTGGCTTCCATTAATATCGTATTTGGGTGTATACAAGCACAGCAGTATAGTAGAACACATCATTTGGGTTTTATCAGAGCTGTCAGTTGGGGTGAACAAAATGCTGAATCGCATTGGTCGCACGTGCATACCACTCTTGCAGTAGAACACTTCAGTTTTCATGCATTTTAAAATCGGTTTGGGTTACAGCGCGATGAAGCAGTTAAACATCTTTCACGAAGCAGTTACACATCTTTCACGGTCTCTAGAAACATGAAAAATGCTAAAAATTATTTTATCGAAGCTAAAATAAACTAACGGAATCAGTGATACCACACCAAACTCTGTTTCAACATCATCTTGACTATGTTTGGCCTACCATCTAACATGAAAAGCTCTTCAGACAAAACGTGACAAGCATCACTTTTATTTTTGAAACCTCTCCAAATAAAGAGAGAAAAAAATAAAGAGAAAAAAGTGGGGCTACATAGCATATTATGTCCCCCCGTCTGAAAAAGTGAGGGGACACGTCCCCCGTGTCCCCCACCAAATTGCGCCCATGCTGCCAATGACCTCAGGGTTGTGAAAGTCAACCCGATGATCTGGGTTGGCTTGCAAGTGTCTGCATACTGAAGAGCTCAGTGACGTTCGATGC
>JGI24158J21664_10015303_pt1 | contig 10006 bp, 9 predicted proteins | sample Ectturendosymbi3_FD_21664 | JGI IMG/M metagenome (IMG submission 21664) | reverse complement strand
CCGCTGATAGTTTATATTCAGTGCAATGCCACATGAAATAAGGGAAGTGGATGTAGAAAGATATGCATTATTATGTCAAGAAACTTCGCCAAAACGTTGGTGTGGAAACATGGAAATGACGTCAAATTGTAACGTCACAAACAGCAAACACCAAATACAATTGACCACCATATGACCCTGAACCAACCCCCCCCCATGAAAATTTTCTGCGTACGCCACTGACTGTACTAACACTCACGCAATGGGAGTGAAAGTCCTATCGAGAAGAGGAAAATGGGGAACAGGCAAGGAAAGTTTTAATTTGGTTGAAAGCGAAAATTTGCGCACGATTGACGTGATGTTGTATCTCAAAGATAAATGATAGGACAGTCAAACAATTACAGGTTAAATACCATAGTGTTGGTTTCAGCTCTTGTGTAAAAACGATCAAAGATAGCATGTGAAAAAGTGTCTTTGAAGCAGCCAAATTACAATAAGTTCTTACAAAACATCCAGGCGTATCTGGCCGTGAGTAGCCACAGACAAAGTATAGGAAGAGGTCGCGGTATTTCATGAAGAAAGGTTCAAGTTTTTCTTAGTTGCCCGTATGACTCAAGTAAGAGTTTTTTGTTTGTTTCTACATAAATGACGCATCAGTGATCGTCATGGATGAAAAAACAGCGATTAGTTCTCAACGTGGAAAGGTTTTATTCCAAGTGAGGTATTAAGCTTGGCTTATACCTGCTGAACATATTTGCTACGTCACTATTTTAAAAATTTTACGGGCATGTTTTGCAAAATTAAAATTTTCTTTTTCGTGCACTTCACCATGATGATGATGCCTACCTAGTAGGTAAAATATACTCGAAGGTTGAGGTCCTAGTGTCTTATTCTTTGCTGGAAAAAGGATTCCTTTCGATAGATAGCATATGAAAAAGAGTTTACTTCTACATACGTACTCTACACTTGTACTTGGACACGTACTCTACACTTGTACTTGGACACTATCTTTTTGATTCGCAGGCCCCACTTTTACTGATAAGCTCTTCCGACGTGCGGCAAAATCGATTGTTACGCAATCTTATAAAACAATAGAGAAATATTTCGTTCAAACCATAAAACAGCTTGTTTTTGAATCGTACAGAAAAAGTAATAGCCTGCTTTGAAGCTTGAAAAGCTGCTTAATAGAAATCAATACCCGTCAAGAAGTATTCGCTTTTTGTACAGCAAAATTTTGGCCATTTTTGCAAGCCACCAATGGAGAATTGCTGCTCTACATTAAGGACCAACTCATTCTGGTTTCTACTTTTTGTTGAATAACCAAGCAACGATGGAACAACCAGCAGTTGGCGGTGGTCTGCATCAACTGATCGTTTTCACGCATTTTTGAACGTTAGAAAGTGCATTTTAAACATGAAGTTGGTGAAAACCAGTTTGTGAAAGATTTTGCTCCACATATTTAACCATATTTGTTTTCACAACGCTTTGTTTCGCTTATGACGTCAAACGTTACTCTGCCGCCTTCATAACAAATACATTACCACTTTACCCGTATTTTCAATGGGATGGTTGATTGCAGATCTATCCGGGGGGAACGAAAATCTTACAAATTGTTTTCCTCGAAGGACACGTTATACTTGACATGCGAATGCATGCATGCGGGCTGAAATGAAAGAAGTAACAGCAATGAATGTAGATCGCGTAAAAGATCTTACTGTGATCAAGAACTATTTAGACAACAAATTTTCCACCTAAAGTGATCTTGCTTTTACATGCATTTTTGCTTTATTATCAAACATCAAACGTTGATGACCGCCACAGTTTTGCAAAAAGTCTTCCTAAGTTTTGTCGTCAAGTTCTCATTCAACACCGAATCGAGAATGAAAAACAAATATCCCTTGATTGACTCATAGGAGTACCTTAGTAGAGATATTTTTATTTAAATTTTATGACGAACATCCTGGGTATCCCCCCTTATGATCTTACCCCACTCAAGATTTGGATGATTGTGTTTGATGATTTACCATTGAATGATATCTGTTTGAGGCCTGCCTGATGAAACACGCGAAACACTTCTCTAATCATTTTACTGTTGAAGTCATCGTGAACGCTCTCAAAGCTTTTCACGAATTTTTCAAATTTAAACGCTTCATCGAGATCAATTTGCATTGTAGAACAAATGCCCCAGAGGGCTTCGCACTTCAGCAGCAACACCACAAGCGTTTGCAAATGTTTTTTTTATCAATTTAACTGCACCGGCACTGCTTTATCCACTGTTTATAAAAGAAAGCACATAAACCTTTTATCGAAATGGGGTTTTAGTGGTCAGAATTTCTTCAGAAAGTTGAAGCGCCATAAACTCGGTCTTTAAAAGACCTAAGCAAGCGACAAGAACAAGAAAATAAACACGCTGCCTGTGTGCACTTAATCAGTGACGTAACTAGGGGGGTAAAGGGGGACATCTGCTTCCGGGCGCAGCGTTTTGAGGGCGCTGAATTGAGGCTGGTATGTTACGTAATAATTACAAAATGTCCAATTGTCAACGGGTGGCAAGTAATTACAACTCACAAAATTTTGAATGCCAGTGGCCGCTGCCCAGTTGCGAAATCTCATCAAGATGACCAAGGTTCGCAAAACGAGCAGTTGCAAACGGCGTTTTGCCTCCAGCAATGAGCGCCAGCATTTGTTCGGACTCATGGTTGCGACACAATGCTTTCAGACAGCCAGGGTTGCGAACTTTGCAATTTTTCTATAATTCTGCAGTTGCGGTGGGGTGAGTCGGGGTCCAGTGTTCACAGCGCATGCAATATGCTGCAGCGCACAGAGTTGGCAGATGATGCTAAATTTGGCAAATATTGCTAAAAATCACAGTTTTCCAATAAATTTACCAACTTTCTTGACAATCGTTTCATGCCCTAATTTTGTCATTTTTTGAAATACCCCAATTGCGATTGTTGACAAAATAATCTATATTGGATTACTTGCCAAATTAATATTCAGATTTTACAATATTCAGATTTAACAGAGCGAAAAACAGCTCAACATTAATGATTGTGAATTATGATTCCGATCACTCTCCAATTAACAGGAAGCCTATAGTTACAGGCACTGTGCTTTGCAGTGGAACTTCAGTTCAACTGTCAAAAATTGGAGAGTATGGAAAAACATGAAATGCAAAAAAGTATCGAAAATTCAATATTATCAGGAAATTTGCTGTTGTCAATCTTTCGCCAAAAATTTTCCTTAAACTGGACACTTGCCATGTTTTTGTGAAGCATCTGGCAAACCTGACTGCGCATGCTTTTAGGTGATTGTGACTAGACTTGACGAGAGAGGGAGGGAGGGAACAAGCGGGTACGCTGCTATCAGGATCTTCAAAAGCCTCTAACAAACCCGTGTTTTAGAAAACCAGGTGCAACTCTGTATTTTCTCTGGTTGCTACAATTTAAATGTATTACCGCAATTTGGGTTGTTGTAATGCAACAGTTTAAATTATCGATCGTGACGGAGATTTCACAGCGGGAATGGCTTCACGCGAAACGATTAGTTTCTAAACTTCCAGCTCAAAATATTAACATTCTTGAAATTTACCATCAACACCCCGGTCAATGACAGTTTTTCATCAGTTCCTAAAAAAACACGATTTTTCTTTTTTCTTTACAAATATTTTTCCTTGCACAAATCATTTCATATTTATGAGAAAAAAAGCTTACAGCAGTGTATTCAAATACAGTAGAAGACAATGTTCCAGCGCAGTTTTAAGATGCATATATTTGATGTGCACCTGAGCTTGTTTCAAATGGTGCTTCATCAAAAAAGCTGTCCCCGGAAAGGTTTTCCTGAGATCCACACCTGAAGAAGAAACCTGTGAGAAAGAACAGCAAAGACTGGGGCGGCGATTAGCTCAATGGAAGAGTGTCCCCCTCTCAATCGAAAGGTTGGGTATTCGATCCACGGCCACGGAGTGAATCACCATAGCGACCCTCGGGCAAGATCGTTCACCTCAACCGCCCCAGCAAGAAGCAAATTTCAGATTTCGACCTGTCGCCAATTGCCGTAACCAAAATCGGTTAAAACAAAAAAAACATAGCAAACACGCATTAAGTCTGCAATGGTGACATTAAACTGGAATGCCTTCAACGTGAAGCTGAGGAGCACCATTTTGGCAGGAACAGAATAGGATTTGAGATCACGTTTATTGGAATGAATTTGTTTTAATCACGTTCCATCGTTCTGACTGACACTTATAAGTTGCTGAAATTGGCTGAAAGTGCTCTACCAGGTTTTGACCATAAATTGCTGAAGATTTTGTGAATATTTCACCAATATTTTAACAAATTACTGAACAGGTAGCAGCATATTCAGTCTCTTCCTTCACCCGAGAATTTTTTTCCAATACTTTCTGTTTGCATGTAACAACAACGAAACCATCATTTCAAAACGTGTTAGCAGCAACTAAACATCGTCTTTGTGGAGCAAGTACAGGTAAGACCTGCACATGCATGTGCGTGTGTGCGAGAACCTGCACATGCATGTGCGTGTGTGCGAGAACCTGCACATGTATGCGCGTGTGTGCGAGAACCTGCACATGTATGTGCGTGTGTGCGAGAACAAGTGTTTCAATGGATTTTATTTTTAAAAAGTCGCCCGTTTTGAGAAATAATAAACTACTGTTTGAATCGCAGACTAACTTTGGGAAACCAAAAGTTAAAACCGACAACAGACGAAATGTTTTTGTCACACTTGCGGCAAAGACCGGCACTGAAAGTGTATCCGGCTGAGTGCGGTGATGAAACTGATTTGTTGATTCAACTCTAACATCAGAAAGACTTTTTCCTGGAATTAATTTGATGTCGTATTATGTTGGATCCTTCAAAGCTATTTTCACGTCGTAAACCTTGAGACGCTACGTTACAAGCTTTTCATGAGGCGGCCCAGACTCTTGGTCAAATATATTTGAATCTGAGATTTTGCTAAAGTTAGCTAAGCCCTGCGTCGTAACTACGTTTGTTGCGAAGCAAAATATACTCTCAAGCAACAACCTAGTTCAGAAAAATTGGATCAAAGGCTTCGTCAAAACAGGTTTATTAATCCACCCTCCTGGATCCTAGACTGAAGACAACCCTAAAAAGGTACGAAGATAAGAAGCAATATTGAAAACATGTAGATCAAGGCCAGATTGGACAAATAGCCAGCTTCAAGACGGAGACCATATCACTAGAGCCGTTCGCATCTCCGAACGATATTTTTGGAAGAGTCAATCTGAGTCAATCTGATATTTTGTGTGTGCCTAAAAACTGTTGAAGATCGCCATAATGACATGTCAACTTAAGCACCTGAAACTAGATTTCTGTGACAGTAACTTCAAAAGCATATTCACGAAAAAAATGTTTAAAATATTTCTGTGGCTGATTGATGCGACCTGGACTGGCCAATGACATCACTTGGCGCGTTGCCAGTTGATCGCACGCTATTGCTTGACTGATAATGTCGCGCGTGGCGTCTTTACAACGTGCTCCCGCCGGACGTGTATCGTTACGCTCGATGCAGTAAAAGGACGTAATCAAAAATAACTGCACGTCAACTCAAATCAAACGAATCAATCTCATGCTGCTGCTAGGGGAGACGTTTTACACGCGTCGTCAATGGATGGAAACATCGCCACCATCACTTTTATGTTTCACGCGCAACTTTATTCTTGCTTTCCACCTCAGCGTACATCACACGCAAGTTTTGGTGAAAAAGTTGTTTGCGCAGCTGCGTCTTCAGCGACAGTGAATGTAAACAGCAGAAATAATAATAAACACCAACGATGTACAACTTCTCCGTTTTCCGGCCCTTTTAAGTACTTGACTAGTCAAGCGGTTGCAACAAAGACGTAGTGTTCTGCACACGTATAACGTGCGTTTTCCACAGTTCAATCCACAGTTTTTAGCCAATACAACAGTCACAAAGTGAAATAGACAACAAACAAAAGAAAAAGTTACGAAGAAGTCTACAGCTGCAGTCAGATGTTGCACATGCAGCTGAAAAAAACTTGATCAAATCTGGATTAGCTTATATAGTTTCAGTCTTCTTGTTTAACTTACGCAGTTTTTTTTAAAGTTCGGCCAAACGCAAGCAAATGCCTTTGGAACAAAACGAGCGCAGCAACAAAGCAACTTACTGGCAATTTTCCTGCTACGAACGTTTGTCAATTTAGGACGAAAATTTGAAAAACCACTGAAACGCGTGATCGCTTGGACGAATATCTGAGAAAATGCACGGTGGCACGTGAAAACTGGGGGTACACACAAGTTCTCTGGTTTCTTAGCAAGGCTCCTGTTTCTCTTCTTAAAACGGTTGTTTCCGAATGCAAATGAAACTTATTTGCAGAAGGTTTAACCAGTTTTAACTTTGTTACAAGAAACTGGGTATAAAATACGTCCGCTCCTCCACTGCCCTGTGATCGTTTTCTGTCTCTTACTCCAACAACAAGCCCAAGTTGCTCCAACGGTCTGCTTTTACAAAACATGTTCTTAACGTTATAGTGGAAAAACGATAAAGTTTTCGCATATTAGCTATTTTACCATGCACAGTTCCAGTCTGTTCCTTAGTCCTTTTGATTTGGCTCGCGTTAAAGGTCCACCAACATGAATACAGCCACTAACAGGCAAAGTGCAATTTTAAACTGCTGCCGGTGTCCAGCGTTACCAGAGACCCTCTGACTGAACAGCAAAGCATGCCTTAGTCTTAGTCTTTCAGCCATACATCAACTCTGTCCAAGAGCACTCGGGCGAGAATTGAAAATGGGCCTATATACGCGTTTTGTCTTTGCGCCAAGCTTTTTATTGCTATTCACTGAATTGGCCACAATAAGCGCGTAGTCTGTGTTTGGCAAAGAAAGACTATGTCCATGTCAGATCGGTGAAAGGCTGCTTTACAAGAGACCGGCGTTTTATGTTGAATTCGACGAGGCGACGATCTTTTGTGCACATCAGTATTCAGCCATGGTTTATGGTCTTGTACAAAACGTAGCTGGAGCTAAAAGAGCTGACAAATAACCCGGTTCAATCTTTACGCACTTCCTTTCCTAACGTGCACCACTGTCGAATTCCTAAATAGACTGTGCGGCAAGAAACCTAGAGCCAGAAACGATCTACAGCGCGACCTTTCTGTGGTACATATATCGACGACTGTCTGGCAAGCGTTGTAATTTTCAGACAATATGTTGTTCACAATGCACGTGCCTTTTGTCAGTTCTGAACAGTACAAAGCGAACAAAAACCGTATAGAAATTGGCTGTTTTCACCCATTCTTTGTTATGGATCTCAACCAACAAATCGTCTTTGTTTCGCAACAATGCGCAATATGTCTTTCCAAAAGCAGGAACAAAACTTCTAAACCGCTTTGCGTTGCCCTCTCTATACGGTACAAAGAAGATTTCGATCTGCTTCCGACTCCTTGCTATGCTATTATATCAGACTCATGGTCGACTCATTGACTATACAGCCTTGGTGCAAGAGCGGTGACCAAGCAAAACCATCGGAACTTTCATGATATGAACACATGCACGGTCGAAGTCGTCAGCCTGCGTGTTGTGATTGAGTTGGTAATTATGCTGATGGCAATACATGCCGAGGGCGGTCAACGACTTTGCACCAATCACAGCTTTGTAGCAATGACGTCTGAAAACAAAATTCAAATCGAAAACTCGTGCTCAGTCACTAATCGTGCTTGGATTTTATCGGAGAAAAGCTGCGCAAAACACTAACGGTTAAGTTGGTGTTGGCCAAGTATGTATGAAATATAAGATTCCATTGTTTTAGTAACGCAACACATCTGTTACAGCAGGGGTTCTTAAACTGGCTCGGTGAGCCCCCTAGGTGTCCATGAATGTAATTTAGGGTTCCGTACACCAACCTCCAATCATAAAAATCGTCTAGTCTCTGTCCATTCGGGCCATTATTATTAACCTTAATCGCACCACAACTATAGTCAGACATGTTCATGTTGCAAGTCGACTGGCCTTTTATATTCGATTTTGGTGACATAATGTGGCGACAGGACGAAACCTGAAGAGAGGTTGAAGTAATTATGCCAAGAAGAGACCAAAATGTAATTTCATGATAATCAAAAAACTTTGACAACACGAAGGTGTCCGCAGCGGTTTTGGGTGCAGTGAAAAGGGTCCTCAGCCACAAAAAATTTGAGAGCAACTGTGTTACAGTTTTTGCCCACTGGAGTTTTTGTGAAAAGTACTTTATTCCTTTTGGGTGATTGTGTTTATTTCTAGATCAAAAATAGAGTACGAGAAACAACTAATCTGACAAAATGGAAGATTTTTAATATGTTTGTACGAATGTAGCATTACATTTGATTTCAATTCCTTGGAAAACTAAATTCAGTTCTTTTGACAACGAAAAGGATTGTTCACATCATTTCACATCATTACGTAAATGTTAGACATACAAACTTAAATCACGCATACACTGGTCTTATTGAGTGACCGGTAGGTAATAGGGCAAAGATCAGTTAAGGTCAATCGATTTACAAAGCGGTTAAGTGCCCAGTGTTCATTAAAGAAACGTGGGTAAAGGAGCAAAACGAGTTTTTCTTTGCCTTACCATTGCGATATAGAACCTAACACTGCTTTTCAACCACTCAGAAGCACAAAAAAAGAAACAATTCCACAACTTTCAACAAACCAAGAAGCATATTTATAATTTTTCCACTTTTCAATGAGTTTTGAAATTTTATTGTGACTGGCACCAGGGCCGATTTTAGCAAGTGCGGGCCCAATTTGAAACACTTCTGCGGGACCCCACTCAGGGGTGTGTAGAAATTTTGAGGGGGGCATCAAGGCGTAATGATAGCAATCGGTGATGTTACAAAGATCCAAAAGGGTGACGCCAAGACCTCTCCAGCAGAGGCTTCAATGGGCAGCGTCTTCAAACCCAATAAATCAAAGAATTACAACCCTCATTAATACCTTCTCTCTGGCCAGGCACTTGCCTGATAAGAAGGGAGGTATGAGTGTACTATCTGCACAGACGAGAGGTAGTGAGTGCCGTGCTAGTGGGTATCCAGAGCTGAAAATTTTGCAGTAGTAGCAAAAGATTCTATATTTTTCACGCCAATAATAATACCCATGGTTGACCTACCGCTTCACCATTTGATGGTAGGCCTATTCTTTTGCAGTGAAACTTCGAAAAACGTGTCTTATCACTCTCGGTTCTGGGGAAGACTTCTATTATGATTGCAAGCGGTCCTATTTGGGATAAATAGTCCAGGGTAGTCTTAGCATTCCGACTCATGACACTTGCTAAGTAGCAGGATCATTCGTTCATCCAAATTTTGAATTTTCTTGCTCGCATGCCTCGTCAGATGCACCATCCGACGAGATCCTTCTTTGTCAGAACCAACACTTACGAAACGACTCATACTGTATCACTTCCCGTACATAAACTTCCACTTTGACTATCTGGCGTAACATAACCAGGGTGGCTACTTACTACGTTGTCGCCATCTTCAATGTGAGTGGCATTTAGGTTGTCCAACGCAACTTTCTTTTTTTATGCTTCGGTTTGTTTTGCCTTAGCTTTAGGTCCCTTTTTGGCTGCCACTTAATACTTTCGGCCAATGTCTCTTGGTCTTTGACTCACAATATTTAGCTTAGTTACAGAAAAAAAAAACTATTCTGAAATAAATAGCCCAAAATCAGCTGTAGGATATAAACACCTGCCTGTCACTACATAGACTACTTCACACGTGGAAAATGATTACAGTGAAAACCACTTAAAAGAGCACCGAAAAGAAGTACAATGCGCTTATTATTGAAGCAGCTTTTGAATACCGCGGAGAAGGTTAAAAATTATTTTCTCTATTTACACTAAAGAAATATATGAAATGATTGTAGATGCCCTAATAAGTTTAAACCTACTTTTTAATATTTCAAAACAGGCAAGTACTATAGTCAGGGGGCGGAGCCAGACATTTTCATTTGGGGGGGCCACTGGAGGGGCCAGTTTTGCAACAAGGGGAGCTG
>JGI24158J21664_10015301_pt1 | contig 10006 bp, 7 predicted proteins | sample Ectturendosymbi3_FD_21664 | JGI IMG/M metagenome (IMG submission 21664) | reverse complement strand
CATGCAATAATTTATTATAGAAACATAAATGTAGATGCTGAGTAGTTGTTTTCTTTAGTATAAGTTTAGGTTTGATACTTCACTAGCAGCAAACGTAGTGCAGTCTTGCGCATACTTGTGTGTTAGTGTCATGTTACAGGTGGCGGACAAATAATTTTTTGAAAATAAAGATCCGTCGACAGATCTATAGCCATTGCCTTAAGTTTACATTTACTGATTGAGGCCTGTGTGTGAGTGTGGATAATATGTTTACTGTTCTACTTATATGAAGTGGTGTCATAGAATTAATTAAACTTGGATAGATATTTTTGTATATACTTTGGAAAACAAATGGAAAGCGCTTCTCCTCTTATTGCTGAGAGCGTGAAAATAATCAAGCATCTCAAGAATCAAGTGGCTGTTTTGGAAAGTGAAAATGAAAAGCTGAAATCTGATCTGGCGAATGTTCAGAAAAGGTATCATGATAACATTTCAGTACTCTGTATGCAGTCACAATGTAAAAACCAGATGTCAGTCAGTACGGATATCATTAATGGATGTGTGATGACATAATGGGAGTGAAAAAAAAACTTGTTATACAATAAATAAAGGTAAAGACACAATAGAAAAAATGTTTTATCAATTTTTATCTGAATACCAAATCATAAAATGGTGGTAAAAAACATCTAAGCTACTCGTTACCATGCATTGACAAAAGAATATATGCACAAAACCTGTCAGAGGTGTGTATTTATGAAGTTACGTATAATGAAAATTTCACCTTGCATGAAGTATTTACCTGACTACTGCACTTGGCATAGTGGCAAACACAGCAGTGGCAATGCTGTATGAGAGTTGCTGAGTCATTGCGTCTACAAGCTTATGGTCTTAGGTTTAGGGTTTGGTAGTGGTTATTAAGCTGTTAATGGCAAAAGCACTGCTGGAATTATTTTGCCCTTAGTCAAACCTGATTGGTTTATGGTCATGTGACAAGGACAATACACTTGGGGATGTGTCTGTGGGTGCTAGCTATGCGAGTGCTCATCGGTTGGGCACTCATCAATGCTGCTTTTGCTTTCCTACATGGGAGTGAGCTTTTGGTTTAGGGTTTTACATCATCTGAAAAGGATGATGTGCTCATCCAAATGTATCATGCTTGTCACATGACCATTTATGATAGCAAAATAAACCCTGTCTTAGGGTTTTAAGGGACCTTGAAACCCTAGAACTCTAAAACCTTAAAAGTCATCTGACAAGAAAATCCTCAAATCCGATTTTTTGATCGAAATTGATAATGTGAACATGCCTATGAAATTTTTCCACACTGCAAGCTGAAATGGTCAAGTTATGGGCATCCAAACATTATAAATTGGGCAAGCTCTGATTTTGCACTTTTCTTGGTGATTCATCAGTGTGACATAATGGCCAAACATGTGCTGAAGCGCTCTTGCGTTGTTGTGCATTGTCTGACATCGGCAATGGCAGTATTTATGCTATTAGAACAGTGGATTTGACACAATACTGTTTATACATACGTGTGTAGAAATGTTGAACTTTGTTGGTTTGGCTTTTGCTTACTTATCAGGCCTATGGGAATCGTCAGTAAACAGCATAGCATGCTGACCATGAGTTTGTTTAGCAGTTAGCCAGTTACTTCCATGGTGGCTATTTGCTTGTGTGTTGAATCTGTTGTGTTGCTGTTAGAGTGAATGAGTGTCATCAATTGACCAAGAACTAAATTTTATCACTGTAAACTTGAGCCATTATTTTTTGTGAGGTTGAAACAAATGTTTATAGAAAACACTGCTTAACTTATCACTTACTAGTTGACACTTCTATTGGTTATACTACACTTAAACTAGTTGTACTAGTAAAAGTACTAGTTATACTAGTAAAAGTTGACAAAGTGTGATACTCTGTAAGTGATCTGGCCAAATTTTGTTCAGATGATTGACTCCATAAAGCATGATTCCATGATTGAGTGGAACGCATAACCACTCATGATATTATAAAGTACACCATAGATTTGATCAGTTCATGTTTCAGATTCTATCCTTCCCGCTGGCATTGTGACAAGCTACAAATTGTTGATGCTTGCAGTGTTATATTTAGCTTGTAGCACAATGTGAGGTGTGTCTTACACCTGTGTTAATATTAATTGCTGCAAATACATCACTGCGCTTTTGTTATTACAGCAATAATAATTTTGCTACATTACAAACTACTAATATGATTATATGTGCTGTTGCAACTTGTATCACGAGAAGTGGGCGAGATAAAGGTGTTTGCATGTTCTGTTTTCCAAGCCAGTGGTTCTCATCCTTTCTAAGCCACGGACTATTTTTGAACCAGTATAAATCTTCGTGGACTCAAGATAGACCAAGACAGCGGTTCCCAACCAGGCGTTCCCAGATCCCTGGGTGTCCAAAAAAAGATTTTCAGGGGTCCGAAATGCAATTTGAGAGTGCGAGTTCATATGTACTTGGATGTACATTTTTCAAAGGAACCAAAATGTATGAAAGGCCGCAAGCGCTATCACTCAGAAGAACATTGTCCATCCTAATTATTCCAGCTAGCATACTAATAAAAATTTTAAATTGCTAAATGCGTCCATTGCTATTTCTGCTTCATGCTGCAGTTACCACACTGAAGATGACCGGTGATGTGATTGTAAGCGCATTGTGACGTTTAAATGCTTATGGCAAAATTGTTGTTTGATGCTACAGTGACAGAACCCAAAAGTTTCTGGTGTTCAACTGTGACTAGAAATGAGCACAAAAGTCCTATATGTTCTATTGCTTTTTGCAACAATACATTTGTGTGAATCTAGATTTTCCTCACTACTTTATTTGAAAATCAAGTATCAGAATCGTTTAAAACCATTGAATGATTTGCGCGTGGCTCTTAGTAATTGTGTGCCAAGGTGTGAGCGGATAATTTCAGAGAAGCAGCAACAAAAAAGTCACTAAGTTTGTTTCTAACGAGCAATAAAGTATGAAAGTTAAATAGTACGACTGAGTGTTTTCTGTTGTTTTGTCAGTAGGCCTACATATTACGAGTAGTAATTTTTAAAATGAAGATACTGCAAAATCAGACTGTTTTTGTGATTTCTACACTTTCTTCAAAACGCGGGGTGAAAACGTCACTTTATTTTTATGAAAGGGATGCGTGGTTCAAAAGAGGTTGGGAAGATATGGGCTCAAACTATGAGAATGATACAAGCACTAGTTTTAGCAAATTCGGTTCATCGCCCACATTCACGAATTTCAATGAGAGCCTTGTCTCTTGAGTTTGTTTTATCGGTTTGTCGAAATAAGGGCTTGTGGTTGTCAACGCACATCACCTGATGTCGCCTTCTGGTTGAAGTTGGTATCCATGCTTAGTTTTTAAAATAGTTATATCATTGAAAAACAGCTTTACAATGGTATGTAGTTGGGAAAAGAAAAAGAGCTTTTGTTGCCTGCTGACACAGATCTGAGAGATTTGATTCCATTGTCTGGACATCCACTCAAAATTGAGTCAGACTTCACAACTGTCGACTTGCAGCTCAATCAGCGGTTCAGCAATGCGATCCACTTCAAAATAGATCTGTAGCTCTGGCACCTCAAAAGGGCTTTGTATGTTATTGATGTAATTGTGAGAGGGGATGTATTTATCCATCTTGGTGAGATGTAATTAGGCGCTCAAAAAAGGTTTGACAAATCCAGTGGAAATCAATTTCTACCTCTTCTGCAAATGTGTTTAGTGCCAAAAGCGCAGATATTCTTCCATTTTCATTTAGATGAATCCACAATTGTATTTTACTTTTAAATGTGTATTTTACCTTTTCCGTGCATGGAGCTGTTTAGCTGATTCCAACGTATAAAAAATCACCTAGGAATATTTGGCAATCCACTTGCTGTCAATGACTCATTCAGCAAAGTTATGATTCTGTTCTTTTAACACTCAGTGCCGGCCTGTTTCCAGGCTAGCAACCAGTTCGCATGCGGTTTTGCGTGGGAATATCTCAGGTGACGATTGCGCTAGAGATATGTTCAAGGGTTCAAACGGATTGGCAAGTCTTCTAGTTTGCAACAAAAAAGTTTTTTTGGCTGTGGGGTGCGGATTTTTTATGCGTAACGTCATAAGTGGAGGACTTTTAGGCCACTTTGGCCCACTTCAGCTGGCCCTGGGCCCAAACTGTTAGATGTTAGTATTTTGCTGAAGTTTTTATTGGAAACTAGGCTACAATCTGAGTCTTTTAATACTTTGGATGACCTGCTGGGGTTTCTGGTTCAAAAGTTATGATCTAAAACAGTGGTTCTCAAAGTGGGTGAAATTGTCCCCTTGGGGACGATTTTGAGGAGCAAGGGGTTAAAAAAACAAAGGGGTGATGGGGGGCAAAACAACACAAAGGGTGAGAAAATGATCAACCACTAATTGATCATTGAGTTAACTTCAGTAGCCTACTATATGACTTTTTAGTATCTTGTAAATTTTAATTTATGATGATAATCGTTGGAGGATGTTGCTAAAGCAATTTATCCGTTAAATTTTTACTATGGATCGTCTGTGAGCCCAGCTACGTTTTGTATTATTTTCACAAGAATTCTGAACGTCGTACTAGCATCGTAATGCAGTTGCTTAGTTCAGCTATTTAATACTTTCTTTAACATTTTTGCGTTCAGGTTAATTCAAAAGTTTGCGTGAAAACAGCTGGATTGCATGTGGCTTTGCGTCAGAATTTCTCTGGTCTGGTAAGCGCTGCTGACCTGGTCAAAAACTTGAAAGACTCAGCAAGTCTTGTAGTTTGCACTCGAAAAAAATTTTTTGATTGGGGGATGTGAATTTTTTGTGAGTGACGTCATCAGTGGAGTACTTTTAGGCTACCTTGGCCCATTTCAGCTGTCCCTGAGCCCAAACCATTAGATAGTAGTATTTCGCTCAAGTTTTTATTGGAAACTAGGCTACAATCTGAGTCTTTTGACACTTCAGATGACCTGCTGGGGTTTCTGGTTCAAAAGATATGATCTAAAGTGATAAAATATTTGACTAATTAGTTAACTAGACAATTAATTAATTTGTTTATTTTAGATCATAATTTTTGAACCAGAAACGCTAGAAAGTTGATCAAAGGCTCAAAAGACTCGGACTTGAGCCAAGTTTCCAATAAAAACTTCAGCGAAATACTTTGGCCTAGCGGTTGGGGGACTAGGCCAGGTAACATGAGCCAAAATGGCCCAAAAACTACTGCACTTGTGACGTCACTCATAAAAAATCTGCAACCCCCAACCGAAAATATTTTTTGAGTGCAGACTAAAAGACTGGCTGATCCGTTTCAGCTCTTGAACAGCTCTCTATCGCAATCAGCGGTGGAGCTATGGCATTGGTAAGTCAACTAACAACTGCTGGTTTTAGGCTGGTTTCCAAGTACGAATATATCATACCCCGGCTCTCAAAAGTGTTTCTAAAAATTGTTTAAATTTACTACCTTGTGTTTGCTTTATTAGGCTTGGGGGATGAATTGACGTTTCGGGAATGAAAAGGCGGTGATGGAATAAAAAAGTTTGAGAAACACTGATCTAAAATTAAAAAAATTAGTAATTAATCCACTAATTAGATAATTATTTTGTTTATCTAAAACCATAACTTTTGAACCGAAAACTATAGAAAGTCAATCAAGAACTCAAAAAAAACGGATTCCGGCCTGCCTTCCAATAAATATTTCAGCGAACCACTTTGGTCTAGCGGTTGGGCCCTAGGCCAGGTAACAACAGCCAAAATGGCCAAAAAAATTACTTCACATGTGACGTCACTCACGAAAAAACAAAACCCACAACCAAAAACTTTTTTCTTTCTTATCTGGAAGACTGTCCGATCATCCATTTGAGCCATTGAACAGCTCTCTAGCGCAATCGGTGGAGGAGCTATGGGGTTGTTAACACTTTGGTATCTGGCTGGTTTCAGGGATTTTCATGAAAAAAACAGATTGCACGTGGCTTTGGGCGCACGTAACGTGGGCGCTGAAAGTGGTAGAGAGTTGTTCAAAGACTCAAAAGATGTGGTAACTCTTCTAGTCTGCACTCGGAAAAACATTTCCGGTTGGGGGGGTGTGGATTTTTGTGAGTGACGTCATAAGTGTAGGACTTTTAGGTCAACTTGGCCCACTTCACCTGGCCCTGGGCTCAAACAAACCGTTAGATGCTAGTATTTCGCTGAAGTTTTTATTAGAAACTACGCTACAATCCGAGTCTTTTAATACTTTGGATGACCTGCTAAGGTTTCTGGTTCAAAAGTTATGATCTAAAGTAAGAAAAATATTAGACTAATTAGCTAATTAGATAATCAATTAATTTGTTTATTTTAGATCATAACTTTTGATCCAGAAACGTTAGAAAGTCGATCAAAGACTCAAAAAGACCTAGACTGGAGCCTAGTTTCCAATAAAAACTTCAGCGAAATATTTTGGCCTAGTGGTTAGGGGGAGTAGGCCAGGTAACATGAGCCTAAATGGCCTAAAAACTACTTCACTTATGACATCACTCATACAAAATCCGCAGCCCCCAACCAAAAAATTTTTTTTGAGTGCAGACTAAAAGACTGGCCGATCCGTTTGAGCCACTGAACAGCTCCTTAATTAAGGAATCTCCTTTCTTAAACATTTCTTTTGTTGTAGTATGTTTATCAAATGGACAGCAAAAGAGAAATTGTTCCACGTAGTCCTCAGTGGTATGGTATGTGCACTAACATCAGAAACTGTGCATCGTTTCCTAAAGCTGTAGCTCTCGCCCAACTCTGGATTAGGATTTCCACTTCGCTTTGCGGCAGCCATGCTTCATTTCAGAATATTGACTGAGAGTTCTTGGATGTGCCAATTGATGGTGTTGTTTGAAGCTCTGTATTCTGGCAATCTAGTTGGAAACAACCAATCGTATGATCCACATTAAACACGCTACAAATTTATCTGCTAAGGCTCATTTGTTTCAGAAACAGTGTAATTGACAATTCGCTTAACACTGGAGACCACTGTGCAGCAGTGACTAGGTATCTGGTATTTCAGAAGTGACTAAACAGTTTACTGCTATAACAACTTTGACAAGTGAAAGCTACCACAAAATTTTATAAAGCTTGAAAACTCTAACTTAACTATAAAACACTAAAAGAACAATAAGGTATACTGTAAGACAGGGGCAGAGCTCTCGGGGACAAATGTGCTATTGTAGCGAAATGACGTCACATTAAAACATTTTTTTAATTGATGAACAAAGCGAAATATCAGTGTCTTTGATCATCCCAATCAAAATTTCTGACTGCACCACTGCTCTAGGTTTTTCTGTAAAGAACATTTGAAACCATTACAACAAGTAGCCCTTATTAGCACAAGCAATTGTATCCATGAAGAAGAGGGCAAATATATAATTATCTGCGTTTGCCACCAATATAGCCAACATCTCAGTCTGTCACAAAGGTTTTTTCATGCCTTCACACAAGTGAAGTTAGCAATAAGTTTTTCACAATTTAGGACGGCTGTATTATCAGATTATAACGCAAGACAGCCAGACTCTGCAGAATTCCGATGAAAAACAGTTTTTCCATTCTTATTTTGCGTAATAAACAATTTTATCATGTTGTTACTGTACTGATAAGAGTCTTGACGTTCACATGTTTGCTTGTTTCATAGTAGATTGTGAAGTTATGCCTCTTCTCAGTTTTCCAAATGTTAAGTCACAGGAAGGAGTTACGTGGGGCCCCAAAATAATGGAGCCCTAAGCCATGGCCTATGCATAAATCCATCACTGCTGGAATGGCATCACAACATTTGGAATGTCTATTTCCTCAATTTCACTGTCATTCTCAAAAATATTTGCCATTGCTATGTTTAAAAGTGCCTGTAACTCTGTGATTACACCGGTTCCAATGCCTTGTAAAACGTTCTGTTTTGTTTGTTTTTATCAACCTGTGGTGTGCAGAGTGTGTGTGCTTATACTATGGACTTCATGTCTGCTCACAAACAAATATATTATGTTATGTCATGAGAATGCTACAAAGTCTTGCAAAGTCAAGTGGCAATTGCCAATTTTTACTGCAGAGATAATAACAGATCTAGCACAAACGCATTGTGTTGGGTGGCGATTCGCTAGCAGGAAATGTAGCATGCAGAGAAAGTTCGGCAGTGACGTAATAGCACTGTGAGTCACCGTCCAGCTATTGACAAACTTTGTTTGCCTCTAACAGCGTAACCGTGACATCAATGTCAATAAAAATTAGTGATTTGGAATCAGAACGAAAAGGTCTATCTAGGGATCGACCGACATGGCTTTTTTTAGGCCGATACCAATATTTCCAAAATTTTTAAATCTTGTTTTCTGCTTCTTTATCAATAATGTGATGTATTTTATGCCATACCTTTTTTTCAAAAACTTGAAAAATCTGGATTTATGAGCTTGAATTTTTGAAATTGCAACAATTTTAATGTTTGGTAACTTGTTAGCATAGTATACACTGTTTGCAATGAATAAACACATTGCCATGAATAAAAAAAGAATGTTAAAAATAACAAAACAATAAGAACAGAACACTGAATGTAAGAGAACTGCCTATAGTGCTTAAAGCAAAAACAGTACTTGAAAGTTGAAAGATGGTGAACAATGAAAAGGAAGAAGGAAGTATAAAATGGAGCATCAAGTGAAGGAGGTTAAAATTAGTACAACACTGTATTCAATTAACCATTCCCAAAAATGAAAATTTTTCTAAAAGAGTAACTTTTTTTGGTTTATGATAGTATGTTTGTTAACAGTTACTGTACTCCTTAAATCTTGTGAAATCTTTTTTTGCATATATTTCACAAATCAACCTTTCAGATTCATCTGCAAATCAGTGGGTTTTCAATTTGAAAAGTCAATCCAAGTCTTTTTTGATGTAATGTAACATTACATAACTACCCGTCTGTAAAAAAGCAAACTACAGGGTGACACAAAAAAAACGGTCATCACCAAAAATCCAGTAACTTCCAAAATTTTATTTAGATTGACACAAAACTTCGGATACATTAGGTCAAGCCTGTGTAGCAGACATCTCCAAAGTTTCAAGTCTATACTACAAAAACTCTTTGTTCCACTGGGGCTCAAAAAATGTGTTCCAAATGAGCTCCCCGGTGCTGCAGGCACATTTGGATCCGGCGGGCAAAGTTCTCGATGACCCTCCCGCATTCTTCCCTTGGGATTGCTCTTATTGCTGTTGTGATTGCTGCTTTCAGGTCGGGGATAGTCTGGGGGTTGTTGGCATACACCCTGCCTTAAGGTGTCCCCACAGATAATAATCTGAGGGCTTCAAGTCCGGTGAATGCAGCGACCACTGCGGGTCACACCTGCAGCTGATCAGTCGGTCGGGGAAATGCTGCTGTAGCCATGCCAATGATTCGTTTGAGGTTTGGGGGGTGGAACCACTGGAAGACCCTGACGACTGGAACCACTGGAAGACCCTGACGACCCCTCTCCGTCAACCAAGTGCTGTTCAGAACTTGCCAAGCGCCTGGACATATCGCTCGGTGTTGATTTCCCATGACCGCTCGTTGTCGACCTCGAACCAGAATGGTCCAATGATGCCATGCTTGGAGATGGCAACCCAGGCAGTACACTTCACAGAGTGTAATGGCCTTTGCAGACAGTGCACATGAGGTGTGCTACCCTAGAAGATGTTGTTCTTAGAGTCCACGTGACCTGACAACAGACTGTGCCTCGTCTGAAAACCAGACATCATCAAGAAAGTCTGGCACAGCGTCAATCTTGTCGCAAAACCACTGGCACATGATCACTCGCTTCCTCATGTCATCAGGTGCAAGCTTTTGTTTAATCTGTATCCTGCAAGGATACATGTGGAAATCTGCGAATAAAATTCTCTGCATGGACTCCCAGTTGATTCCAAGCTCGGCACAGACTTGCTTGAGCTGTGGACAACAGAGTCTCTGACAGCAGCAATGTTGTGTGGTGTCCTTGATGATTTCGGTCGTCCAGAGTGTGATTGTCTGTTAGTGTCTTTACGATTGAGG
>JGI24158J21664_10015300_pt1 | contig 10007 bp, 6 predicted proteins | sample Ectturendosymbi3_FD_21664 | JGI IMG/M metagenome (IMG submission 21664) | reverse complement strand
ACTAGGTTGCACTATCGTTATATAGGGATAAGTGAACTACGATAATTCACTTGTGGTGACTATCACAGTGACTTGTTACTCATGGGCACCATCCAGTGGTGACCATTTATTTTCATGTGGCGCCATCTCCAGGCCGCCACACTTGCTTACAAAAGCAGTAGGTGAAGTAAAAGCTTACCGAGATTTACTTTGAAAGACTTGAAACAACGTAGCGTCCTTCACTGATTGAAAGTATGTGAATGACAAACCAAAACATCCCAATACAAGAGTATGAGTAACTTGTGCTTTAAATCTTACCCCTCCCACCAGCATCCCAACAGCGAAGCCCCAATAACTCAGTGCAGAAAAAACTTTGAGTACTTCTCGCCGTGAGAAGTTCAGACTTTACTTAAATAGGGCATTTGTTTGAGTTACATGAGCTTTCAAATAACGTTTTGTTTTTCAGCATAAAATCGAGACAGGCTTATCAAATTCATCAAAACTATAGAAGCCTTCGAAACACGATTCGTGTATATTTAGGGACGTTTCGAATTGTTCTATTTTCAATCAGCAAATGTTGCTTCACATCCGATTGAAAATGGATTAATAACAATAGGAAGCGTCTCGAAATAAACACGAATAGTTTTTGAAAGCAAGTAACTTCACTCCACAGGTGAAACAAGCAAAGAATCAATCGCAAAGCTTTGATACGAAATCGATTTCACGTAACACTACGCATCGTCAATTCTTACAGCAAGTAGATCCTATTTTGAATAAGATGTGAGGACTGATGATGCGTAGTTTTACGTGAAATCGATTTCCTATTAAAATTTGCGTGTGATTCCTTGCTTGTTTCACCTGTGTGGAGACTAGTAACTTGATTACAGATATACGACAGTTTGAATCACCGCGAAAAGATGAAAGTAGAACCCAATCGGCTGATTCCTCTAAAGCAGGGGTTCTCAACCGGGAGTAAATTTACCCCCTAGGGGTAAATTTGACCTATCCTGGGGGTAAACCTAATGATACTGTTGTACATTTTTCTACAGCGTTAGTGAGTAAACAATAAACAGGGGGTAAATTTTATGTTAGGAAGTTGGCAAGGGGTAAATGGGAGAAAACAGGTGGAGAGCCCTTGCTCTAAAGCCTTCAGAAAACCTACAGCTTTTAATTGTAGTTTTTGAAAGCTTTCTAGTTTTGATGAAGTTTCATTTTTTTGTTATGACCGCTGCACTTCAGCAAATGCGTCATAGCCGCGGCTTTTCAACATATGTGCTCAACGAAGCGTAATTAATGCAACCTTCTGAATTTCGTTAACAAGCTTTCCTCCATTACAGTGCCCAGCTCATCTGGTGATCCTTGGCTGTGAACGTGATCTTTGACAAGCCAGCTGCGTGGTGGCGCTGTTGGGCTTACTTTCCGCGATGACGTGCCAAGCACGTGATTTTACTTTTTGTTGGAAATGCGGGGACGCGGTTCGTTGCCTTCAGCTGCAAGAGAGAGATGGTTGCAGCTCTCGCGACGCTTTGCATCAAGCCAGCAATAAAACGCAACGAAATAGCCGGATTATCGGAATCGGTGAAGAGCAATACGTCGTTAATAAGCACATCAGAACAAAAAATCATACCAGTGCACTACCAGCAAATAGACCTGTGATTGAAAGCAATGCGCAAATATTTAATTTGGCAATGGCCTTTCGCTGACACACGATACGCTACCTGTATCTCACCTGCTTGCATGTACTGGCTCGTGATCATGTTCAGGACCTGCACATGACAGTGTCGCGCTGCAGTGAGAAAAAGTCTTAGACAGTTGTTGCCGAATGCGTGACGGTTGCGAAAATGGTGTATGCCTTGTTGCCTGACAAAAATACCGAAGATGTCGAGCTGCTCATTTGATCTGTTTGCAGTAAACGCATGCTTGTTCAACAGGAACCGAAACATTATCTTTTTTCCCGTTTTGCCTTGTCGGCCAACCGAGCACCGCCATTTTGAATTTAGTCACAATGACTTGCAAATTCTGGCTTGGGAGCAAAAATATCAGAATTGCATGCATTTTTCAGAGCAGACAAGACGGTTTGTTTGTCACTTCGTTGATATCTTGATCTTTTTCTTCTTTTGAAGCAGGCCAATCTTTTACCTATTCTCTTTGAAATTAGTTTCAAATGTTGCGATCGGAAAGCCCGAGCGGCATGTGCGCAAAGCTTCACACTGTGGCAGCAAGCAACAATAGAGATCACCCGACGAGATCACTCTTCGCGTACCCTATTGTTACGTTCAATCGCTCACATCGTTAGTATCACCAGAAATTGCAAGACACGATCACTCTGTCATTGCTTGTTCGCGTCACGTATATATGGGTGTTGTTCATCGTGCGCATCCCGTTTGTGGTGAACCGCGCATTCAGCGCAACGCCAGCGGAGAGGTTGCAGCACAAACAAATAACAAACCGAAGTTTTTCGGTACTTTTTTAATTTTTCTTCTTTTCTTGCAGCAACAATGGCTTAACAAAAGAACTATTTATATGTTGCACAGTACTTCTTAGGCTTAATTGTAAAAGTAAACAAAACAAACTATGCATGCTTGCTGGATCCTGCCCTTCTTTCCTTTGTGCTCTTACTCAACGTTTTTCCAACTATTCATCGTGTCACATTTCAACGGTCTGGGGGGCCATCATACAAAACTCTGTCTCAAGTAAGTACTCCCCAAAATGAGGGTAAGCAAGAAATCGATTGTCAATTTTTACTGGAAAATCGCTTCACGAAAAATTACGCATCCTCAGCTTACAGCAAACTTAAAAGCTTTTAGACCTCAGTCTCTTCATAATTAACTTCTTCACAGTGGCCCCAAAGTTTGAAATTCACTGCTTATTGCGTTTGTGCTTTCATGTTTCGACAAATCCGCTCCGATATATCCAACTTCTTCCTTAACCAGTCAAGCAATGTTTGCCGTTTACACACCTGTAATCATCACGCAAATTCAATCTCGTGCGTGCTTCGCTTGAACCACAATAAACTGAATATCAATGGTCACGACAATCAATCAAGTGTGCCAACTGTCAGGAACAATTAAGAACGATCATCATATAATCTTTTGATGCCCTTCAGCTTGCATCCAACGTCAGCTTCTGTTGTCAGGGATCCAAAAATTCTTCTCTTCGTTAGTGGTTACGTCATTAACTTTCTAAGATCTAACCAGAATAATGTTATTCAAGAATCCAGATTTATCCACAGACCCATATTTGCTCCTGTTCAAGCAGGCGTGTATATTTTGTCGAACAATCCGCTTTTGTAAACAGACATTAGCAACTCTGGTTGTTCGTGGACGTTTTTTTTTCTTTTTGCGTCGGTGTTTATTTGTATGTTAGTATTGGTCCTTAATTTATTGTTTTGTGCGTCATTTTTTATTATTATTTTTTTATTTCCTACCTTTTTTGTTCCTCTTTGGATGTACGTTCTTAGGGTACTATTTTCTAAATATGCCGATGATAAATTATACCCTGGTATCGTTGGCATTTTAGCGATACACAAGCAAATATATGTAGCTCTGTTAAGTATATTATTATCTATTCTAACCGTTGGCATCACACACTAAAACTTTATGCCAGTTTTTAACTCCTTCAAAGCATGAAAAGAAAAAACAAAAGCATAAAACATCAAAGCACTCCACGTGCACCAATTTTCTTTCACAAAACACCTGAAATGAGAACTCGAACAGTAAAATGACAAGCGATGTCATTTTGTGCCGATCGCGCTTATTTCAGTCTGAAAAACAAACATACTCATAAGCTGCAAGTTGCTGTTGGTGAAAAAATTGCTATCGCTTTGTCACGGCGGACACACCGTGGTCAATAAGCAAATAACAAATTTTCCAAATATGTGTAACGCGTTATGTACACGTGTCGCGGTTATCAAGCGTTCAGCGAACGTTAGCATCTATGTGTAATTGATACGTAACCTCTGTGTGTGTTATTACTGAACGTTTTATTTGCAAAACGCGGAGAAGAACAACGCGGCATTCCTCACGCTGCGGCTCAAACCTGGAATCGTTTTCGGAACTAAGGTGCTTTTTGGATCTTTGATTTTCTGCGCCAAACCTAGGTGGCCTGCGCTCGGGTTTATCGGCTGTTTAATGGTACTAATTTTTGTTCACCAGCTTGATCTTTGCAAATGTGCTTACTGAACTTTGTGCCGATTTACAATTAACGTCAAATCGTCAATTTTAACAAGAAGGACCANCGAAATTGCTGTGAAATGCCTGCAATAATTTTTATCAGCACGTAAGTGATTAATACCACGTGACATTTTTATGGGGAGAAAAATATTTCTAATTGCTTTGATAAAATAATTATTTGTTACGGAATCAAATTGCTGCTGCCGCGACTTTGTCAGTCTTATCAGCTTTGAAATGTCCCCGCAACATTCGTGCACGAATTCAACACGATTTTTGTGACTTGGGATCAATTACAAAAAACAAAGTGAGGTGAACGTTTCACGTATGAAGTAACTCAAGCGGTCGACAGTGACTCACATTGGCATGTTTGTACACAACTGGAAGCGCTAGTACAGTTTCTCAACCTGAGGAAAGGTATGACAGTGAGTTTATTCAAAGGAGACAAACAGCGCAACCCAGCGTAAATTTGTGGTCGAAACAACCCACGGAGCGTTGGTGTATTGAAAGAAGACCTAAATTTGACCCTAAATCCTAACCACAGGGGCCTATCCAAGCGTTAGAGTGACGCGTATGGGAAACAATTTTCATAAATCCCCTATACTTAACTATAGAAGCGGCGGAGCCCTGTATACAGTTCCCTTTGTAGCAAACTTGTTTGTCCGTTCTGTCCAAGTGGGATTGCTTCAAAGTACCGGATTCGTTCCACTTCAATACGGACTAGCAGTTGATTGAAACTTGCGTCGTAATGAAGCAGAACGTTACAGCAAAATACACGGGCGAATTGCACTGTTTGGGAAATCGTATTGGACAATAGATTCGTTAACTACGGTACGCCAGCACTTCTATGGGTCGCCGAGACTGAATGCAGGGCCGTTAATACGTAAAGCTGAACTGCTTTTGTGGTGAGGNTTGCTGGCAAGTGGAAACGAAACAATTTAAGACTTCGCTTCCCCGTGGNTGGTTTTCAGGCCAAACGTTTTCGAGATATTTTTTTCCTGTAAAACGTAACTGGTTGAAGCGATTCGCGCAAAAAATCGCGGCCAACCGTCGGACAAATGTGACGAAACAATCAGTTAGGTTTAACTCAACTGTGCAGTAAAAGCAATCACAAGTTCTATTTCGTTTGTTGTCGTTGGCGTGGAAACTATTTCCGTCCGACACGATCTGCGCGACCCTGTGTTCACCAAATAGACTTTCTGAGACCCGACCTTTCAAGAACTCTCGCGCGGTAAACACGAAACGATACTTCGGTTACAAAGTTCTGAGATGCTTCAACGAACGTAAAAAAAACGAAAGGAAACAGTTGATTCCAAACTATTCGAATAACCACCAACACGCGCGCCAAAAAAACACGCCCGTGTTTATTTTTTTTGGCATCTCGCCTGGCGGCAGCGCGGACGCCGTTTTGAGGTGCTGATGACTATTACTCATTATGACGACAGAATCGCGACAAATGACGAGCAGGCGTGCCACGTCAGGATAAGTGAATCAATTTATTTGGGGTTCATGGGCGTTTGTGATCTGAAACATCAAAGCTTGGCCACTATTGCCAAAATTGTCCCAATCATACACATTACCACATCAAACAATACTTCAAACACAACGTTTTTGTTTGTTTTTCTCAGCCTTGCTCAGAACCAGCCATCACGCGTCCAGCATCTCAGTGAGCCAAGTCCTGTTCGGTAAGTGCCAAACACAGACTGGAAGAAACGTCCGGTGAGCTTCAGCGTTGGACAACTCTGCTAAAAACTTCATTATCAAGCTTTTTTTACTGAAGATTACAAGATACGTCTGATCCAAATTAGCCACATATAAATGACGTCTTAAAAATACGTTGAAAGACTGCAACTTTCTGTGGGGGAGAAAAAGCTATTTTTTAAACTCGTTTCTGGGGTAAAATTATTGAAAGCTATCAATATTTCATATACCCACCGCAAAAACGTGCAAATTGTTTCTCAAATCAGTTGTTTCATTTTACTTTTTCACTGCTAAACCCTCTTTCTGTTTTTCATCTTTTATTATGTTTTATTTCCACTACCTGCGCCGATGCTCCGCCCTTGTGTCCTGCTTAACATCCTTAACACGCGTAGACTAAAATGTCGATAACATTACATATCCGTACTACTCGCTTTTGGAAAACTAAGCTTTACAGCAAAATTTCCCTGACAGCATTCGAATCAAGGAGCAGCCATTTGCGTTTCTGCCGAACAGATGCCTTTTCGTTCTTGCGCTTTTGAAGTTAAAAAGACACCAAAGATGAACAGTGCTCATCGGTTCGTCTTTTACTGTTTGCAAACAATGAAATAAATAAACGTGAAAAACGGCGAAAAAATCGAACGAGGAACACGAAGCGAAAAAAGCGCCACCTCACGTGCGCGTGTGTAGAAAAGCAAGAGGTGTTTGAAAGCTGAACAGTTATCATGAAATGGCGTTTTTAGCGAAATCCGCGATTGGCTGATTGTTCGCTAACAAACGAACGTTGCGAACTTGCCTGCGTAAGATTACCTGTGACGCAAAATTGCACAATAAAGTCATTATCCGCTCGCGCGTCTGTTGTGTGGCAGATTATCACTGCAAGTATTATGGTTCCGACATCGACAGTGCGCTTTGATCAAACAGGAGCCACTACAGGTGGACGACAACTGGTGCTGCGTTCATCGCCGCGCACAGTGGATGGCCGCACACTGGTTCGTTTAAAAAATTCTCGAGCTTTTCGTCCAAAACTGTATTCCGAACATTCGCTTTGCAGCAACGTCGCTCGACTTAAACCATTCTGCGCTGGCACAGACGCTGCGCAACTCGTCTGTCGCCAACACGTGTGGCTTTTGGTTGCAAGAAACGACACTGGCATGACCTTTTGACTTGTAGGTCAAAGAGCGAAGCAACAGTGCTGATTGGACGAAGCGACTGGTAGAAGAATGTCTCCGGGCCAGTCGCCACCGAACGTCGTCTTCATAACAATGGCGTGGTGATCTTCGATCGAATAAAAATGGTGCGAACAGGAGAAAAGGGATGGTAAGTAGGCATGCCGTTGTCACGCCAACACTAATTACAATGGCTGGAAGATAACAGCACTGACAAGAGAAACAAGGCACAACAGAAAAAAGCAATGTACTTGGAAAATACCTCCAGAACTCGGTATTGCACTCGAAATTTTGAAAGAGCATTAATCTGCAATAGGTCGTTAAAACTCGTAACGTTTTGGCTCAGAACGTGAAGTTGCTCTCATCTCTGATTTAAAAACAAAAACAAACTGTGTAGCAGTTGCAGTTGCGAGCGGAGGGTTGAAAATCGGATACCGCACGAACATAACAAGCGGTGGCTTTAACCGGTACGCAGGCTTCGGACCAATAAATATTAAAAAGAGAAGCGTCATAGAGGGAAAGATTACGATTTTTGGGTGTCATTAGTTCTTGATTGCTGTTCATCAGAAGATTATTGTACAATTTTAAACGTAATACACAAGCCCACTGCGAAGCACCCAAATGTGCAGCAAAGCCCGCACCACACACGCTGCAAGTTTAGGAGCTATCAAAAGCAAATCGACAACGTATTATTCAGATGATGCGTTGACGAGCGGTAGTAAAATTTAAAGTCTTCTGAAGCAATAGCATATCAAAGCAGATCATCCACTCGTAGTGAATGTTTAACTGCTGGCGTGTGGAATAAACAGCAGGATTTCCCTTTTAAAGTGCTGGCAATGACGTAGTAGGCAGGTTGCCAGCACTAGGACGGATGGCCGGTCGTTTCAAAAATATAAAACAAACTTATGAAAGAATAAAGTTCAAATAACTCTGTGCTTCCAGCCGCTGCGGAACAGTTCGGAGAAGACGTTTGCCGTTTTCGTCAAAAACGTTTTTTTTTCAATTTCTCATGCGAGGGAAACTTTTCAAAATTTGATCGAAGAGCTAAACACTTGCCGTTTTCAAACGAAGTGAAGCACATTGGATTAAATTCGGTTCCGCGCGTTGCGGGCCGATCATTGTTTCCGCTCATTGTCCGAGACACGGCTCGTGACGTCACTGTGCGAGACGCCGACTTTCAGACCCAGGGGCAGATATTCCCGCAGGTCACGTGGTCGTTCACCACTCCAGCTTTCCGCGACCTTCACTCAAACGCCGGTTGTCAGGGACGCTGGTCGCGCTCCAGAGCCTGGCAACGCGAAAGAAAAAAATAACCTTGTTCCTGTCTGTTCAAAAAACGGACGGATTTAAGTTTTGGCACTGAGGCCCCGTGGTCTGTTTTTCCGACCCCTTTGTCTTTTTGTTGTCCGCCTGGATTTGTTAGGCCGCGTTCGCGACGCCCTGGGGGAGGGACCGGTCGCTTTCGTCCTTCTTGCCTCCAGCATTGGCCGCATTGATGGCGGTTCGCCGAAACTGGCGGGGGTGGTCAGGAGGGCGTCTATCTCCTGTCCAGAAAATGGCCTGGCGCTATCTGACCCAGCGTAATAATTGGTCAAATCAGTTTTCCGCTCTTGTCGAGATCGTTTGTGACCTTTCGCCGCCATGCCAGCGTCCGTCGTCTGCCTCGCGCTGTTCCGACGTCTCGCACGACCACGTGACTTGTTCTTCCTTCGACGTCTGTTCTTCTTCCTCTTCTTGCCTTTCTTTCGCGAACCGCCTTTTTTACGGCGCGCTGTTCGCGCAGCTTTTCCCAGGCCGGACCATTCGGGCGAAGTCGCCGACACGGAGGCGGGACGCGGCGGCATTGTGATGTCAGTCTCGTTGGTCAGAAACGAAGCGATCGTCCGTCGGACTTCGATCTCTTCTTCCGCGTTCCGCTTTCTGTGTTCCTGGCCCGAAGCGATCGCCTTCTCCTCCGCCGCCAACGGCGAATCCACCAACATTCGGCCGCCACTGGTCAAATGTCCCAGCTGCGTGGGGTGAGGCAATCGCCCGCGCAGGAACTCGCTCCTCAACCGCTCCGCTATCGCCGCGAACCGCTGCTTGTGGCTGTTGCGGTCCCGCGTCGGGCGCACGTCCAGGCTCATTTTCAGGAGCATGACCTCCTCCTGTCCGGCCGCAGTCCGCCGGCCAAGCTTCGGTTTTCCGTTCCGCCTGAATCCGACATACCACTCCGGGCGTTTGAAGCTGCGGAACAGGTCGTAGTAGTTCTCAGCCAAGGTCTCGGTGAAGACGCAGAGTTCAGTCACTCGTTTCGATTTCTGGAAAAGAAGAACATGAACGCGCGTCAATAGAACAAAAAATGACAAAAAAAATTTGTTTAATGGAACTTTTGTTCCAATAAGCAAAAAAGGCATTTTCTTTTCGTACAGTGAATTTATTTTGTGTTTAAGCCGTCGTAACCGAATAGTGCTTATCTCTGATCGTGACCGGCTATTGAAAGAAAAAGGGCCTTCGAGGTTGCATGTGCGTATGACGTCGTGATGTGCGAATCGATGTAGACCTAGTCACCTGTCTCGTCGCTAGTGTTCGCTATCGTCCGACTTCCTCTCTTCGCTTTGACGCGATCATGCTTCGTTTGAGAAACTCTCGTGGTCTTGCGACTAGTTTAGCGAAGCTCGAGGAACCGGACGGCACGAACGCAACGTCGAAATTAACATTGACTTTAGTGTCAATTTCAATGACGTAAGGTTGCCCGCCGTCAATCGACAGTGCGTAATATACCCTTGAGACAGGCCTGCACAAACGAAGTCACGAACGAAAGCGGGGATTTACGGGCGTGAAAACTGCGCAAACAAAGGTTTTATCTTATCCTCCACGTCGGTACCTTGCACACCCAGCTGAGATAGGAATCTCCCCGTGCATCCCAGTCTTCAGACCACCGAGCCCAACCTTCACGGACGACGTATTTTTCTTCCCGATTCTCACAACGTTTCAATAATTTCCTCAAGAC
>JGI24158J21664_10015299_pt1 | contig 10007 bp, 8 predicted proteins | sample Ectturendosymbi3_FD_21664 | JGI IMG/M metagenome (IMG submission 21664) | reverse complement strand
AAAAAAAACGGTTTTCACGTTGCCAAGATTGCTTCCATTCAGAAAGGTATAGAGCTCAAAAACAAAAACGTTGTAAATAAACTTTCTACATAAAAATGTCGGTAAGAACCGTAGCTTTTCGATTATGATAAAAATAATTGACATTTTTTTGGTGGGGTCAAACGGGGCAACATCCAAAGATTTTGTTTTTTGTTTTTTTGCTTTGAAGCCATTTTCCTGCCAACCAACACTCCACAACCTCTCGAAATTGCAGAATAGGTGTTTTTTGGTGTCTTGCAACATCCCATCACATTTCAAGCCAAATATTGACAGGAAAATATCTTTATTGAGGAAAATCAGGAAATCCACTAGGTGGCTGAGTCCAATTTTTGGTCTTTTTTAGGCCATAACTCCCCAACCCGTAAGGCTAGGAGGCTAATCAAGGTCTCCAAAGCTTCAGATTTGCTCCTAGATCATTTTAAAAAAGAAAACAAGTAGCTTCTTGTACTTTTTTCTCAGGATCCTAGAATGTCTTCTGGAAGTCAATCAACCCAACCTTATACACCCCCAAGTTTTCCGCCCCAAACAGCCCAGCTCACTTTTTTTTGAATATTGTGTTTTTGTGGTCTTCGTTTTGAAATTTTCTCAAAAATTTCAAATGTAAAGATACTTTTCTGGCAAGTTCATTGGATTCTTATTGTTTTCCGCATCCAGGGTTGTTTTCACTGGGTCTGTAGCTCAATCCGGTCAGTTATGAACGATCATAGAATCCAATCCTAGATAGTAGCTGTCGCGGGCCTTAAAGGAACCCTTACTAGTCTCCTGCCAACACATACATGACAATTAAATTTCTTTAATTTGGACCACCACCACCTGGGTGGTGATAGGTTGTTTCAAGCTACCATACCAAGTCCAACCGTAGCTCTGGAGTGAACGAGAGGAGCAGACACTAAATCAAGAACGCCCTTTTTTCCTATAAAGCATTTGGTGCTGATCAATGGTTCCGTTTGAAGTTGTTTCAGGTCTTTTGTGGTTTCATGCATGAGTTGTAGGAGTGCAGTGGAGTTCAGCTGTAGCAACTCAAAGAGCTAATTTGCTGGAAAGCTGTCAGGGCGTTTTCGCTGATAGTTGGTAATATCTGATGTGATTTGAAGTATGGTTTCATGATGTAACCACAACTTTTTGACCCACTGCATACGAGTATATTAGAAAGCACGTACCGTGCACTGTGCACAATATACAGGCCGACTTGGAAAAAAAAAATACAGTGGATACAGCACGAAGGCTCAACTATAAACCTCATTTCATTGCTGAAGTTCCTAGCGGTCACAACAAAATCTGCATGGTTTGCACCAGGAAGTAACATCGAAAACAACTTTGTTGTACTGTGAGACCTGTAACAATAAACGAGGACTGCATATCGGTGATTGTTGCAAAAAATACCACATTGTCGAAAAGTGCAAGGAAATGAAACCTTCGCTTTCCACTGGGAGCCGCAAATCCACCAGGCTCGTTAACAAGGAGTTGTCCGACCTGGGGAAGATCTGAACACCTAAGGGAAACAGTATCTCTGGCCCATTCAGGCCGGAGGAACTTGCTGCCGCCCTCAGGCGCCTGAAACCAGAAAAGTCTCCGGGTCTGGAATCTTCCCGGAGTTTATACTCCACGCCGGGTCGGCTCTCAAATCTTGCTTTTGCGATTTCCTCACTTCCTGCTTGCGTCAACTCAAAATTCCAAAGATCTGGAGAAGAACACTAATAGTTGCGATCTATCAGCTAGAACAGCCATTGGAGGACCCAAAGAGTTATCGCCCTATATCTCTTCTGATTGTTCCCTTTAAATTCCTCGAAAGACTCATCTACGCTCGTGTCGAACCAATCGTCGACCTTTTACAAAAACTTTATTACCTGCGCAAAGGAGATTATCTGTTTTCGCATACTTTTTGCTTGTTAATTTGTCGACTTAATGCAAATACCACGGAATAAATTTGCATGAAAACTTCAAGGAACATTGCAAATGGAAAAAAAGCAATAATTAGGTTTTGGTGGGAATCTGGGTTATCATCTGCAACCAGAAATCATCTCACCGCTTTTTGCAGACCTTTCGTCCACTACGCATGCTTAAGATTATGTTCCGCGATAGTTCACTGTATCCGAAACAGCTGTCTTTATTTTTTCTGCTCTGGCTGATCAGCGCAAGCTCTGACCGCATTGGCTACATTACCAATTTCTGTAGCATGATACAACTGTTGCACGAGCTCAAAAAGAACAGTTGTTAACATAGCAGGATTCAGGTATTTGATAATGTCTCAGCAGGGAAAAACAAAAACTAAAAGTTTGCTGGACTTCTATACATAACAAAAAGTCGGAAGTTTTTTTCCGTACTTCATGCGCATTCTCAAGTCTTGTGTAGTTTAGCAAGATTCGATCTTGCAAACCCAGGCGTGCGCCAGCCGGTCCAGCCGCACGCTTTCTATGCTCGACTGCTCGTATTGAACAAGACATATAATGCAGCCTGATTTTGCAGTTGTAAATTGCTCTGACGCAGTGATGAGTGTGTTTTACTCGCTTGGTTTAACGTGCAGCCTGATATTTTTGCAGTTATGAACTGCTGTGTCATAGCGTTGAGTGTATTTGCCTCCATATCCAAACCTAGAGCGCTGATAGTTTATATTCAGTGCAATGACACATAAATTAAGGGGAGTGCGTGTAGTAGAAGAATATGCATATTATGTCAACAAACTGCGCCAAAACGCTCGTTTGGAAACAGGAATATAACCTCAAATAGTGATGTCACAAACAGCTCACACCAAATACCAATGACCACCATATGCCACTGAATGAAACCCCCCCATGAAAAATTTCTGCGTACGCCACTGTGTCTATAGTTAAAACGAATGCTTGGGCTTACCAAAAGAAATTATCTTTCCGTGTTTTTCCATGATAAAAAATTTGATCCTTAGAAAAGTAAGAAAATTTTCTAAGTGTGGTCTAGATTTTCTCATGCACTTCATGAAAGGAGAAGAAAACGCAAAATGTTTATACATAGCTTATTCAGATAGCTCGCAAAAACTAGACCAACTTACATATTTTAAATTTTATTATAACATTAGCACTTCAAAAGTTACGGCTGGTCAAAGGAACGACTGTAACCAATGTTTTGCATATGCGACGCATTGCGACAGACAAAGTAGATCTGCTGAGGCCGAGGGTGGGACATACGGTAGACCGCGCATATGACACAGTTTATTACTGATGGGAAAAACGTATTCAGTTCCACTTACGTTTGTTTTGGCAAAAAATTAAATTGGCATTGAACAACTTGCATATTTATGCTGTATTTCTGTACTTTAGTAAATTTAATGCATCTCCCTTCAGTACAGCGGTCAGGCGATAAACTATAGGAAGGAAAACTGCAAACACTACGAATTTCCAGCAGCCCATTAGAGAATCGGAAAGGTAAGGTTTCTTTATGTGGTGATAAAACTCAACAATGTGAAACACAGGTGTCGTGGCAGCGACACAGTCAGTCGACCGTACAGTCTCCTCAGCCAATGTTATCCTTAATGGTTTTTACTAAGTTAAAAGAATAGTGCGTTATTGTTTATGAGTATTTCTTTGTCTCTCGTAATGTGAAGCGAGCAACACAGGGTTTGGCAGTGCAATATTATCACATTTGATGCTGTTTGTTGGCATTTTTCGAAAATGAAAAAATTACAATAACTCACGTAGGTAAATAAATTCTTGCAGTGGAAATTGTCTTGCAGTAAAATTACACCATATTCCTTATAGGTAGATTTGTAGTGCAGCGAAACGTGGTTACATTTTCCAGAAATTTTTTGTAGGAAACCGGTTTCTAAAACCTGCAGCGCGTTGTTTGCTGGAGGTGCACTCACAAAAGAGGCTCTTTGATGGAAAGGGCTATCGCAAGAAACGCTTTGCTGGTTCGTAGGAAACTGCTTATGTGTGCTAATGGATTCCCCAATGAGGCATACGTTACAGTTTGAAAACTGTTGGTCTGTCTGATTCGTACAAACCTCACAGTTTGTGGTTCGTTTGATCTTCTCTAATTTTCGTGAGCTTTCGTGAAACTACTTTTCCAATTTACACCAAACTTATAGGATATTTTCAGTAATATATTGCCTAAGCCAGGGGTGGGCAATTAACTTTTCTCTGGGACCACTTTGAGAAGGTCGCGTTGAGCGGAGGGCCATACTTCCAATGGAAATAGAAGCAAGTCGATAGTAATAGTAGCAAGTCTCCTTGCAAGTTAGCCTCAAAAGTAACATTTACTGTGATAAATTGGAAGAAATATTAGATTTAAAGATTTTTCCTGAATGCTTCCGCGGGCCACTGAAAACGATGTGGCGGGCCACATTTGGCCTGCGGGCCGCTAATTGCCAACCACTGGCCTAAGCTAGAATTGAGGTAACGCTCTACTGCAAAAAGGACAAACTACGGTAATCACGATCGCTGAGCATTCTTTTGCTAAAATCTTTTACAATCATAACAACGTTGATTTTGTGCTACAGTAAACAAGTGAAAGAACACCCTTTCTCTTTCAGAAAAGTTGGGCAACGACATAATTTAGTAAAATCGTTCCTAAATCCTCATATTTTTATAAATTTTGTCCACAAAAAACAAAGTCCCAACTTCAGAAGGTTGTCTGCTTGCAAAATATTGATCGCCACTCTAAAATCACTTCTGTAAATGGACCATTCAGGTATGGAAAATGCACATTCTATCAAAGGAAAAACAACGTGCATTCAGCTGCTAATGCTTGTCACTGGCCTGGAGTCCCTTCTATTCAATGTACTCGCACAACTTGATGTCTTTCCTTGTACTCCACCGCTGAACTTTTTCAGTAGAAGACAAGGTAAGCTAAGTTTTTTTTCTGATGGTTAGTTTTTTCCAGATTGCAGATGAAGAAAAGGCATGGATGTTATCATAAAACACCTGCTGTGTAATGCACATACTCTGTTTCAGCAGTTTCTGAAACAACTGATTTAACCACTTTTCATCGCCATGTTTCTTATATCTTGAGTCTTCATTCTAACAACAATAGTTTAAGGGGGAATGAGAAGTGATAACTACGTCTCTTTAGGAAAAATGTTCGTGTTATAGAAAAACTTTTCTCGAAGTTTTTATTTGAGCTATAATTTTGAAAAACACATTTTTCGTGGTTGTTAGTTAGTTTTTAACACTGCATGCGTTTGCGAAATACTTTTATAAATTCCCTTTAAGGACTGCAAACGCCACTGTATTGGCTCCAGGCAATTTAGATCATAACCCGCCGACCGATAACGCTAGAGAGTCGATGAAGACATAAGATGGAGAGTTTCGTGTACTCTCTGATAAACAATAAAACAGGTACCTTGGCATTTGAAATTTTGCCTGATAGTGTGACGTCACTGTGACGTCATTGTAAGACGAAATTTCAAATACCTAGGTATCTGTTTTTATTTATCACAAAGTAAACAAAAATCCGCATCATATGATGTCTTCATTGATTCTCTAACGGAAATGGTGGGCGAGTTGTGGTCGAAATGCCTCAAAAGCCAAAAATATGGGGTAGGACTAGTTGCTTCAAACACTTATTTCTTTTAAAAGCATCGACAATCGACTCTGACTTCAAACTACGTTCACCAACGTTTCTTACGGGATAAAGATCTTTTTTGGTCTGACACTACATATACCGCACATGTAGCAATCAGGGTTGCCAACTCTTCTTACAAAGAATATACCAAATTTAATCTAAAAATATACCAAATATATAACAAATTTATCTGTAACAAAAGCTTAAAATTTAATGCAGCTTTTCAATCCTTTTTTACTACTTCGCTTAGATGATCAACAGTTGCTGGATACACATTTTGTATCCTTGCTGTGTATTACACAGCTACAGTAGAATACTGTTTTGCAAGCCATGCAAACTCTATCCGTCACTCTTCGCTAAACCTTCGGCCAGTCCCGTCGCCACGGGGGGCTTTGGTGGGCTTAGTCCTCCCAAACAAAGTACCAAGCCCTCCCAAATCGAAATATGAAACACTATAAATCATTAGAGATTTTATCAAATTTTCAATATCAAGCCCCTCCGGCACAAATTTAAAGCCCCCCTAGTGAAGAATTCCCGGCAACGGTTCTGCCTTCTGGCACTCTCATACACAGCTGTCCAGCCTTTGGGTGTCTTGGCTGACTAAAAGCATCTAGAGCTAAGTTCAGTTTTTTCAGAACTTCTCAACTCTCTTCCGCAGTTTCATTTACCGCTTATCCAAAGTGCCGAAGTGGGCGCTTACTCCCATCTCCCATGTTAAGTAAAATCATTAAATATTTTTAACATAGCTTTAACAACATAATGGTTTATCTGTTTCCAAACAAATTGGTTTATATCTCAACTAAACCTTCTGACAAAAATATACCAAATATATGCAAAATTTTTCGTATGTACCAAATCAAAAATTTATATATTAGGCACTTTGAAAATATGGCAAAATTTTCACATTTGGTGCATATGTAGGCTACCTGGTAGCAGTTACTTGCCTTTTCCAAATAGCCTATGATATCTATAACTCCACGTGTACATCATGATGGGTGGACATTAAAGATTATTTTTTCGCCAAATTTTTCTCAATTTCAGCAAGAGCCCGGCTATTCCCATAAGCTTTATTTTCGAAGTGAACACCACAAGCAGGACCGGCCCTAGCAGGCGCAGGACCCTTCTGAGCAGTGGTGTTTTTACGTCATCGTGCTCAGTCAACCGTGTTATGATCTTTTAGGTGAAGATATTTTAGTAAAATAACTATATGAATATCAAAAAGACGGCCAATTATTGGAGTTGATCTGTATGTAGGCCACATGATAACATAAGGGTTCCCAACCTGGGGTACATTTGTCTATCTGAAGGGTACATCTAAGGTTAGGAATACATGGAAAAAATATATTTATATATTATTTCTTTCCAATATTCTAAATTATAGAAGTTCTATGAAAAATTTGGTGGATTTTTGTTATTTTACTCGGCCTTTTTGCCGCAACAAATTTTAGTGCACATACTCGTGTATCGATATGCTGAAGGGGTACATGGTCAGAAAAAGGTTGGGAACCCCTGTGATAACACAACAGTTTCTTTTATGGGGATTAGGCATAGCTCATGTGTCTCCCAGCTACGGTCATGTTTATGACTAATAGCATGCTGTTGTGGTGGACATTAGACAGTGTACCGCTACCACTCGTGATCAAGCCGAAAGTTGTAACGGAAAGCTCTGCAATGCAGCGGTGAGTGCAAGTGAAAAGTTACGTCAATCGAACCGAACTGACAAGCGAACGGAACTTACAATGCAATTACTTCGCTCTTGTTGAACGACACTTTCGTTCGAAGAACATCCGACTTGGAGAAAACTGTTGACATGAACTTTTTGCTTATCTCACTTTCGGTAACGACAATCACAGACGCGTTCTTGCGTAAAGGTAAAGTCTGGACGCATGATCAACTATCCGCTTTATGATGCAATACACGAAAAAAACAGACTTCACAAGAGAGCAACCCATGTTTCCGCCTGAAGTTCCCCAAAAGCCCAAGTTTATAGAACAGGAGTTCCCAACCTTTCTCTGACCATGTACCCCCTACTGAATTTTTTGTAGAATTTTTAGAATTTCGGAACTATAAAGGTAGACTCCGTTTTCATGTCTCAAATTTAATTAGTTTCAAATGTACAATAAATATAACCCTTCAGGTAGGCAAATATAACCCTAGGGGTACACATATCCCATTATGCTTTATTATGCATAACCTTGAAATCCAAACTCTTTTTATAAATTAGAAATGTAATGTACAAAGATATTTCAACTACCACGTCACAGTTGCAGAAACATTTAGCAAACGCAATATATAATGCGCATAGTTGGCTGATGAAATAGAAGCATATAACCGCCCAACATATTGATAAACAGGAACGAGTGTGCTGGATGACATTCACAATTTTTGCCAAAATCTTTCCAAAAACAGAAGAATCTTTCGAGAACTGAACAACGTTATANTAGCAGAACTGCCATCAAAATTAATACGACAGACACCNGTTTTGACCTGTTCAATGCGAGTTGCATCACTACACAACTTGTTTGCAGTATGTAGATCTATTTCAATCTCAACTGGCACCAGTAACAACCNAATTCTATCCATAAGAGTGGAGCGTGGTGGAGCGTAGATATAACGCTCAGCATGAGAATTGAGCATCGTTGAAAACGTACGATAATAATTAGAGGAAATTCATCGTTCATTCAAACGAGATAATTATTTATTATTGCAAAAAGATTTATAAGCCTTTCTGCAATTCTCGTGCGCAAGGAGTATCTGGCAAAAATAAACAACCTGCCCAATCACCATGGCCCGGGGCTTCCTGAGGCGCGGGGTCCAGTGCAGCCGCATCGGTGCATCGGCTTAAGGTCGTCCCTGACCACAAGCGAGGGATACATTTTTCTCTGTATATTGGGTTTGCGGCACACGACGTCGCTATTTCTTCCTGTGCGCGCAATACGGTAAATACGTAAACAGGCAACGTCAACACGCGATGACGACATATATCTTTTGCGCACCGTAACAGACCTTCTCGTGATGGGCGTTTGAAAACAACTTGGTTTTAGAAAAGCATATAAAACTTTTGTCAAACGAAGAAGCTAAGGATTCTTTTAATTCACTTTATTGTAAGAGAAGGCGTTACTGACATTAGGCAGATGAACACTATACATGCCCAACGACTACAACTCCATCTTTTGGTCATTAATGTTCCACTCAAAATATGTGGCAATCTGGGCCGAGTTTTTATAAGAAAGCTCGTTCATTGGATGATAAAACCATAAACTTTAGGAGATCAAATTTCGTGAAAATTTGGCGAAAACTCCTACGACAAATTTCTGACCAAGGTTTTTTATTGCGATAGCCTGGTGCGCAAATGCGGCCAGGTCTTCACGTAAAATATCGCCAGTGATTTTACCGTACATTGATATAAGGTTGGTATGGTGTGCGTCTGTGAACCGCGTCAAGTCACCGTGGCGCGACCGAAATTTCACGCCCGCTATAAATACGATCATTGTGTATTCAGAATATCCAAAGCATAAAATTCCATTAAGTATTCAATGCAAATAGCCCGAACCAAAGCATGCTTTGATGACATGCAAGGACCATGCCAATCATCTCCCGAACAAACCAACCGATGCTGGGCGCACCAGCGAGGAAACTTGCATCTCACGCAAACGCATCATTTTGTTGAATGATTGCGAAGTGTTTTAAAAAATTGAAAAAATTTAAATTTTTCATGATTTCAAGATGAACACAACGGCGTGCAAGACATTAACGAACCTTTTTCACTCTTTCCGAAGATATTTGGAGGCCGAGAGCTTTGCTGAAATTTGTGGGTTGTTGATATTTTTTGGGGTCGCATCACGTCGGAGAGGTCACCATGACCAAAGTTTCCTCTAAAGTGCGCAAATGCGCGGTACCACCAGACTATATGCGCCGTGAAATCTCATTCTCGCGCACTTGCAACATTCCAAAACATTGAAAAAGTAGGAAAACAAGGAGAAGCTATTTGAATTAAGTGTATACTTTGTTCCTATTGTCATAAAATTTTATACTCATTCTAATAATCCACGAAGTTTGTAATTCATTTAGAATTCTGCTAACTCGACCTTATAATGTTCATGCTCACTGAAACCAACATTTACTCAGAGTAAAATTTTCTAACACTGCTCATAGCATATTACACAACAGCAGTAATGAAATCGATTCAGTGGATCCTCGATTATCCGGCCATGTTGGGAAACCTTTTTCCAAAATCTTGGCCGGATAAGAAAAGTAGCTATCGTAGGGTGCCCACCGTCCACCACCTACACCACACTTAATAGAACCTAAAGAAAAAAGAACGAAAAAACGAAAGTAGTATGAGAACAAGCTTAGCCACAAAACAATTTAAATGCTAAACGAAACAGAAACTCGGGTGAAGTTTAAAATCACATAATTTAACGAAAATAAGT
>JGI24158J21664_10015296_pt1 | contig 10010 bp, 7 predicted proteins | sample Ectturendosymbi3_FD_21664 | JGI IMG/M metagenome (IMG submission 21664) | reverse complement strand
GTTAGAACAGTACTCATACAACGACTAGACTGCCTCGTTGGTAGCGTTTGGGGAAACCAGCATCTCTGCATGCAACGACAGCATTCCTCGCAAGCAACGTCCCATTGGTTTTGTTGATTCCGATAAGTGGAGGCAAATCCCGTCCATTGGAGTTTTCCACCAATGTTGACACCAATTGAAAAACTTTGAGAAGCAAAGGAAAGGCGAAACTGAGCCCTGAGTATTCGCAAAATTTTTTTCTCGCCTTTTCCACTGCCCGTTACGGCCTGTTGAAACCACATGATCGTCTGAGACAAGCCGCGCGTAAAGCGTAAGAGTATCGTTGTCAATCACAGTGCTGTATAGCCGTTTACGATCGGCATCAGCAGTTTTGTAATGGGTCTAGTGAGTTAAGGCGTCGTTCTTTGGCTTTATTATTTAGCTTTTGTTCATAGCACAGTACGTAGGTTTTCTAACTTTGTTTCATTGTCAACTTTTGCGTAGGACTGAAGATGTGTCGAACACGGAACTAGTTTCCTTGTGCAAATAAATTATTGCGTCTGATTCGCTTGATGTGTGGTCACTGCTGTGGCTTTGCTATCATTGCTAAATGAGAAGTGCAAGCTTGAATCGTTGCAAAGGGATGGAAGACCAGGTTGGAGATTTCCTCAAACACCTGGCTGCAAAGCTAGAACTTGTTTTGTTGTCTTCTAAAGGTATCGTTTAGTTCGTAATTGTAAATGTGTGCTGCTTAGTCTTGTAATAGCGTTGTTCATTTTTCCTCTCATATTTGATAAGGCAACCTGCGATTGGCGTAAACGTTTAAAATATACCTAGTTTTTGTTACCAATGGCTATATCAGATGTGCAAAATATAACGGTTGCTTAAAAAGTAACAGAAAATTACTAACAGTTAAGCCATTTGCAAACAGAAGTGACATCTTTGTTCAAGTGAAGTAAGCCTCATGATGTTCTTGTGGTGAAAATTGCATCATGATATACTACTTAAACAAGGATTGTGACATCAATATCACGGACTGGCGTTGTAATTCTGAGATATAGCCTAACAAATTGAAAGTTGCAAGAAGTCTGAAAAGGTGGAAAGCGAAATAACTTTTGTGGGAGTTTGAGGCTATTACAGTACATGCCTGTTTTGAAAAGTTAAAAAGCAGCCCAGGTTTAAACATATTAGGAGATCTGCAATCACTTCATATAGCCTACTTCTTTAGTGTGAATAGAGAAAAGAGTTTTTAACCTTCTCTGGGATATTCAAAAGCTGCTCTCATAAGCGGTTTGTACTCCTTTTAAACGGTGCTCTGTTACGTGGTTTTCATTTCACTGTAACCATTTTCCACGTGTAAAGTATATAGTGACAGGCAGGTGTTTTCTGCAGTCGAATTAGGGCTATTTATTTAAGAATATGTTTTGTCTGTACTGCAACTAAGCTAAAGATTATGAGTCAAGGACCAAGAGACACAGGCCGAAAAAATTAAGCGGCAGCCAAAAGAAACCAAAAGTTAAGGCAAAAACAGACCGAAGCATAAAAAAGAAAGGTGTGTTTGACAAGTATCTTAACCACTGACGATATACCTTCAATGCCACACCACATTGCGACAACGTAGGCAGCTAGCCTGGTCATGTTACGCCAGATAGTCAAAGTGGAAGTTTATGTACGGGAAGTGATAGCCCACAAGCCGTTTCCATAGTGTTGATTCTGAGAAAGAAGGAACCTCGTCAGACGTGCATCTGATGACGCATGCGAGCAAGAAAATTCAAAATTTGGATTATCAAATAATCCTGCTACTTAACCAGAGGTCATGAGTCGGACTGTTAGGGACTACCCTGGACTATTTATCCCAAATAGGACCAGCACCTGCAATCATAATATAAGTTTTCCGGTTTTCCCTAGAAACGAGAGCGATGGGAGACGGTTTTCTAAGTTTCAGAATACCATCAAATGGTGAGAATACCATCAAAAGAATACCATCAAATGGTGAAGCGGCAGGTCATCCATGGCTGATATTCTTGGCCTGGAAAAATAGAATATTTTGCTACTACTGCAAAGTTTTCGGCTCTGGATATCCACTGTCACAGCACTCAATACCTCTCCTCTCTGCAGGTACTACACTCGTACCTCCCTTCTGATCAGGGATGTGCCCGGCCAGAGAGGAGGTATTAATAAGGGTTGTATTTCTTTGATTTACTGGGTTTAACGGCGCTGTCCATTGAAGTCTCTGCTGGAGAGGTCTTGGCGTCACCCTGGCGGGCCTCGCCTTTGTAGCATCACCAATTTCTATCATTACGCCATGCATCCCCTCAAAAGTTTATACACACCACTAAGTGGGGCCCCGCAAAAGTGTTTCAAATCGGGCCCCGCACTTGCTAAGGCCGGCCCTGTCCACACCGAATGGTTTCTGAAACAAATTCATCTGCGTATCCTGGCTATTATGATCTTGAAGGCGTTTTGAAAAGTTTTCACGAAGGTCCTCACACATTTTAACGTATTTTTCAAAAGCCAGGTACCAAGTCTGTCTGAGTTTTATTTATAAATGAAGGTATGCTTTTGAACTGCATCATGTTGTCAGTTGACAACTGCTGCTGAAAGTGCTTCAGTTAACCTTGAAAAGCATTGACTGCACTCAGTAAATCGCTTGCGTGCCATTTTCAAACTTCTGGCGGATCACGTTTGGCCCGTAGGCCCTGTGTTGTGTGCCCCAGCTAGAAAGCATATTTTGCCGAGCGATTTGGCGTGTGTGGTCTATGCAAACGTGGAAAGTCTGACATTGTTTCTGTGGGTTCTCTATGACTGCTGCACTGTGTAATACTGTAGATATTTTGTGGCATGTGACATGTATAACATATCAATTGCTTGTGTACCAGGTTCAACATAATCAAAGCTGTGGCATGATGCATGTTTGTATTTTCACAACCTGTATTGTTTCAAATATTCATACGCATTTCCTATTAAGAATTTTCTATAAGAGTACATATAGCACTGCCTGAGGTTAAAACAGTATTTGTATGCAATGCTTCCAGGCTTGGTTCCAAGGTAACATCGCATTTTTGCCTTTATTCATCCGGGTAATTAAAAACCGACAGCTGTCGGCCTGTCTAAGTTCGTTTGGCATATTTCTGTAGCTATTTGGAATAATTTGACGAACGATTTGGCGGACCTGGCAGCACTGTATTGTACATGTGCTTGGCCTTGGCGCCTAAACTGCTGTCAACTCTACATTAGGTTGCATCAATGCTGCGAAATTTGTAAATTGTAGTGGGCATTATCTGGCAGTAATGAAAAGAATTTCAGATGCATAGTTGCGCGATACTCTCCTTTATTACAGCATCCAGCATGGAACCAAATATTAAGCTACAAACTAAAACTATTATGTAACAAAAGACGTATTTTCATAAATCACATTGCAAACATGTTAACGAGCAAAGGAAATAAATACAAATGTGAATAGTGGTATGGGTTTGAATTTTTTTGTTTTCGATACACAAAATAGTCCGGCCCGCGGACGCTGATAAGATCGCGAATTTGGCCCAGCATCCAAAAAGTTTGGGGACCGCTGGAATAAGACATTCACGATTACTGTCCCAGTCTGTCCATTGAACTAAATTTTCCATTACGTCTTTCATTTTCAACAAATCTTTAATAAAGCTCTTTCCACTAAACCAAGAGTTTCAAACTAAGAGATACTTCAAGTGAAATTTGAATGGAAACATGCCAGTTCACAATAAAATATGATCTAACAATATGTAGCCCTCAAATGTTGCGCATATGTGTAAGATAACTTAAAAGTTTAAAATTAACAAGTAACTGCAGTGCAGAACACAAGTGCTTGTAGTGCACCGCGGCAGTGTGCTGTACATTTTGCTGATTGTTAAACTTGCACCGCAAGCAGATACAAGCTCCAATCGAATGTGAATTTGGATTAGCGGACATGCCCAGAAATCTGAAAATTTCGAAATCGTGCAGGAGAAACTAACCACAGTATTTCGACAGAATGCTTCAAAGCAGTGGTCGCCGGCCTGTGGCACGTGTGAATTATTTCCAAATGTTTGTATTGCCTTGAGAATATTCTTGACAATTACAGCTACAATAGCATCTGCTGAAAGATCTTTCAGCAAGCTTAAACTTGTAAAAAATTATTTTCGGTCTAATATGTCACAAACTCGACTTGTTGACGTAGCAAGATTAAGCATTGAGTCTATCATTGTCAGACAAGATGATTTTGATTGTGTTATAACAAACTTTGCGAATAAGAAAACCAGAAAAGCGCTTAGGTATTAGTCAAATGATTTTTTAAAATTTATTCCTTGGTAAGATTTTAATATGAACATTTGAAAGCCATGTTTAAAAAATGGTAATATTGTCACATAACTTGAATACCGGTATGCTTCAACAGAATATTTCATATGGTCAATAAACGAGCACCTACTTCTGAAGTTTGATGCACATTAATTATACCACCTGCCCTGGAGAGCGAGTGTTAGTACCCACCAGGTTCAATGTAACATACCTACCTTTGAGGCTCTGCTGCGAAAATACACATACCTGTTTCTCGAGAGATGCAGAAAATCTAACAACATATGGTTACCTGCTTTGATGCAGTCAGATTATTTGTTGTCCCTATTCTTTGAACACTATAACCGCATTATACTCTGTGAATGAGTGATCGAACTTTGCTGTATCCGTTTGATTGATGGCGTGTCATGCCACAATGCTTCCGCATTTTACCTGGACTCGACCAATTTAGGAATTGATTGGCGCCCAACTGCGCAGTAGTTTAGTAACAAGTGTTACGTGTTAGCTAACTTTAGTGTTGAAAATGTGTCTGTAACCCTATGGTTATGTCTTCAATGCAGTTGGAAAAACTGTCTGTAATTCCGCCGGCTTCAATATCTTGTACTACGTGCTGCGTTCTGCAAGTGTGTGTTCATACTATGGACTTCGCGTCTGCTCACAAACAAACAAATTAAAATTAATTAGCCTCAATATTTTTTTTTCAAAGTAATTTTGCAAGTGTTAGGGGCCCAAATGGATTTTGTTCCACCTGAAAATATTTCTCTTGGAGGACCTGCGCACACGCGAAGACTTATTCGATTTGACTGTGTTCATCGTCGCTGAGGCTGTTTGCACCGTGATCCATAATTTCGTGCCAGAACCTTTGCCGAAACGGATTTTCGTTATTTCACAGATTTCCCTTTCGCGTAATCTCACTGATGCTATAGAACTTGTTACCAAAACGAGCTGATCGTTCTTAAAACCAGCGTGGATATTTGTCTCTGCGTTAGTCGTTGAGGGAAGTGAAATTCTGTCACCTTGTTTTCAGGTTAGTGAACGGTAGTTCTTACATGTAATCGCATATTTTCTTATCTCTCATTCTCAATGTAAATTTCTGTTCAATTCCAAGTTCGCCATACTGTAATGAGAGGTGGAACTTGCGATAGAAAGAAAACACAAAATGGGAGTTGAGGCAGATCAGAATGGGAGATATTGAAACCATCAGTATTTGCAGATGCACCCCAGGGAGGAATCATACAGGAGAACGTACAATGCACTTGCAAAACTTCACATTCCTTTCTAAAACCGTTTGCTGAGGGTCGCTTTCAGAAAATGACAGGAGCAGTTATTACGTATAAACCACATTTCAAATCTACTTCCAATACACCTTGTGTTTCTTATATCTGTTTCTTGTTGTTTATCAAATACATTCTTGAGCAGCAAAAGCAATGACTGCATTGCAATGTCTAGACTCCTCATGGATCTTTAACCGTGGCATTATTCGTCATCAAAACCGCTCGCGGAAGTAAAAACAAAGTGCCTTTCCAGCTGCAGGAGAATAACATAACCAACAGCGCTCTGACAGGCCCGTAACCAGCTTGGGACACCAGGTTTTATGAGAGGGGTCCAAATTTTACTATGTCCGACAAATTTTTCCAGAGGGAGAAAACCCTCCTGACCCCCTAGTTACGGGCCTGGTTCTGATATCTTTTTGCTGAAGGGATGAGTACGTCTAAATATATTTGCCGATTGAAAAAAAGCGATGTTGTGTCTTGTAGGTACGGCGCGATACTGAAAAATTGGAACTTGCACTTCTAGTTGCAGACAGACCGCCACCACTGCAGAAGGTTTATCTTCTGCACTCGCAATACTACTTACTGTTGCTTCTCTTGCCGTACTGAAAACAGTCCCATCGCCAGCCCCCCCAAACAAAGCTCCAACCCCCCCAATATTAATTATGCACTATCAATCGGTAGTGTTTTTATAAATTTTCAGAATGTCAAGCCCCCCTGTTGAAAACTTTCTGGAGGCGGTTCTGACTAAAAAATTGGCTGATTTGCTTTGTCTTGCCAAGAACAACGTGCAGTGCTTTGGCAGGAGCTTTCCGTCGCTTATGTGAACCACTTTCATACACACGAGTCGACATTCTCAACTAACCGAAGTCTTTTCGATGTCCTGTAACTGACCTGCAACAGGCAAGAAAGCTCACCTTTCGCGAGAGACAATTCACGCAATGCATACATAACAATACCCGTTCATAAATCCATAAAAATATTGCCCATTGTGAATCATGCGACATGCATCTATTTCGTTGTAGCGAACACGACTGCAGATTATTTTTACATCAGTTGCTTTCGCTGAGTTTGTTCGTCATACGCAGCGGCGTAACTGACGAGAGGGGTGAATCGTCCGCCCTGGTAAGCTGAATGTAAAAACCGGGCTACCACTTAACTTACATTTAGGTTTTAGTAGTCTTTTGGTTTTCAGAAAGTTGTTGTTTTTTTGCGTTTTTTCGGAGTATGCTTGTGGCAAGAAGTACAGACCCGTAGCCATGGGGGAGCATTCTGGGGAAGTGCCCCCAAATTTTGTTGTGACCAGACAAATTTGTTTCAAACATATAAACAAAAATCTTGCTCCCCTAAAAATGTATTTTTCCTCCAAACCTTAAAACCTGGCTGGCTACGGGCCTGGGCAAGTATAATAAATTCAAAACACGCTGATCTTCGACAAGGCCTCTTTTCGTTACAAACTCCAGCAATGTCAATCAACAGTAAGGTTTAAACCTCAGTATACATGCAAATTAACGTGATTACATTAACGTTACGGAAAGGACCGATAATGACTGATACTGAAACTCAACAAGTTGGGTTTTCTGAAGGTGGGCCATTACTACAACACAAAGAGATGTTGCTCTATTTCTTAATAGTTCACAGCTTTCAGTCAATCGCGCAGAGAAACTGTGCCAATGTTAAAACACAACATGTAACTACTGCGACCAGTCCGCTAGTTGAAAACACTGCACATTCTTTACGAGAACTTTAGGCGCCACTTGCACAAAACAAAATCAGCACGCAGGTGACAATGTACACGCAGGTGACAATGAGCTCTCAACAGCGAGGTTACAGCCAGCAACTCGAAACCAAGAACAAAACACGACAGAAACACCGAAAACTTAGCTAACACTAATGTAGCAATATACAAGTGTTCGAGAAAGCCATGATCGAGCGATACAGGATGTAATGAATGCTTTCGCAGAATCCACTGCAGTTTGAATCCTTGGTTATTTGTTACTTCAGAATTTTAAAACCTGAGCTTTTATCTTGTCGCACTACAAAAGACTGCATATGTGGTGAAACTCGTAAGTTTACAAAAGCGAGCAAGAAAAGTGTGAAGGCACATGGTTCAACAATGCCAGCATATCAGCAAAACAAGTGCGGAAAATTACCAGAAGTGACACAAACACATCTCGCTCAACTCTGCTTAAACCGAATGATGAAGTTGCGTTGCCACGACTGAAATGATACTTCTCAATGAAGGCCAAAAATTTCGGGAAATCAGATCACAGCAGCTTTTAGTTTAAAGCTGGCAAAAAAATATTTTAACAATTTTTGTCACAATCACAGATAGTTACGCACGTACGCAAACCTGAATAAACGAATATAACAAATCACAGCAATGTTGTGAAAAGTGGCTGCAAAGACAATAACCCCCGAGTAGATCTGCAAAGCACAAAAGAAAGAATGACTGCAATTACCGCAGTCCCATCTACTTGATTAAACAGCAATTGAATGCTTCTCTTTTCCAAAAACAAAACAAAGGTATTTTGAAACTTTCCAACTTGACAGTTTGCACCACTGCTTTCACAAGGTTTCATATTAAACACTGTAGAATTTAGGTTTGCAGTGAAATTAGTTCAACCAACATATCTTTTAGGTGTTCATTTAACAAGAAATTTATTAACAACACTTCACGACAACACGTCACATTTTCTTATGAAGGAAATCTCACAGATCCTTTATAAAAGGCCTCAGAGGCCAATGTATTGTTTCAAATTATTTGCAACATTTAGTAATGCAATGTACGCTTGGTTATGTAAACCAGTTAAAACTGACATACCAATCTCGCTTTGATATTAATTTAAGTAAAATAACGTATTGGCGTTATTATGCGCATGTTAACACTCACTGTGATTAATAAGAAAAGTTCAAAGGCGCTATCTTTTAATGCAGGGTCTCCAAACTACGGCGCGCGAAGACATTTTGTCAAAAATGAAAAATAATATATCTACGAAAAAATGTTTCGTTTGGTAGAATGTAAACATATCCCGAAATAATCACATTACGCAAGACGTCTGGCCCTCGAACTGTTGTGTATTAGCTTATGTGGAACGGTGACAACAGAGTTTCGAGACTCCTGTCTTAATGCAACAATTCAAATTTTCTACCCTCAACACTTGCATTCCCGGTTTACGTATCTGTACAGAACAAAATTTCCGGAGAAGATAATCATCCTCTACGCACAGATGCGGATTTGACTTGGGTTGGATACTGGCTGTCATCTGTTTTTTTTTGAAAGTTTGAACATTTACGTGGCGGATTTAACAGATCAGGCACTTGTTGGCAAGGTGTTTTAGGAAACTGTCATAAATGTGGTGAACTCTCAAAAACTGCCCGGTACCGAACACGATGATTCTCAGGGAAAAAATCAGTAGGAAAAGTGTCTTAAACGACTCCCAATTGTACAAGTGCGATTCTATCATCAGGGTAATGCTGCATAAATTTCTAACATACAATAGATTAGATGTTTGCAAATGGGATGAGTTTGAATAGAATACAAGAAAACTTAGTGCTAGTGGCTAATATTATTAATGCAGACAACACTGCAGTAGTCTTCAACGGGGGAGATTTTATGCGTTATGGGAGCGATTTCGTGTCTTATCAGTTTTGGTGTGCAATTCAAGTTTCCGGGGGGGCAATACCTGCCGAGATGCTGACTTCAGATTTTCTCACATTTTTTGGTTCTTAGGCCCAATATCCAGGGGGGGGGCAAAAACACGCTTTTCCCCACTCTGCGGACACCCATGAAAGTAGTCCACCGTGGGCGAAACGTCGGCTACTAATAAAATAATCGCCAGAAGAGCTAATTTATCTGTTTGATCAGGCGGAAGGTTCGCATTATTTGAAACCAAACGTTTTTGGAAACGACTAACATATATTTTACAAATGCATTTGCATTCGTTTTGTTTTTTACTAACTAGATTGCCCGTTTGCTCTCCATAAGCACTGAATTATTTTTAAAAACATACATTTCAGACAAAGCTAAAATCACAGGCAGGCGCGATTGTTTAAAGAAGTTTCAAGATAACTCCAGTGTACAGTGTAGAAAAACATCTCTTTCTTAAGTATAGCAGCTGCCTATGGTTATGGAGCTCACTGGGTTATTAGGCTATTTTAGGATTGAGGCACATACTGCAAGATCAAAGGCACAGAAAAAATTAAACACAATACGATATGCATTGGAGTGAAAAGCGCAGATTTTCTTAGCAGTGACTGGTTTATGAGGCTCTGGGAAGGTCAGCCTTTTAGCTTCGAAAACATTTTTTAGTAATGCATTTGCAACTAGCCACAGTTCGTGTGTTTTTCTTTAGTTGTTTTCAAGTGTCAACATTTCGCCTGTAAGATTTGTCTTACATTTACAGGACTGATGATGCGTTGGAAAACGCGAAACTAGTTTCCCCGTCAATA
>JGI24158J21664_10015295_pt1 | contig 10011 bp, 7 predicted proteins | sample Ectturendosymbi3_FD_21664 | JGI IMG/M metagenome (IMG submission 21664) | reverse complement strand
TTGAGCAAATTACGTTCTTCTGAAACTAGGGGTGTACACTCGAACATTAAAAAAACATCAGGTGGTACGCGATCTCAAAAAGTTTGAGAACCACTGTTCTAAACTCTAAAACAGGGGTCACCAACGTGGTGCCCGTGGGCACCAGGTCGCCCGCAAGGACCATGTAGGTCGCTCGCGGCCTGTCCTAAAAATAATATTAGCCTAATCAGTGTCTTCACATTAACGAATATCAATACGAACATAATTGAAGATATATTGAGCAATTTTTTTATTTCAGATGTGTGTATCAAACTAGCAGCCCTTCGCATTAATTGGTACATAAGAAGTAGCTCGCAGTTTCAAGAAGGTTGGTGACCCCTGCTCTAAAAGTTCTATAAAAAAATTCAGTGGATTTTTTAAATTATACTCAGCCTCTTTGTCATAAGAAATTTTAGGGGTACATGCTCATCTGTCGAAATGCGGAAGAGTACATGGTCAGACAAAGGTTGGGAATCCCTGGATTAGATTAAATTATTATTACAGTTAACTCCGTCATTGCATCGCACAGTACGTGACTTTCCGCACAATGTACAATTCACGCTACAGAGTATTTTCTTCACACGTAGAACCAGATGAACAGTAACAAACTTGCCCGTAACTCACAAAACCTAAGCTTTGAATTGGCACGTAAGCAGGAAATGACCTCATACTTTTCCGAAAGAGGAAAGCGAAAATTCGAAAACGTTTGTTTTTGTCGCTGAAAATGCCCTTTCGCAGAATTGCTTCATTTTGTGTACACAGCTGTTTTCGCCTATTTTGCAAATGAGGTCGTGTTGGACTTGTTTATTGCGAAGTGGCCGTGAAGATGTTTTTCGCGAACCACAAATCGTTACTTGCTGAATCACGATTCACCCTAATGATGTCAAGCATTGCACGAACGAACTGCTCACAGCACGCTAAAGCTCACCCTGCCGTGTCAGTGATTTCCACTGCAAACTTCAGACAAGTGCTGGCCGGAAGAAAAGTGGATTCGGAAGATCTCTGCTGAGAGCTTCGTTTTCGTTTCTATCAAAAGACACACAATCGCTTTTTGTTTTGTTACAACTTTTTGTATCATGTACTGACCTTACACAAGATTTTAAAAGTCAGCAGTTACAATCTCAACATGTTAATGTCTAGAATCTAAATCAAAATGCTTCCAAATAGGCCCGCAACCAGGGGGGTAACCAGGCAATTTCCTCCAAAAATTTTCAATAACATGTTTAGTTGTTAGGACAACAAGTTGCAATCATTTTTCCCCGCTCCGAAAATATCAGCTGGCGGTCCTACTTTTAAATAAATTTTTATCATATATGAGTTTGAACGTCCGTGCCAGAAAATTAATCAAAAGCGTCTCAAGTAACTGGTAGCAGCCGGTTTAAAATAAACTTTGAAACATCTTTACCAAGGCGTCACATTATCGCGAGTCAAGATTTGTTCTTCGCTTAGGACTGCGAGGGAGGGAAAAAGATCCTAATCGATTAATTGAAACGTTTCGTTTGGAAAACGCGGAAGAAAAAAACCGACGAAGCATTTTAAATACGAAGCCAGTAGCACGGAGCCGGAAGTGTTTTTTTCCAGTTCAGAAAAACAAACTCACCTGTTCGCTCGAGACTTTCTGCTCTTGAGAAGTGGAAACTTGCCTTTCTTTCCACTTGTTTAGAAACAACTCCAGTGTCTTTTTATCGTTGATTGCTATGCTCACATTTTTACGGAAAGTATCTTCAATCGTGGTTGGTTGCCTGTAAAACGCAATGGCGTATTGAGCTGTTAAATTTATACACGAGGCAAGCCTTTTAGTTCTACCAATTCGTTGTATGCATACAAGACGAGCCTGGATGTCAAGTGCGTGCGGGCACCTTTAGTTGTAATTGAGTTCATCCAACAACACTAATTGATTCGGGAACGTTTGTGTTTGCAGGGAAGTGTTAAATATAACAGGTAACAGGTAAATACAATGCGAGTAAAGAAGCAATCATATTAGCACACATCAGCGCTGATCTTATATTTCGTAAGTCTATTTAATATTTCGCTGACTAAAACGTGCTCCCGATACTCTTTTGTGTCTAACTTGGAACGCAAATAGCTTAAATTACCTAATTTTATGTCCATCTACCAAATGCTTTTCTCAACTAAGGCTACTCAACAAAATAACTGTGCTCGTTCTGGAATGCGCTGCAAAGTTGTTTGTTGCCCGAAACTTAACAAAACTTCCAATTAAAATAGTAAGCAAAGTTTACATTTTTATATTCAAACTTACGTTTCCGCAACGTGTTCACTCAAGTACTGCAAAGCGATATTTGTTTTTCCAACACCTTTAGCACCGAATACGGCCAATCGCAGAGGTCTTGAGCATTCATACTCGGATACAACGTCCATCTCTCAATGCAAGCTCTCAGCGTCAATATGTAATTTATGATTCAACAACCTGAGGCCAGTGCTGCGGGATGACTGGCTAATGTGCTATGACTTCCTGCATAGATAATCATCTTTAACTCGCTGGATATGGCGCAACAAGCGCGTCACAGCGTATTTACAGAAAAACGACGAATTAGAGGTTTAAAACTAACAGGCAAAAATAAACTATTCGTTTAAATTTCGTTTTCGTGTCACGTCATGCTTTGAACCGGAAACAGTATGACGTAGGCACAATGTTGCGTAGGAAGCAGTCACGCTACAGTCGAGGCAACGACAGCATCACGCGAGCTGTAGTGCGAAATGCACAGGTTGTTTACAGTGGCGTCATCACAAGGAACTGACCACTTTGCACGAACGCCCTGTTGTTCATCGCAATCAGGTGGGAGGGAGCGCTGGCGCGAAGCGGCTTTCCCCGGGTGGTTTTGCACTATGTGTGCAAACAAACGGGAAAACCGTCACTTCCAAGCATTGTCAGCTTCTTCTCACCATTATCTGAAAACGGAGATAACACACGCCATGCCACGGGAGGGTTAGTGCATTCCGCACATTACGTACTGTATCTGTGTAAAAAATCTTCGCGCAAGTGTTGACCCGATTTGATCTCAATCCACGCCAAAATTTTTTCAATGTTTTTTTTCCCGCCTCAAAAAGCAGAACAAAAACTTTTCACACGTTTATAGATTAAATGGGCCATAGCAGAAAGATTTTAACTTTTTTGTTATCCTGAATCATGCAAGCAAACACAACATCGCTAAACAATTGATTTGGATACATTAACCACCACGGTAATATGGGTGTGTGTGATAAACGTCTATTTTACAAGCGTTATGTACATAGGCATAGGATGCGAGGACGTATGGGGGAATAGACACCAATGGGGTGTAAACTGCATTAGGTATGTTTTTTTATTACTTAGAGAAATTACATTGTATTTTTTTAAAATCTATTTCTTGAACTTGAATATATTATTTCGTGCAAACCACTGTTATTCCCCAGATTTTTGGTCCCCTATGCCTATGCTTGCAGCAGACACTAAGTGAATAACATCGGTACGTGCTTTCAAGTTTCCTCGAGTTTCGGATTCGTATGAGATGCAATTGGTTTTCACGTCACCGGCTGTGCACAACAGGTCGTAAGTAAATGAGCTCGTGAACTCATGTCGCCAAATTCGATTCCTGATCTTTCAAGTGGTTAGATGCATGTATTCATACATTTTTGTGACTCAAACCGCGAAGCAACAGAAATGCAATGAAATGAACAAAACAGCAGTGGGAAGAAAACTAATTGCATGTTAAGAAAAACTGAAATGAGTAAAACTACTGAGGACTTCGAATTCTGCAAATTGGTGTGAATTACATATTTCAGACACAAAGGGTTGGCGAACGTATGGGTCAACAGCTCAGTCAGTCCTAGTGCTGTAGGCGCCAATCAGTGTATATTTGAAGACGTTTGAAATGACGAATAAAAACCGGGTGACAAAATGCAATAATCTGAACATCAGGCAGAAGCTGATAATAAAACATAACATTAGAGAAAAACCAAAATTACATGCCATCCTTTTGGTAGCTGTATGCTGCCTTGAGGTTTCAAATCATTCAGTGCGCCAACAACACATATTTTTATACAAGTCAAGGTCAGTATACCTTCTGTGTAAATCATAACAAAGTGATACACAAAACGTGGATCTCTGCGTGCCATTGGAAATTTCTTGGGGTCCAAGTGTGACACGCGTGCCGCAGGTTGCCGATTACCGCAGTAAGTCAGCCTACTGCTGTAGTCTACCATAGTGTTTTGTTTAGTTTCTCATCGCTTTGATGGTCGAGGTTAGTAATGAAATTATATCAAGTAATTTGATGTCGGCGCGTTGAATCTGTGCATCATCGTTTTCATGAAAACACTGCATCAGCTAGGCCTATTTAGCTCTGCAAATCAAATTTAAACGTCTGAACGTTGATCAACTTGGATACTAAGAACATGTGAAGCCGACTGACAAAGGAACTCGACAGGGAAACTGTCTGTTCTGTAGCCTTCAACAAACCGTAGCAAAGGTGCAACCCGGTCGCTCATCACTTTCATTGAATTGTCTTAAACCAGTGTTTCTCACACTCATTTTGCGACGACCCAAACATTAAGCGTAAAGTAATATCAGTAGTTTCGGCGACCTAGCTTATTAAATTCGAAACAAATCACAACCAGGGTTGCCAGTTACAGAATAACGAAAACGTTCGAAGCTTTTCCTGAAAATGTCAAAATTTTTTCAGAAAAGTCCAAAACAGGGATCACAAACTGCTAGTTACCTGCCACGGCCACATAGCCATGCGAAATTTCTGATACCTGCGTTGCGAATGTCTGACCTATTCTTACGTGTCAGTTATATCACTTCTCGGAATAACTTCTGGTTAGACGTCAGATAGTCCACATTCCACAATAAACGACACTTTGGGAACATCTAACTACTGAAATATATTTGACTTAGTTTTAGACGTCAATTAGTTTTCTTTTTCTAACCCTAAACTCTAACTCTAATCCTAACCCCCAACTCAAAAGCTAACCCTAACCCTTAACCTTAAAGCCTAACACGAAACACTGATCATCAGTTCACCGCGTATTTGAAATCTCAATCAACAGCCACCGCTTGCGAAATGCACGACCTGGAAGATCACTCTGCGCATGCGCATATGGCGTGATGTCAGCGATTTGGCAAGTCAGAAATTTTGCTTGACACTAGCCAACACCATCATGTGTAAGCATTGTGATGTCACAATGACACCGTGGTAGCAATTGGCGGAGTGCAAGACTTCTCGCGTCAGAAACAAATGATGCAATATTGAGCGCTTAGTATCTATCTTATATCTATACGACTTTATGAAATTTCTGCGCGAATGAATAACAATATTACGGCGACCCACCAAATTCAAATGACAACGACCCATTTTTTGGTCGCGACCTAAGGGTTGAGAAGCATTGTCCTAACATCACAGCTTTATTTAAGCGCACTTGTATGCAGGGTCAAGTGAAAGGTCCAATGGCTCGATAAACCAGTTTTTTTCTCGTCAACATTGCCATAGAAATATGCTGATGGCTCACAGCTTAGACGTGATTTCAGAAAAGTTCAAGGGTGCATTGTGATCTATGAAGCAAATACAGTACCAACAAACTATACCACCCGCAAACCGTAGTTACGTTTCCTACAACGGTTTTTGAATATAAGTTGCTGCTCCTTTGTCTACACTCGACGCAAGTTGTACGCAAATCGCGTACAATTGGTGGTGTCTTGCCAAAAATAGACTTTCAGCAGCAGTGGTGTCTTGCCAAAAATACCCATGCTCCGTTCAAAAAGACATGCACTATGCTATGAAAATGCTCAGTTCAAAAAGACATACACTATGCTAGGGGTCTCAAATTCAAATTGCTCTGAGGGCCAAATGAGGACTTATACAGTAACCCAATCCAAGGGCCGCATTATGACGCTGACGCAACAATGGTACCTGACCTTACTAGAAATAGCTTTTACATCTTATTTCCTGCTAAAGGTATCATGAGTTATAGGCAAATCATTTTAGCTGTCTCTACGTTTGTTTAAAAGGAATTTGTTCACTCACTAGCTGAGCACTTTTGACCCTCTAAGTCTAAGGACTGAGCTTTTTTAAGCTCAAAAATGTCATTGAGTGCATTTTTGTACTCATTTTGATGCTAGTAGTGAACTGCCAAATTTTTAAATAAATTTTGTCTTTCCTCCCACATTTCGAAAACTTACATATTTGTAACAATTTTGCATCAAGCTGATGGATCACATAATTCTGCGATTCAAACAATGACGATAAGATGGCAGATGTCAACTGAAATGGTGTATTTTTGATATTCAAAAATCCCTGTAACTCCTACAATCACTTTTTAGCAATTTTTAAAACACTGTAGCAATTTAAGTTTTTAGGCAGTGCATCTTTATGCCATGTGACCTAATGGACCGCGTGCACAAATCTGTTACGCTTCAAACAAGGTTCATAATAATTGCAACTTATTACACAGAGAAAAATCTGTCATTTTAAGTATAGCACATGTGTAATCATTTACGCCGAAAATAATACCAACTCAATTACTTCAACCAAAGCCTGATAAATTGGTACCCTAAACCTTAAAATCAGTAACTTTGGGACTTCCTCAGAATTAATAACACCAGAGGCTAAAGGTTGTTTAAACTTCATGCTTATTGAAAAGTTTCGAATTACAACTGAAAAGTTGATTTGCTGCAACGTTACAGATGTGATGACATGAACAGTGCAGCAAAAAAAAGCACACCATCTGACGACCAGGCCCGCAGCCACGGGGAGCATTCAAGGGCAATGCCTCCCCAAATTTTCCGTGCCCCCAAAATTTTGCACACCCTTGTCGAAATCGAACACCCACCGTAAGCGCTTGTGGTACGCAATAACTCCGTCGACACGGGCAAAAACGTCTGAGCAGGATTCCAACGGCTTGATTGCCAGTAAAAAGCGGCCATAAATACCGTACTACCGAAAAACTCACCAAAGTCTGTCTTGAGGAACCCGGTCATATGCTTTCTCAATATAGACCGAACAAGTGCAGACATGTTTTGCATACTTCCAAGACTTCTCAAATGTTTTCTGGCGAGTGAAATTTTGGTCTGTAGATACGGCCAGGATGAGAACCGCATTGGGCATGCTCCAGCTTTAGTTCAGTTATTTCGCGGCATCTTTTGTCAATGTACTTGGCATGCAATTTTCTAGGGATGTTAAGGAAATAGATTCCTAGGTACTTACTATATTCCCTCCTGCCTCCTATTTTGTGTATGGGGATGATAACCTTAGTTTACCAATCTTTTCGTACCCTTGCTTACAGAACGCCAGGCTAATTGACAATTTGACACACACGAGTTAGTCAAAGAACGCCTTCTCTGTCAATGAAATCCGATCTAGTTAAAGCTTGTCAAAACGAAATTAGGCTTTAGCCGACATTCTTTGAAGGGCAACTGTATGGTTAATGTTGTGATTAATTGTATAAAGAAGGCAAGATGACGTTTGCACGGTTCAATATCCCTGAACTGATTAGCCTTTCAAAGGTACTTTTCACTACATGCCAAAGGTGAGTATGTATCCGCCACAACGTTCACCTGAGTAAAACATGACGTCGCACATGCTATTTATAGTTGAAGCTGAGCCAACTTAGAAATTGAATCACGGTCTTTTCTTTCATGATTAGGTCATTCAGGTCCACTGCCCTTGTAGTAAATTTGATCCGGAAATATACAGCAAGCTAAAAATGAAATGCTGCGTGAGTGGGTGGGCGGATTTCACATTAGTCCAAATCAGCTCGCGAATCGTTTCAAACTATCTCCACGCTGATAAACGCACCAGCAGCACGAAATCCGATGAAAAGGGGGAAATTGAACGGTATGACAAACGTCACCAATGGCATAAGCTGGGCATGAAAAGCAAAAAAATGAATTTGATAAAAAAACGTTATACTCTATTTTTCAAAATTAAGTTTTCCAAACATTTTCTATACCCAGCGTGATCACTTGTTTTTATTAAGCAAATTTTTTTTCACAATTTCAATCAAAATTTTTTACTTGCCTCAAACCGTATGAACATTCAAACGTGCAAAGATGTTTTTTAATATCTACTTAGTTTAAGAAAAATATTGTTCAACAAGTGATCATCATAAACAAAAACTTTCGCAGAAAAATTTACTGTGTACAATATTTTCAAAGCTTTTTTCTGAAAGTACTAAATTTTTTCAAGACTTCAGTAATAGAAACAACCAAAACAAAGTTTTTGACTTTAGTAACCTTTCAATTTAAAGCAGAGTGACGAAAACAAACAATTTTGAATTCATCTCCATTTGCAGCAGTTTAATTTCCTTTACACAAGTTGTGCGAATGTTACATGACGGCTTTTGCTGCTCTTTGATGCAAGACAAATCCAAAAAATCAATCCGTACGTCAAGCCTCAGTTGACTCTAAAGGTTAGTTCTTTTGATGAAGGAATTGGGTACATACGTTTTCAGACATCATCGAGGTATTAAATTGTGATCTAAGTCAGAATAGCCTACATACACATCTAAATTATCACATTCTTAGCATTATTTTAATTAATAATAGTTGACGCAAATAAAATCAAACCTAATAAGCTGATTAAGTCTTACGTTTGCCTAAACTTTACTCCTACCCATTTCTTGAGCATTATGTTTTGCACGTTTAACGAGAAAGCAAATAGGGGTCTTTGACTTGCTGAATAAGACTAACATCCTAAACTATCCCATAGTTGGTTAGAGAACGCCATGCAGAAACTAAACAGGTAAAATTGAATCAGTCCAGATCCCAGTAAACTGAGCGTAGACAAACGACAACAAATAAACATACAATATTCAGTTTGCGTTAGCCTAAAATGGACACCTGTTGGCTCGCCTTACTCGAGGGCTGGAGATTTTTATATCCCAATGAGCAACATGCTTAAGGAAGTGGCTGGGCTTAGCTGGACGCATAAATTACAAGAAATCATTTTGTCCCTGAAAAAAGTGGTTTCCAGATGAAGCTTGCTAATCTTGGGACAACATAACTTTAGTAAACAGACTAAGCATGTCAGTTTGGTGTTGTCGATAGCTTACGTTCAATGCACTGTTGCAAAGCATTTACTGTTCTAGCTATTGGGCTGATGCAGCCCATGCTAACTGCAGAGTGATGCGAAACACATGCTTAAACTGGAATGCTGTAAGCTTCAAGCCGTTGTGTGCTGCGTCACCGTGAATGAATGCAATCGTTTGCGTGGCATGAGTTTGATCACAGTATGACTTATCAGCGTCCCGGAAAGATCATCCTGACCTCACGCACTGTTGACTAGCTTTTTAAAATACACATCCGATTTGCCTTTTCAGGAAAATAAGGTAATAATTGAACGCAAGCGATGAACCCGCACTGGGTTAAGGTTTGTCATTGTCATGTAGATAGCAGCTAGAAACACCAACACGATCCATGATGGCGCCGTTGAAATATACGGGATGAGACAGCAAAATTAATTCCGATGATACATAGTGTGTTTTCCAAATTGATTTTTATGAAGTATATGTTTAAGACTTGAAAAGTATTGGTGAAAAAACTTTTTAATGCGAATTGTTTTGAAAACTGGTTTTATTGAACACTTGTCTGAAAGAAAAAAGTTAAAACATTTTTTGTCAGATAGTTTTACCAGCACACTATACACTGAACAGCAAACTTTCTGAATTTGTTTGATCAAATACGCAATTAAAAAAAAATTCAAAACGATATATTTCCTCGTGACATGTGCCTTGGCACCGGAAAAGACTCGACAGGTTTCTAAAACCTCAGAAGAAAATATTCAAACTAGTTCCCCGGAGACAAAACTTGTGTTCGCTTTCAGAGCAGCAGTATTCGTTCTGAAAAGCACTTCTACTTGATACGAAAGTTTAACCAGATACACATGAAACTGGTGAAGCAAAATTATTAAAATTGATTTTCGATTTTCACTAAGTTCCCCATATGAACATGCCGTCACGGCAACCTTCACAATTAACCTCCTGTTGTGATGATCGTCGACA
>JGI24158J21664_10015294_pt1 | contig 10011 bp, 3 predicted proteins | sample Ectturendosymbi3_FD_21664 | JGI IMG/M metagenome (IMG submission 21664) | reverse complement strand
TGGCAGACAGTCAAACTTGTAGATAAATCAGTTGCTGTTGGGGGCCCTTGTCCCCTTGATACTTAACGCAACATAGGAATATAATATAGAGTTGTATGCTTGCATCGCTTCTGGATTACGAAATTTTTCAAGCGAGTATTTTATTTGAAACAAATAAATTTCATCACGGGGGGGCCCCTTGCAGCGGGGGGCCCAAGGCAATTGCCTCCGATGCCCCCGCTTATTCCCGCCCTGGTTGAAAAGTCAGCTTTTGAGGATCAAGGGAAAATTCAGTGTGAATATTAAAATGAACGACTTTGTTGGGAATACTCTGCAAAATAAGTTTTACGCCTGCTGTTACATCTTACTATCAGGTACACGCCCTAAACGCCGATGCACGCCTATCTGCGGCGCTGCTTTGCTACTTTAGGCGCCACTGGTGCCGAAACCTCGCTGCTGTTAACTGCATGCTGCATTGAATAATCCTCACCCTATCCTNGTTGCAGATGGNCATTACACTCGTAATAGTAGTTGCATAACATTGTTGTGGTTACACCACAATCACAAATGCCCATAAGCTACCACAAAAACGGATTAGTCAGTAGTCACCAATCCCTTGGCAGATGGTTTATTTTTTACGTGTTTTGTAGTAAGAATATTTTGACAGGAATTATTTGGCTATCAACAGCCTACTTGTCTCTGTATCAAAATGGAATTCTTTTATGTTAATTGTATTCACTTTCGTGGAGCTGTTTTCATTGATGTGGGGTAGGCGCAATTGTGTACGGGAAATGGTGATTCGTTTTACATGTGTAGTGCTGTGGAAGTTGCATGGTTAGCACAGAATATTCGACATATAGCAGTACACGTGTGTGATTGCATCTACAGTGGCGTTCAGGTGTCTCTAAGTGAATAAAAACGCTAGTTCATATTTAACGATATTCATAAGGTTATGTTGAGTTTGATAAAGTAAATCATAGCAACTTGATCGTCAAAACAACGAATAATCACCATGCAAGATAAACATTTATGTTGGCCCCCCTACTTTGTCCTTGGCCCTACAGTGGCCCCCCACTTTTTAAGTTCTAGAATCGCCACTGGTAGCAATCACTCAAAACTGCACAACTTTAAGAAAGACTCTCTTTGGTTGTTGTTTAACTTTGATCTGGTATCAACCCTGTAAATCCATAACACTTATCTTTACAGATACGCCAACAAATTTGACCGCTTAACAAATTGTTGGAATCGCTTTATTTTATTTTAACTTTTTTCGGTCGATACAAAAGAATTTACTCACTAAAACTATTGTTTAATTCTGCGTAAACATGAACTTCTTACAAACTTATGGCCAATTTTTGGAAGAAATTTTGTTGTGAACATACTTCTAATCTTTGCGGTTTCTTATCAGAAAATTGACGGATTTTACAGATCAAATGTTTTATCAATCGTTTGCAACGAATAAAACATTATAACATTCACTGTTATCCAAGTTAAGACATACATGTTGTCTTGGAGGATGCGACTTGCCAATACAAATTGTATAGAATATTTACGGTGTCGCTGGAGGCACTGTTGTTAGCAAAGTATTGGTTGGCTTGCTGTAAGATTAGATGACAGCTTTGGTGTAATGCGGTGATCATAGATTTGTAGCGCAACACTTGACCAAGTTCTTTGTTGACAATTATTGTTTGCTATACCTGTCATGGCCAACATTCCTTTTCAAAAGCGCGACTAGTCAAAACATGAACCAGTGGGCAAGATAATGGCACTTAAGGAAACGGTTTGTTAATTCACAGACTGTCTTTAAAAATTGTTTCACGGTTATTTCGAAGTCCAAAGACCTCATTGCGAGTCGATTTTGGCTAAAGGCGTACTGCCTGTATTCATGGGCGTCGTAAGGGGGGCAGGAGGAGCCCAAGACCTCCCTGGAGTTTGAAATTCGAATTTTTCCTGTTAAAGTTTTAGTAGAATTATGTTTTTCTCTCAGTTTCGACTTGGCAAAATGAAATTTCACTACTGTTGCACTACCATGAAACAAATATTTTTTCTGGAAAAATCTACCATTGGCCCCCCGCCTGGAAAAAATTCTTCCGACGCTCGTGGCTGTACATATGATTAGGATAGTTTTTATTATTAGATATGTCTGGTTGGTAGATTAAATGACCTCATAGCCTTTCACCAATCCTTTGTGACAAAGAAACCAGAAAATGTTGTTACTTGTGTAAAACTTTGCTCTTAATATGGTATAGCTTCTGCGCTTCTGCATTATATTTATAACAAATCATGCATTGATATTACTGTTATCACAGTATTTGCAGTGAACGAATCTGTCACGTTTACTACATTCTGCCAGGGACGGATTTAGGCAGTGCGGGCCCTAGGCCATCTTAGTTTTTGGGCCCCGCGCAGGTGTGACCTATTTGGCCGTTTGTCTGAAAACAGGCCCGTAGCCACGGGGGGCATTCGGGGGCAGTGCCCCCAAATTTCTTTTGTGCCCCCACCAAAATTTTGTTGCGCCCAGAAAAATTTGATTTAAACATACAGTAAAAGCAAGGATTTTTCCCCCTAAAAATGTATTGTGCCCCACCAAATCTTGACACCTGGCTACGGGCCTGTCTGAAAAGCATGAAAGTGTGCCCCTCGTATGTGTAGTGCCCCCTCAGAAATCTATCTTTTGTTGTGCCAACTTTGTTTCTACGATTGCCGTGGATCAGGGGTCTCCAAACTACGGACCGCGAGCCAAATCCGGCCCGCAACGCCATTTCATCTGGCCTGCGAAAGAGATTTTGTCAATAATGAAAAAATAATATATTTAGGCCTACGAAGAGATTTGGCAGCGTGTAGCATATCCCGAAACCAGGGCCGGCCTTAAGCCGATGCAACCGATGCAGCTGTATTGGGCCCCGCGCCATGGTGTTTGGGTAGATTGTTCATTATTGCCAGATACACCTTGCGCTTGAGAATTCAGTAGAAACGCCATNTAAATTTCATTGTTAACAAAGAACGCTCTGGTCAGAACCAGCGAATTTNCTCTCGAACCTTAGCAAAGGTGCTCAGTTCTCGTGTTAGTGTTTTACTGTATATCTGTACCACGATTCGTAACACGGTTGACTGAACACGATGACGTCATAAAATCACTACTCAGAGGGGCCCCGCGCCTAGGTCTTGCATTGGGCCCCGCACCTGCTAGGGCCGGCCGTGCCCGAAACAATTCACATTACATAAGATGCGCGGCCCTCGGACTGTTGTGTAATAGCTTACGTGGCCTTCGGACAAAAAAGTTTGTAGACCCTGATATAGAGCTTCAACAAGCAACCTCTGTTTGCGGGAAATCTAGTTGAACACAACCAAGCATATAATCCAATACTGACGATATTGCTTTTCATCGGAGTTTTGTAGTGTCTGGCGGTCTTGCGTTGTTGCGAGCTTATTGTCAGTGAAAAATCGTACTTAAGTACGTTTTTTTTCTTTTTCATTCTTTTTTGTAACCGCTTTCATACAGATGGCCTGCATCTCCCTCACGCTCATATGCACAATATTGTCATGTTGTTGCTGTAGGCTACTGATTAAGAGCCTAGAGTAAAGATTTGCATTTCCGCTCGTTTCAAGGTAAATTGTGAAGTTGTACCTCCGAGCAGTTTTGCAAATTTTTAGTTAACATTGAGTNGTCATTGGAAAGAGTTGCGCGGGGCCCCCCAAAGCNCGGGGCCCTAGGCCATGACCTATCTGGCCTATGCGTAAATCCGTCACTGCNTACTGCTACCCATAGATTTTACTTGTGCTCATGCAGTTTCATGCCAAACAAATTTGAATCTGCNGTAAATTATAAAAACTGATTTGCACTTGTATAATTATTTGTTTAACTGGTCAGTTTTCTTCTACGCAATGCTGTATGATCTACTGACTTGTGTGAACCATTATTTGGACACAAAAACACAATACACTACTATTGCTTCACAAAAAATCGTTGTTGCTAATTTGTTTCGGAAAATGTTTAATGCAACTGAAAGCGATGAAGTCAGTTATAAAAATTTTTCTAGCCCTGGAATTTCAAAAGTGAATGGCAACTTTGTGGTAGCAATGAATAAAACTCACTTAAATGACCATATGAATCGAACAGGCATCTGCTTTCCTTGACTTTACTCTTTTAATTCCTTGGTCATTTGCTGCAATAATTGAAGTACCGATGAGTATAACGCTGGTGAAGCGTGTTTGATCGGGGCGGAGCATTAGAGGATCATATTATCCAATATACTTGTGAGGACAAGATTTAGAGGTATCTATGAAGTACTGAGCGACGCACTGCATCAGTTTGATTCAATTTCTCAAAATGTTTTCGAAGTTGACGAAAATGTAATTTACATGGAGAGCTATTTCACTTGTGAAATAATTATTCATCGGTCTTGTCATCAGTTACAAAAAACTATGTGCCGTTGCCGTTCAATAGTCTGATAACTTGTCGTGTGGACTTGAAATATAATCAAATTAGTTGCTTACATTTGGCGCAATCCATGCATTCATATACAAAAACTTAACATTTAATTTTGGTAAACTGGTAAACCGTAAAGACCATGGTTCAATCTTAGGAAAATCACCTTGGATTCGAAAGTGCTGCAGGAAACAAAAGGTATAAGTGAAAATGCGGTCACAGAATATTACATACAAATCCCGTTTCCTAAATTGGCTGAAACAGTTTTTTTTAGAAGGAAAAGGGCTGGTATGACGTTGTGCGGCCAAAAACGTTAGTTTATGCAAAAAAACATTTTGAATTTCTTGTGAAGGAGAAGTAGGCTAATCTTTTCATGCAATGGTATTTTCCTAGCCCTGAGTTAGTTTTATGAGCGTGTACTGCTCTTTTGCGTCAATAGTTGTTAACTGTATCAATTCCATTTTAAAAAATCATGTGCCAGTTTTATCGGATAGCACACGCATATTTTCTAAAATAAAAATAATTTCGAAAAGTCATCAAAGCAAGGCCGTTTCTTATTTGGGGAATCTACCAAAACCCGTTTATGAACAGACCTACAGGTAAGAAAAGATCGCCTACATATCATGATACTATGCCAAAGAGTTGATCAGTTTTACAGGCATGACTTTTAAAAAATTTTTGGTTTAGCTAATAGATTTCGAAAACAATCAACACTTTGAGTATAATTTTAGTCTCGAGACTTGGTGTCGGTCTCGAGACTTGGTCTCGGTCTCGAGACTCGTTTCGAGGCCCATTTGTGCTAGTCTCGGTCTCGAAGGTTGCAGGTCTCGGTTACAAGCCTGTTGCCTTGAGACTTCGAATATTGCAACAATATGGCGTGGTAAAATTTCTGTGTTTCAGCATGTTTTGGCATTATCCACAAATTTTCAAATCTCGAGTCTCGGTCTCGGATTTCTTGATGAAGTCTCAGTCTCGGTTTCTAAGTTTAGGCCTAGACTACATCACGATTAATTTTTAATGTTTGCTAAGCATTTTTATTCAAACCCACCTGATGAAGTCATTTAGACTGCAAGAGTGCAGACTGAAGATTTAGCAACGTTATGAGATATTACCCGAATGCAAAAACACTCGCCCTGCTTTTTTCAACCAATCGACCAAATCAAAAAGCTCTGTAACTTTGTTAACGTTGGTATTTTGATAAATATGCGTGGACTTTTTAAAACGGTTACAACAAGCCTGCTCACCAACTATGGGATCAGGACACCCGTTTCGAAGATCATTTTTGTGAATCTTGGTCACGGTCTCCAAAGTATCTGTTCTCGTCTCTATCTCGATGGTTGCAGATCTCGTATTTGAGCCTATTCTCTCATGACTTTTCATCAATATCATTTTGCACAGTTTCCATAGCTCAATGTTTTATATTCGGAGAATAAAAAAATAAAAGATGTGGCAAAAACACTTCTGTATGATCCAACCGGTAGTCGAAGCCAGTCTATCAACTTTAGAGGCTCAACCAACAAGGCCATTTATCCGGTAGATATAAACACTTTGCAATGTTTTTGGTTTGCTGGGAAGATAACAGCGAGATAAGCAGAATGCTAGCAGTAGCCTAACACATAACTGGCGGAGAGCCATTAACTTGGTTATTTTTAGTACTGATACATTCTACAATGCGCCGAAGAAACTTTAGTCTGACAAAGAATACCATTGTGGTGTGGATCAAGTAGAAAAATTTAGTAAAAGATATTTTGCAAACTTTTTAAAACACGGTACAAAAAATTACAGCACTCGACTTGAAAAATTTTCAGCTGACTTTAACTCCAGCTTGTGGCTCAGCTAATATTGTGACTTGAAACATCTAANACGACCACATTACCGAAAAGTTTGACTTGGCACNCATTGGTTAAANGTTCTATGAAGGTGAGATTTTTTTGATTTATGGCGGCCAAGAGAAGGATTTGCAACCACGCTTTTTCTATTCTATAAGGTAAAAAATGGTAGGTATTAGCTCGTAACAAGGAAAGGACGTATTTCGTTTGTTTTTGGAAATGGATACAGCGCCGTTATAGGCCTACTCATCACACAGACTCGTAACCAACATGAGTTTTATAATTTTTATTCAGGTCGGTTATGAAATTACTTTAGCAAAGCTAAGGACAGAATCCTTTACGCTGCATTTTTGCTGTTCAGATTGACACTTTGCGTGGCCTGTCGACATGATTTGGAAAACTCCAGCAGTTCGAAATTGCTGCTGTTATTCTGATCCTCGGTAAGGAAAAGTAAAAAAATGTGATAAAAATGCAAAACACTGTGAACATAGACTGGAAATGTGGAAGTCATTTTTAATAAATTCATATAAATTTTTAGCAAAGCAGAAAGATTTTCCAGCATCAGTAGTTTATTTTCACCAAGTCTTGGTTTCGTTCTCTGAAGCAAGTCTCGGTATCTCAGGCTATGGTATCACAGGCATCACTGAAAGGTATGTATTTTGAGACACGTACAATCAAGAAACTTGCAGATTTGAGTCGGGCACATATTGCTTTTATGGAATTTGGGTGTAGGCTACTCTCCTTCAATCGGACCGATTGTTTCCTAAGGTGGCCACGGATCTGGAGTGACAGCGTTGACTCTGGCTGGATTCTGCGTTTTTTTCGGACCTGGATCCAAGTCAAAAATTTGCGATAAATGGGATCCCGTTTCAAGCGAAATTTTTGACATATCATTGTTTGTCAGTTATTTTGCTTCTCAGAGTAAAGGAATAAAGTGTGGCAATAACTTTTTTGATGTATGTTGTGTAAATTAATACTTTTTGGTTACATGTCAGATACCCACAACAAGCTACAGCACGGGAATAAGTATGACCACTGAAAAATATTGGACGTAGTCTTAGATTTCAATTATTTTTCTTTTTCTAACCCTAACCCAAACCTAACCCGACACACTTAACTAAACACAAAAGTCTGAGCCCTAATCATCAGCTTTCTCAGCGTATTTCATATGTAGAATATCACTCTCTGTGCATGTGCACGCCGCACATGCTGTGACTGTTAAGTCAGAAATTTCGTTTGATACCGGTGTCAATTTTTTTTTCGGCAGAAGCAGGAGTATGCGTGGTCTTTATGAACGTCGATGCTTAAGTGCAAGCATTGATCAATTTCGGTTGCATCGATGGTTGTCGGAGTTTAAACACCAGTCGGATTCTCAAATTTAAAAAAATTTCGGACCTGGATCTGTATTGAAAACTTTTTGGAACGGAGTGGGATGCACGAATCGGAGTTCGAAAATGTGACTCCGCAACCTCTGGTTGTTTCAACATGTGCTCTAATATTTTTCGCAACACTGAACAAGAGTTCAGACTGTTCTGAGCCTAATACCACCTTTCTGTCGAAAAACCAGCACATTGAAGTGGTGCGGTGATTACTCCGGGAAAAAATGGTAGGTTATTGGATTTTCAAGAAGCCATGTGTGGAAATAGTGCGACTTTCTGCCCGTTAAATTTTTGGGAAACTTGCATTGCAATAAATGGGCCTAGTAATATTTTTCAGTCAAATTCAAAAAAACGCCTTAGTTCAAGTAGTTCATGCTTAAAATAATGGTTTTCTAGCAAGTTATGGCATGATATACAGTATTGTACTTACAGTATAACTATGAAATGGCTGATTACAGTACTTGAATTTTTTTTAAGAATTATGAATTCTGCAAGATTGTCAATGCAACTTAAAAAAATTAATTTATTCAAAGAACAGTTGGTACAGAGAACTCTTAGAATAAGGTATCATATACATTATTGCTTTTTTTCTTAATTTTGCTAACTTTTTTTGAAGTGTAATTTTGATCAACTGACTTATTACACCTACACTTGATACGTTTAAAATTGGAAGTGACTACGGATACGCCTAGCCTGACGCAATTCAAGTAAAAGGGTCAGTTTGTCATTCAAACAGCGTGAATCTTGTTACTTGTAACCTAGGGTTATGCGCTACGGCTGCTATGCCCAATGGTTTTCCATTCGACACTCACCTTGCCGACTTAAGTTTTTTTTCTTTACTTTTTTTCAGACTTAGATGTTACCTTTACGGGTTAGGTTTAGAGTTAGGTTTAGGGTTTATCTTTTATGTTTAGTTCGTTTCTACCAAGCCTACTGCACTCATGTCCTGTGTTACTGTCACAGGTGGCGTATGAATAAGCTTTCAAATTTCAAGATCCGCAGGCGTATCTGTAGCCATTCCCTTTAAAGTTTAGCTTCTTAGTAAAAAAAATTAAAGGTTTTGTAATTACTTTATCTTTTTTAATAATCTCAATTTCAGAAACTAATACTAATAGGTAGCAGTGACTAAGCAGCTATGGCTACACAAGCTGAGCTGTTGCATGTTGCATCATTGATGATTGCCACATGACTCAGAACGCAGTTAGGCATTATTTTTGCTTAGGGTTAGGAATTTCAGGGTTTTGGTGCTCTTATATTAAACCTGACTAATGTAGAAATGTAACCTTTTTGTTGAAAAAGCAATAAATTCTTGCTATGTAGACAATCAGGGCTGGGAAATGGGTAGCTATTTCTTGAAAATGTTTATGACAAAATGAGCGTTACAATTCTTCCTACATAGCTTAACACTTTGCTACTGGTTGGATTTATCTTTTACACGTTGGCTGCCGGTGTATGATATATTCGTACTTTGAAATTGGCCTAAACTAGCAGTTTTCAGTTGTCTTACCAACGCCATAACTCTTTCACCGATTGTGTTAGAGCTGTTCAAACCCTCAAAAGATTTGACAAGTCTTCTAGTCTGCAATGAAAAACATTTTCTTTGGTTGGGGGTTGTAAATTTTTTGTGCGTGATGTCATAAGTCAGTTAACTTTTGGCCATATTGGCTCATGTTACCTGGCCTAGGGCCCAACCGCTAGACAAGTATTTCGCTGAAGTTTTCATTGCAAACTACGCTTGAGTCAGAGTCTTTTGAGCCTTAGATCAACTTCCTGGCGTTTCTGGTTCAAAAGTTATGATCTTAAATAAACTAATTAAGTATCTAATTAAGGGATTAATCAAATATTTTGTTTACTTTAGATCAGGGCTGCACAACCTTTTCGCTAGTGCCGGCCGCATTACGTTTAATTTTATGAATTATGGCTGCCAGTGAGTTCAAGATATTTTATATTTTGCATTGCTTCTGTTCTGCTTTCACACACTAAGCCTACCCTGCTTCCACACATTTGTTTGACCTATTTTCTACAAATTACTGTATACTCATACAGCAAACAGAGTTTTTAACACTTTGAAAACCGGCGTACGATATATTCGTACTTCGATTTCAGCCGAAAAAACAGCAGTTTTCGGTTGCCTTACCAACGCCCTAGCTCCTCCGCCGATTGCGCTAGAGAGCTGTTGAAGGGCTCAAAAGAATTGGCTAGTCTAGTAGATTACACTCGAAAAAAAAATTTTTGGTTGGGGGGTGCGGATTTTTTGTGACTGACGTCATAAGTGAAGTAGTTTAAAGGTCATTTTGGCACATGTTGCCCGGCCTAGGGCCCAACCGCTAGGCCAAAGTATTTCGCTGAAGTTTTCATTGGAATCTAGACTCGAGTCCGAGTCTTTTGAGCCTTT
>JGI24158J21664_10015293_pt1 | contig 10011 bp, 5 predicted proteins | sample Ectturendosymbi3_FD_21664 | JGI IMG/M metagenome (IMG submission 21664) | reverse complement strand
GAACCAGCGTCAATCGCAATTGCGACCGCGGTTTCAGGTTTGCGCTGGCGCACCGCGCGCACATGCGACCGACAACCTCCTGTGTTGAGCATGGAATCGATGTTAGAAAGTCGGTTTGATAAGGAAGCGATGACATGTTACGTAAGCACAAGGGGGGTGCGGGGGGGAGTGAAAAGTGAAAAAATTGCTTGAAAACGTAACATGTGAACGATCCCTAACATTGACGCTTTGAGATGGTTTCAACCTCGCCGCTACTGCAGAGCAACGGCTGGATCCTAATTTATAACCCCCAAAAATTTATATCATAGTTACGCCACAATTACCATAGTGAACAAAACGCGTACAATTTCAAAAGCAGCAGCACCGCTATGTATTACAAACTGTTACGATTAAGAGCCATGACAATTTAATTGGAACCGCTTTTTGTAGCGCAGTCCGCGCCACAGTCACCACAAGTTTCAGTCGAACCTTTCTCATGCTGTACATAAACATGAAAGCGAAGTTGTACTTGACCAACTCCATCAAGGACAAGGTGTCCTGGTGGTCTTGCGCGTCTTCGAAGCAGAAACCGGTGATCAGGTCAGTTGAAATGGTCACGCCCGGAATCAAAGAGCGGATGCGCTCCACGAGCTCGACGTAATCCTCGCGCGTGTGGCTGAAAGAAAAGAAAAATAATTTGTTTCAATAAAAAAGTAATGAAATAAGATGCTTTTAAATTGGTAAGAAAAACATTTTTCTGCATTCGCTCCGCGCAAATAAGTGGCGAACGGCTTTTTGAGCCAAGTTTTCGAAAGCTGACTTGTGCGTTTCTTCTTCGCGGCTGGAGAGTCGCGCGCAGTCGCGACTAATATTCTACGAGTATTAGTCTGTTTAATAGTATTTCACTATGAAACGCTTTTAAGTTTTCTGTAAGCTTTCGCCGAATCAGCCGACTGTGTTCTGCTTTCATCTTTTTGTGATGATTCACACTTGCACATATCTGTATCCAAGTAACCAGTTCCCACACCAGTGAAGAGTTTGAACCAATCAGCAAAATTTTAATGGGAAATTGATTTCGCGTAACACTACGCATCGTTAGTCCTACAACCTTATTCAAACAGAGTAGTTGTTTTTTACTTTTGCAATGCACCTCTTACCCTCGACGCATCAAGTCCAGTATCCTCGTGCTTCCGCTCTGGGCAGGAAGGTGGATGTGTTTGCAAATGTTCGCACGCTCCGATACAACTTGCAGCACCTGCAGAAGCGAAAACTTTATCTCAGCAGCTTTGAAAAGTGCGAAAAATCAAACACTGTTCAAAGCTACAGCAACGTGGCAGCGAATCACTAGCGCGATCGAAAGAAGCATCAAATCAATAGTTACCAATGCGGGAGCTCCTGGGGGTAGTTTTTCACACAAGGAAGAACAGCGGTGGGCATGGGCGTCCGTAGGGGGGGGGCAAAACGGGCATTTACCCTCCCAGGAAATTGGTACTGCGTTGCAGGTATGACACACACACTGTACAAGAGCTAGGTCATGCAGTGATGAGCTTGCAGTTCACTCATGTCCGCTCTTTCCTGCAGAAGCAGGTTGCGAAACTTGCGAGCTGATTGTTCTACTATGTCTTTACTGCGTAACAATCACATGCCAGCAAATCTGCAAAGGTTCACTTCAAGTTACGGTGGTAAGCGTTTTACCGCATGTGACCATTGAACGCAGACATCTGTGGCAGATAATGCAACGAGACAGTGACTGCTGATAGTAGTAGCCATGTAGTTTTATATTGCGTGGAAAGAAGCACGAGTGAACCTGTAGCAATACTTCCACAAGTTTGAAAAATAAAAACCCATTGTTAGTGTGACCAATGTGCCTGAGTGAATACCTTGATCAAACTACGCGTATGCCCGCTTCTTTTTACACAGAATATAAAAACTACGTGCAGGGCCGCTACCAGCTGATATTTTCGGGGGTGAGGGGCAAAATGATTGTAACTTGTACTATTTCCGGGGGAGGCAAAATGATGTAACTGGTTACTGTACCTAACAACTAAACCGTAACATGGAACATTATCTGTTTTTGAAAAGTTTGAGGGGCAATTGCCCAGTTGTGGACCTGACTATCGTGACTTGTTAGAATACGTCAATGCAGACTTGTGGAATACGACTTAATCACTAAAGGTTTACTTCTGAGTGAGTACTGAGTGCAAAATTATATTTGCTGTGGTGAGTTTTCATAATTCCTGCGCTCTATAAGTTGTCTGATAGTCGAGTCAACATAGGTTACAGGTCTACTTCTCATTGCTGGAAAAAGTTCTGCAAGATTGTCTAACTTTCTTGTTTACGCGCCGCTAAGAGAGATCGTTAAGTACTTTGCAAGGAGTGAAACGCGGCTTCGATCGACAATGTTAGGTGAACGCTTGTCTGGTTTAAATGTATGATGAGCGTTCACCGTGAAAAAACTCAGCAAGGACAAGCAAGGTTTTATTGGAAGGGTGACTAATACTCTATACCTGGCTACTGCTGCCAAGGAGCGCATTTTTGTGATTGTTACCAAAACGTGGGGCGTTTTCTTTGCGGTGTAGAAAGGGTAGAATGTTTTGTGAAAGTCCATTTACAGTGCGTCGTCAGCAACTTGATAATAAGCAAAATATCGACGTTGCCCCCCATGGAAAAATTTCTGCGGACGCCCAAGAAATGGGGGGATGTTCTCCAGGCTCACGGGTAGTGGCAAAATAAGGTCTAATTGGGGTTGGATCGAAGAAAATTCATACAAGCTAGGTATAAACACTGACACATGGTTGATTCTATGGCTTGGTCATTTCAGTTGAAATGTGTTTGGGGATTCAAGCAACTGCAGTAATCGTGTGTTAGACAAGAAACACCGAGACTGTTCTTCAAGCTTTTTCAGAAGCCCGGTATATGATTGGCACGATTTTCTGAGGACTGCTACTCGTTTGTTAATAAAGTTCGAAATTAATAGTTTTTTTTTTGAAAGAAAAGAAATACAGTCAGGATATTGCCAATACAGCTTCCACAGTATGCTTCAAACATCTTTAACAGCGCCATAGCCATCGACGGAGATTTTTTTGCTCAGGGCAAAGTCATGGTCGAATTACATCCGTTTTATTCCGCAACAACACGTCACTTCAAGCATTGCTGAGGCTTGCAACCACTATGATGCAATAGTGCCGAGACTTACAAGCACTATGATGCAATAGTGCCTAGACCTGCAATCATTGTGATGCAATAGTGCCGAGACTTGCAATCGCTGTGATGCAATAAACGCCCAGGCGCCACATACAGTGCGTGTGGGGTGGGGCAAAACCGTTGACTCTACCAGCAGCAATGAGCGCAGACAATCAACTCACCTCATCAGGAAAGTCCTTGGGGTGCGGTGATGTGAACCTGACCCGCATTTCCGGGTTCACCTCCGACACTTTGTGCAGAAGGTCGGCGAATCGAAAACCGCCCAACCGAGGCTTGTAAATCGTTTTGAAACCTAAGTGAAAACCACACAGTCGCAACGCTTGCAAAGAACTCCCGACTGAGAAACGCTACACTGCCACGTGGTTGTGCAAGAATCCTAATAACGACTTAGCTGGCCAACTGTTTCAGACACATTTATTGCAAAATCATGCGTTCAAGCATGGGCGTCGGAAAGGGGGAGGGCAGGGGTGCCAAAGCCCTCGCTTAGATTTTTAAATCTGATAATTTATTGGTAGATTTGTAGTAGTAAAATGCTTTTATCGAGTTTCGAGTTGGTAAAATGAAATTTCACCGCTGTTGCCCTTGCTGGAAAAAAATCCTTCCGACGCCCGTGTGTTCAAACAGTAGCATGTTTGATGCAACTCACTCGTACAGAGGGTAGCAGTCACGCAAACGCTCTTTGGGGAAAACCCCTGCAACAGGACTAAACAAAGTAAAAAGGCTGAGCATAAGTTTCTCAGTTTTCTACTTTCCCAAGAACATCAAGTTGTAGGTGCAGTCACCCAGGTCGCCCTTCCTGGTAGCGGCCGTGCCCATGACAAGTTTTTAAAAAATTAGGAACTTGTAAGTGACTCGCCCGTTAACATTGCTTCGCAAAAGCGTTAGTTTCCACCACAAAACCATGCAAGGCTAAACTTTTCACGTGCCGCGTGGAACGGAAAGCGGTTTAAAGGTTGTTTTAGCTGAGACCGCCCCAGTTGTTACGCGACCATTTCAGATAAACCCTCACCGCGGCTCATGGACACAGCGCTCGATGTCGCACTCTGGTCTGCGTGCGACACATCCCGGTAGCTGTTTACGTTTTGACCAAGCAGCGTGACCTGTTTGTAGCCCTGCAACGACAAACCAGGGACGTTGAACAACAGCTCCGATAGAAATTAAGTCCGCGAAGCGCCATTTGGTTATGAACGGCAAAGTTTCTGAAAATAGGGTCAACTTCACTGATAAACGCAAATTGCAGCCCATGTATTGGGGAACCAAAGAAATTTCGATGGACTTCACATGAACCGAATATGCAGCGTGCAAATCAAAGTAAAAGTAAGAAACGTTACACTGCTGGGTTGACGATCACGTTTGTCACGTGCCTGAAACTGTGAACAACAAGTCAAAATCACACAGCCTAGTTCTAAAATGAACGATCTTCAGTGAAGAAGAAATTAACTAATTACGGTAAAACAGGCAGTATGACTTAACTAACGCATTCAGCACAAATACTGTAGTTTGAAGGGACAACACATCATGGCATTGAAAAGCTTTACACGTGAAAGGTGGCGCAGCATTTAATGGCAGTGAATGGGAAACGGCAGTAACTGGTGGAAGCTACACAGCAACCTGGCCAGATGACTTAAGAAGTTTTTATTTTGATATCATTTAAGTTGCAACTGTGAAACTGCCACTAGCACTTAGAAACGAGACTAGCTTGTACCAAACACAGCCAGAGCACGATAAGACCAAATCAAGCAATACCATATCAGACAACTGCTTTATTTCGTCGATAATCGAATGAACGGGCCGACTTCTTTCCCGACCGCGTGTGAAAGGCACGATGCAGTAGCTGCACATGTTGTCACAGCCTCTCATAATTGACCTGTACAGGCAACACGGTGCTTAAGGATATCGTGTCTATGCAGCTACCTCGCACGAAAGCGCTACACCTCTAGTGCTTGCAACACAAACAACTCGTGCTGTTCTACGGCACACAGTTTCGAGAGTAAAACGTTTACCTACGGTATAGCATGACCACACACCTCGCCCAGAAATCATTTACGCACAAAGTGCTCAAGCACTAATGACGATGTGGCCAACTAACTAAAAAACGACTTAAAATGTTGTTTTTACATCTTTTCAACAGAGAAGGAAAAAAGGCTACGGCCATTATAACTATCATACAATTTTAAGCATCCGGCTCTGCCACAGCTAGGACAGTTTTTCTGCATAAATATGCAGTGATCGGATAAGGTGGGTAAAATTTTAAGGCATTAAGTTGTTATTCAAATAATTTGAAAGAAAAAATAACCAATCCAGCAGAAGAATTACAAGCCAGACACATGACAAGTCCTAACTAATTTTTAAAAGACACAAAACTGTAATTGAAGCAGTTTTTTAAGGTGTTGTAGGGACCCAATTCAGGTACCTAGAATCAGAGAAAATTATCATCGGGTCCCTAAAGGTACATACCGTGTGCCTAACATTTTCCTTAAAAAACCCTGATCAAACACATCTAGCACATGCAAATCTTCAGACCTCCGAAAATAACTGCCCCTTAACCAGAATTCCGTCAGATGAACAGGCATTCAGGCAACTCACACGAAAGCGGATTTTGATCGCTCGTCGAAGCGAACAGGCATTATATCAGCGTATGTTTCGTCAGCGGACAGCATGACGTTGATCGCGGTCGTCGACTCGGACGTTGCTTGCTCGAGAAGTCGCGGCAGGTCTCTGTCACAGAGAAATGATTTCGAATCGAGCGTCGAAACTGGTGTCAAGCGAAATGTATGACCTATTCTTGTACCGTATGTCGGTTATTTCGCTTCTCAGAGTAAAAGAATGAACGGTGGCGAGTACTTTTTTCATGTCTGTTGCGAAAATAAAAACTTTTGGATAGACGTCAGTCAGATAGTCCAATCAGGGACAGCTTGGGAATGACTAACCACTGAAAAATATTTGACTTAGTCTTAGATAACCATAATCATCAGTTATCAGCATATTTGATTAGAGATAGACCGATATATCGGGCCGATATTTGGGTTTTACCGATAGTTGTTGACAAAACGCTTTTATATTCTTCACGCATGCACACAACTTGCGCAAGAAAGCACAATGAACCAAGTCAAGTCCATTGCAGCAACGCTAGCATGTGCGGTTTCATAAACAAACAGACAAGCTGAACCATGGAGCACGCGTCGGTCGTCGCAGCTGAAACAAAAGTATCATCATTAATCAGATTAATTAAAAATCATAGTAAAATATTGAAATTGCTGCAATTTGAAAAATTTTAGCTCATAAATCCTGATTTTTGAAGTTTTTCAAGAAAAGGTAAGGCATAGAATCTATTATATTTTTGATAACGAAGCAGAAAAGAAGATTTAAAAATTTTGGAAATATCGGTTATCGGTCCATAATTGGCCGATATATCGGCATCGACCCCGCAAAAGGCATATCGGTCGATCTCTATATTTGATATCCCAGTGAACAGCCACCTCTTACGAAATGCATGATCACTCTGCGCATTCGCAGATGGCGTGAAGTCAGTGATGTCAGGTCAGAAACCTCGCTTGATACCGGGTCATGCCAAAGTGCGACCTGCCTTTGTACCTGTACGAATCAGGGCCAGCAACGATGTCGACCGCTTTTTGTTGCTCGATTATTTGCTTCTTCAGTCTCTCTGCCATGCAACCTGCATTGAATACACACCGGATCGAGTAAAACAGCGGATTTAAATTTGTTTTTACAAATTAACGTTTCCGCAAGAACCACGAAGTTATCCAACAAGCTTAACGGGCAGCCAATCTGCTGCAAGCGGCACCCGACAAATTGCCATGTCTCTCTTTTGCAGGTTGACGCGCTAATTAACGTAGTGGTTTTGTTCACGCATATCATGAAGTATGCGAGCGATTGCGATGGGCAATGTGCATACATGTTATTGGATACACGTATGTTTCCCGTTTCAAATAAAGCACTTTAAAACAAATAAACATTTTAACAACAAATTTTTTTTTGAACAATTGCAAGTACATGCCCGCAAAAACGTGAGGATGCAACCAAGTTGATCTGCAAGACAAAATGTCAAAAACGTGTTTGTCGATTTCTGGTCAGCACAACGTTACCAGGTCACCCAACATTTATTTGGAACAAGATTGGGTGATGCTTCATTCATGAAAGCTGGTCACTTTCTTTATGACAGTTATACTTTTGTATGAAGACCAGTCTTTAATGCAAACGAAAAAAAGCTACAAAACCATTTCAGAAGGTTTACTGTCGAGCTCACTTAATAATCTGTTGACAACTTGACTCAGCAAAGTGAGACCTATCTAAATATTTTTTCCTACCAAGTACTCCGATTTTGGGGTATCCAGATGTGTGATAAGCGTCTTTATGTTTCTTTAACACACGCAACTTATTCCATATCCTCTCTTCTGCCTTTTCACGTATTGAACAGGTCACAAGCAGGACAACATCTGCCTGGAATGCAGAGCATGTCATTTAAGTAGAGAATGGGTTGAATGCTGAGTACTCTAAGCAGACTTAATAAGTTATACATACAGTTAGTAGGTATTACTTCTTGTACATTTTATTTGTTATCTTTTTATTGCTACGGATGATGACCAAGGCCCATCGCCAGGTTTATGTTGTTGGAGTGCTCAGCAGAATGCAGAGGGGTCACACTCACAAATGCAATTCCATTGTAGTGAAATAAAATTCAAAGGTGTGAGAAAGGGAAGATGAATTTTGTACGTTCTCCAGTCACCCTTTGCAGGTAATGAATCAAAAATTCTTAAGAACTTGACCACAAAGCAGTGAATAATTGTTTTACATTAAAGAACTAAATATAAAATCCGGGGGTACAACTGAAAATAGGAGGGTGCTATTGGCCCTGCCACTAATGACAGGCCGGTGTACATCACTAATCTCTGTCAAAGCATATAAAGTTGAAAGCCAAATTCAATCCGTCAGAAAAAAACATGCCTTGTCCAGATCATCTACTCTTTTGTATCCATCACTTTTCAGTACAGCCCATGCATATTCCGCATCATTAACATTCATTTGACACCCATATGTTTCGAAGTAAACCGTCTTTCCATTTGGGGCATCAGTGTACACAGCATTTTCCAGGTATGGAGGAAGGTCTTCCTGATTGCCCAAGCGAAGATCAATTTCCTGTTTTGACACGACATCTACTGATTTGGAAAGAAATTCTTTAATATTTGGAATCTTGGATATGTCCAGTTTTGATTTCGAACTTAATTTGGATGACGAAAAAGAAAAAAACCTTACAGTTTGATGGTGTTTATAGGAAACTGGGCAAACAACCTGTTTTGCCCTAACAAATGTTTTAAGAGAAGCGTGGAATGACAAAGTTGCACCATTTCTTTCTAAACAATAAGACAGAAAATTCTTAAAACAACTCTGACAGAAAACCATTACGCTAAACAAACACCAGTGACTCTGAAAACAAAGTGAGATTGAGAAAGAAGCATATGATTGACATAACTGTACAATGAAGCATCACTATACCCAGGTTCTCCTTTGGCACATTCATACACACACATACAAATTGCAGCTATGAAAGTTAGCAAACAGTATTTAAGTATAATAAATCAATTGCCCTAAGGTGCCAGAGTTTGACCAGTAGCAAAATTATTATTTTACTGCTTAATGTCCTGAACAAATGCCGTTAACAAAATACAGATAGATAGCCACAAGAACAATACTAATGTAGTGCTCAAAACCATCGTATCAGCAACTACAACCAGTACGATAAACCATTTCCTACTGCAAAGACATGACAGAGTTCAGATCCATGTACTGTATTGCCTAGACTGGTATTGCTCTCTAGCTTGTACACAACACAGAGCATGAACTAATTTTGAAACAAGCTGAATAAACCATCAGAACAGGAGTTCTGGTTAGTGACCAAAGAATCACACCACAACTGAATCTGTCTAATTAGAGGTTAGAGCTTATGTATATCTTACATAAAAACAGAGGCCTTCATCACATCTGTACAGAAGAGGTCAACCTAACACAATTAAACCAAAATCGTTATAATACTAAGAGTGCATATTGCTGAAATTAAAATGATTATACATATACAGCCAAACCAAATACCTTTTTAAGCCAGGTAAAAAAAATAAAGATTACTGCGATTTATTATGCCACATAAAAATTAGCTGCTCTGTAATTATCACAACACACACAACAAAAAGTCACTTGGATTTTACAACTCTTGAGATTTTGAAACAAGCCACTAAAATACTGTAATACATTTCTATGAAACACATGCTTCCTTCTCTTTCTAAACGATACATGCACTTCTATGTCCTAAATTGACACACCACCAGCTACAGTGCCTTCCACATTTTCAAAAATTTGTTGAGGCTTTTAAAGAAAAATGACCTCAGTGCCTCACTCAAAAAATCTTAACCACCTATCAAAATTTTGCATGTCAGATCAAATCTTATGATTGAAATACTGGTAACTAAGAAATTACTAAAAGGTGCTTTTGAATAACTGCAAAATAAAAAGATGAAAAAACGTATAAAATTACTGATTTGAAAATGGCTCGTAATTTTAAAAATGCTTAATGCAATGCAAAGTTCTGTAAAAAGATCAAATTAATGATTGCACGCTTTAAGCCTCATTGTTAAACATTGCAAGTTTATAATCAGCAATAACATAAAATTTTGGCATCGCACATGTTAAAACACAATGTGATAGAATGTTGTGAACCAGCTTTCAATTCTCAGTCCAGTTGCATTAGCATTAGGGTTGTTGTAAAAAACCCGGACCCATGTTTTTTTTTTTAAAGTCCAATAAAACCCACCAAAG
>JGI24158J21664_10015290_pt1 | contig 10012 bp, 5 predicted proteins | sample Ectturendosymbi3_FD_21664 | JGI IMG/M metagenome (IMG submission 21664) | reverse complement strand
GTTGTGTTCTTGTATCGCTTCTGAATCATGAAAATTTTTCAAACGAGTAGTTTATTTGAAACAAATAAATTTCATCACGGGGGGCCCCCTTTCAGCGGGGGACCCGGGGCAATTGCCCCTGTTGCCCCCCCTTAATCCGGCCCTGCTTCTCCCCCTGGATCCGCCACTGCTCAGAAACTGAAAAGGATCTTGTTTTTTATTGCCGATTACAAGCCTTACTTTTTTTCTGCTTGTCGCCACCTTCCTCACTATTACTTTTCCTAATTTTTTTGCTTTCTTTACTTATGCGCATATGGACCCACCATGTTTCGTCAAATGTTCTTCCCTGTTGGTTTTTAGTCTCCGATAGACCCACCGCTTGACTTTTCAATAGTTTACTCAATCCAGGTGATCAAACAAAAAAATTAAGGGATATGTTGGCGGCATATCTACTTTGCAGATGTAAGCATTTAAGTATGTTATTTCATGTACTATCCTTGTCTAAAATGAAAAAGTATATATACTGCATATAGCAAGCTATAATATTAATTTCATAATATGATTTCAATAATGCAAGGGACGTTTCATTGTTCACTTCACATTTCAGTAGTGGTTTAATTCTCTTAGAATATACCAAAGGCTTAAAACGTTAACTCTGTCGGCACTTACGCGAGGCCCTCTATAGGTGCGGGACATTTTTTGATAAAATAGTTCAAATAGGCTTAAAACTGGCTCTGGGTGAGAAATGCTGACTTGCAGCCTTCATCGTGACCTGCACCCTTGGTCTAGCTGTTGGAATTTTTCAGGGGTGTAGTGGGGTGGGAATTCGTGGGAACGGCGTTCCGACACCTTTTCGCACTACCAGGGCCGGCCTTAAGCCAATGCAACCGATGCGGCTGCGTTGGGCCCCACCCCTCTGGGGGCCCCGCACCATGTGTTTGGAGAGTTGTTCATTAAATCTCATTGTTAAGAAAAAATGCTCTCGTTAGAACGAACATTGACACAAAAGATGAAAGGTTAAGCCCGTAAACGCAGACCTTCTATTCTAGTGCGAAGACTCCAACAGTTGGCCATTCAACCAAAGCAGCAAAAAGTGTTATATTTTGCATCTTTTCCTTGGTCTGTACTGGACACTGAACTGTGTCAGCCTGTCTGTGCAATCGGTCAAAATATGTCGAGTAGCATGAAATGCTAGTTGTGCCAAAACGTTGTTGGTCGTTATTCTGAAAAAAATTGCAAGCCGGGGCCTTCGCTTTGGGATGAATGTCTAGTGCGCCAGACTTTTTTCACTGTGCCCTCAAACGTTTTCATTTGTGATGGTCCTAATGTTAGCTTTATCGACATTTGTGGGATCCTGCGTCTTGACCCAAACCTCTTTCAACAGCTAAGCGAGATTTTCCAATTGCGAAAAGTCCAAAGAAGTTAAATTTTAATTATGAATTTCTCAAAGATGTAGCAGGCAGGACTTTCTCAAATTGCTGTTTACAACGTAAATTATCCAGTGGAGAGGTGATGCAACTGAAATGGCTGGTGCACTCAGCTGGAAAAATTTGATATTTTTCTTTTTTGTAAACTTTTTTCAAGATTTATGTCGCGCTATCCATTCAGTGGTGTAGAGTTGAGGGGGCAAGTGCACCCCCAAAAGTTTTTATTTGTTGAAATTTCGGTCGAGATTTCTGAAAATTCGGGTACGGAGGTTTCGACACCTTTGTTTACTATTGAGTTATCTGACTTTTTTCTCCACACAAAAACATTTTTTGCCCAGTGGTAGTGTGCGCTTAGCTGAACATGAAAAGTCCAGTTGTCACTTACAGGTAGATGTTGGATGGTTGGAGACTGAGCAAAGATTAACGAAGGGTTGCTTGCAGGATTCAAGTCATCACGTTTATCATTTGCCGCTCCACCTAACTTTCATTGTTTGGCTATTTGCGAGTGTAAATAGGTAATAAAAACTCTTCTTCAAATTCCAGGTACATCAACGTTAAGAACACCTCCAGCTCCTACACCACTGAATGAAAGCTGCAGTGCGGCTTAACTAGGCAAGGAAAAATTGTGAATGTCATCCAGAACACTCGTTCCTGCTTATCATATTGGCCTGCTATATGCTTCTATTTCATCAATCAACCATGCACATTTTATATTGCGTTTGGTACGTTTTTTCTACATTCTTTGACGTGATAGTTGTGAAATATTTATAATTCATGAAGAACAGTTTGCATTTTTATCCGAGTCCATGCATTAAGAATAACTATAAAATTGGGCTTTTGAGGAACTTTGGTCGAATGTTTAGTTTGCTCTCTAGTGAAGGGTGTTTTTTTCGTCTATTGCGTCATACAGAGCACAGTTGATCGTGCGCCCAGACGTTACCTTTATGCAATACTGCGTCTGCGCTTGTGGAAACCGAAAGTGAGAAAGGTTAATCAGTTTATGTTAGCAACTTTCTCCAAGTCGGTCATTCTTCGCAGACACGTAGTCAGGTTTTAAGGTTTGGGGGGAAAATACATTTTTAGGAGACAATATTTTTGTTTTTGTTATATGTTTAAGAAAAATTTTTCTGGACACAACAAAATTAGGAAGGGGTAAAAAAATTTGGAAGGCTCTGTCCTCGAATGCCCCGATAGGGGCCTGGTTCTTCGAACGAAAGTGCCATCACATTTACAAGAATGAAGTATATTGCATTGTAGGTTCAAATCACTTGTTCGGTTTGATTGACGTAACTAAGTGTCTTTACACTTGTGTTCGCCACTCAGATCTCCATTCCAGAGCTTCCTTTAGAATTTTCCGCTTAATTACGAGTGGTAGCGGTACACTGTCTAATATCCACCACAGCAGCATGTTAGTCATAAACATGTACGTAATTAGGGGACGCATTAGCTAATAGCTATGCCTGCACCCCTCCAAATGAAAATAATACTTTGTGATATCATCTACATACAGATGAATTCCAATAATTCGCCCTGTTTTTTGATATTTATATCGGCCATTTTCTCCAAAAGGTTGACTGAGCACGATGACATCATAAAGCACTGCTCAGAGGGGCCCCGCGCCTAAGTCTTGCAATGGGCTCCGCATCTGCTAGGGCCGGCCCTGCGCACTACATTGAAACATGGTTACGATCTCACACATGCGACAGTGACACGCAGATTCGCACTGCTGGACAAGAGTCTACAGCGAAGCAGGAAGATCCAGTGTGAAAATTTTTTGCAGGCGAATGCACACTTTATTCGAACTATTAGGTGCAATACTCCTTTTCATTTGGTTGAGGAACGGCGTTTCCACACCTCTTTTTTAGCACTGCGCACCTGGGCTTCTTCCGGTTACACGTGCATAGTTTTATTCCTTGCCTTCGTTCGTTACCAACGGAACCGTCGCCGGAAGGTGTTAAATAGGGAGGCTTTACGTTTGTGCAGGGGGTCTTGACAAAAAATCCACTGATTTATAGTGTTTCAGAGTTCAATTTGGGGGCCTTGGAAATTTGTTTGGTGGGGACGAAGCCCACCAAAGTCCCCTCTGGCGGCGCAACTGGTTACCAAGAGGCATCTATTTCATAACCCGTATTACCAAACCGTGGCAAATTCATCAAACTGAGAGCAACTGCTTTTCTAAACTTTTCTTGTTGAAATGACTTTTTCTATGACTGCAACCGTTGGTATATCGTTGAACAAAGGGGACTTCTACGAAACTCGCACTGCCTACCGGTGGACTGTGATTTACTTTAGCCTACTTGCAGTTCAAACGTACAATCTGAGCTCTACGTTAGCCACGCAAACACATAAACTCTATTACCCTCTTCAAGTACGTCATTTTCCACAGCATTGCGACATGCGGAAAAAGAGCAGTTGCATTGAAACTGCTGGGCAATGTATCCTTTGCAGAGTTCTTTACTTCAACAGCCAAAATTAAATGTTGATAACACCACCTAATCACCAGGCTACAGCTTATGGCACTTATTGAAAATATCTCGCTGAACATTACAAAATAGCATGAGATGTGCCAAGCAACGTTTTTTCTGTTTTGGTGGCGGCAGCAGCGGTAAGCCAACGCCTGAACTATTTTTCTTGCCGGGGTAGTTGAGGTGAACACTTCCCAAAGAGCGCTACGGCGATTCACTCAGTGGCCGTGGATCGAACAGGCAACCTTCCGATTGAGAGGCAGACTAGCCATCTCCGCTCCAACGAAATGTTCGACGCCAATGCCTAGGTGCTGTTATGACGTGCCGTTGGCGCGTTACTAAGAAACCAATGATAGAAGAAAAAAGATTAAGCTATCCTTGACTATTTGCCGTGGTTTCATGCAAGGTCTTTTCATCAGATATTCAGAGGAGGGGCAATATAAAACTCGAAATGCCAGTATCAGTACTGTTTGCTAATCTGTGGTCGAATGCCATCTCTTTCCTTTGATCTAAGGACTTTTGACTGTGATGGGGGAAACAGTTTTGTCCGGAGAGGTGTAAGAACTGGGGCGCAATTGCTCCCCAAGTGTGTCAAAAAACAACTGATTTCAAGGCAAACACCGGGGTACTTTAGCACAATGGATTTGGTCCAGATTTTTGAGCAAACGTTTCATAAGTTTGCTCACTCCACAGCCAGATGTGTTTTTTAGGCTAGCCTACCCAGTCTAGAGATTCTTAACACAAAAACTGAAAAGAGTTAGACCGTTTAAAACTTTATTTAAAAGTAATAAAGAAGAGTTAGAAATTTTAATCTTTCGAAAATCAATTTTTATCAACGAAGTGCCGCCCCCAGAAGGTGCCGCCTGGGTCCCAGGGCCCCCTCTTGCTACGCCACTGGTCGGATTAAGGTTTGAGTTAGGGTTAGAAAAAAAATTAATTGAGGTCCAAGACTAAGTCCAATATATTTCAGTGGTCATAATTATTCCCGTACTGTGGCTTGTTGTGGGTGTCTGACATCTAACCAAAAAGTTTTTATTTACGCAACACTTATCAAAAAAGTAATCACCAAGCTTTATTTTTTTATTCTGAGAAGCAAAAAACTGACAAACAATAATCCAGTAGGTCAGAAATTTCGCTTGACACCGGCAAGAAGCAAATTTCAGGCTTCGGCCTGTCGCTTACTGCCGTCACCAAAATCAAATAGAAAAGAAAAACAATTAATCAAAAATTGCACTTGTCATTATAGTTTTACGTTTCCAATGAACACATGGCGATGGACAGGAAAGAGGTGAAAGTCTACATCAGAGGTCACCGACCTTTATGAAACTGCGAGCTACTTCTTGTGTATCGATTAAATGCGAAAAAGGGCTACTGATTTGATACACCCTTCTGAAATAAAAATTTTGCTCAATTTACCTCCAACTATATTAGTATTTATATTTGTTAATGTGCAGACATTGATCAGGCTAATGTTATTTTTCGAAAAAGCGCGCGGGCGACCTACTTGATCCTTGCGGGCGACCTGGTGGCCGCGGACACCACGCTGGTGACCCCTGCTCTACACCATTGCGTTGTAGGTTTTGCAAACGATGTCCTGATGTTCGAATGCCCATTTGCAGTAAGCTAAGCATAAAAACTTGGGCGTTTGTGCGTTAGCGATGTCTACTTCCGTTTCTGTTAGGACAGTTTTTTCCAGTATGCTGCGTGTTGCTTCGTCGCTTTTAAGTTCATCAAAGAGATATTTTACGAAAATGTTAGAAACTGAAAACCTGGCAAGAAAACACTAGGGCAACACTAAGTATTATTTGATAGATTCTTTCTTGACTCTTCGTCTTCTTATATGTAGTTGAAGCAGCATAAAAAATTGCTAAATGCAAACGCAAACAGCAAACGTGTTTTGAAACTCTTTTAAACGCAGTTTTTTGGCCCAATTCTTTGCACCAAACTTGAAAAAGTCCGCCAAAACTTGCGATTTTACTTGAATTTTGCAAAATTTCTAATAAACAACCATGAGCGTCGGAAGGGGGTCAGGGGAGTCCTTGCACGCCTGGATTGTGAAATTTGATATTTCTCTGTAAAAATATAGCAAAAAAGGTTGTTCGTTTCATTTCGAGTGGGTGAAATTTCACCACAGTTGGCCCCGCTTAAGCAAACTTTTGCGTACCTCTGAAAAATCCACAATTGAAACCCCCACAAAAATCCTTGTAGAAAATCAATAAAAGTTAAAGCTTCGCTTTGTACTCGCTGGAGAATATCACCAGTGGTCAGCGAAGCCCATGTCCGCTTGCTGGCGCCGCGGAGCCACGCGGTTTCTTTCGTCGTTAATGCTGCATTGGTGGAAAGTTAATGGTATAGCGAGCAGCTTGCACTTGGTTGACTGATTGATTGATTGTTTTACATGACTCAGCTAACAAACATAAACAATGAAAAGGGTTATTATGCAAAAAAGTAACCAACTGCCAGTGTAAATTAGAATAAATGAAAACACAATGGCAAAATAACTGATCAAGGCAAACAAAGGGTGTCGCTATGCCACATGCGATTGGTGAAGGACCATGGCAGTCATGTAGTCAACCAACCCCGTTTAGTACTTTTTAACAAGTGTTGAAAAACAAAAGTTGGAAATAAAATAAGCACAGAAAAATGCAAAACGCACTAACAGTCAAACACAGACCGGTGATAAGATGTACAGGTGAAGAGAACATACCTATGTACACAATGGAGTGGATCAAGTTTAATTGAGGAAAATTGGTGTGGTCAAAAAATGTTTAAACAAAATATGCGGAATAAAAAACTCAAAAGTGCATATATAGATGATTGATGAGGTACAAAGAAAAAAACAAAAATACTATGGAGTGCAATATTTTATGCGTAAAAAGGCGAAATTTTGGCCATTTAAGCACGAGCATGACGCTGGACAGGCGAGCAGTTTTTCAAGTCTTTGGCATGACCCGACCAAAAGCGAACACAACCTCACAGCTACAGTTGCGCGTGTTCAGCTCACTGCACCATTTAGTAGATTCAAATAAACGCGTCGTTTGACAAAAATACAACCACAACCCATTAAATCTCAATATAAATTTCGTACCTTGCGCCTTTAGACAACAATCCTAGAACATCCAGCGAAATAAACGCAACATCACTTTCTATTACCTGGCGTAGGCGTGGTCAGGGGTTGGGAGGCTATGAATTGTCTCCCGGACTGTCAACTACAATTTACAAGCGCTGGCTTTTTGTGTCGTTCATTTGTGGCAGTCTGCTCACTGCAATGCTTCATGCTGCTACTTTGCTTCGTTCTTTTCTCTAATAAGATAACGTTTTAGCGTTTGCCGTTTGTATGGCTTTTTGAAACTGACACACAGTACGCATCACCTTAGTTACAGCGCAGAGTTTTGTAGGTCACTGTTTAATCTCATCCCCTTAACTCACCGTGCGTGCTGCAATGTTTTCTTAATCTTTATTCAACTTGTTTGTGTACCACACTCTGATGCACCAATTCAAACTGACTCTTGCCCCCTTAGCTATTTTTGCAGTGTATACGGTACGTGTCAACATGCGGCCTCTGGCCAGGGGCGGATCCAGCCAGCAGGTTCGGGGAGTGATTCAGTAATATTTGGTAGTTAAGTCTCATTGCGGTTAACTACTGTAAGAGAGATGAAATATTTTTCACAACAAAGCTGTGACAAAATAATGAATGGGAAAATGGCCTTATATCGAGAATGCTGTTTTGCGAATTGCACAAAATCATGGTGAATGAATTTACTCTCGTCGCTTTTAGGGGGGCGATTGTCCCAATCGCGCCACCTGGATGAGCTCCTGATCCTGACGCACAAGAAACCTCACCAGGGTCAACTCGTGCTTCTCTGCTATGATAATGGGCTTCCTGCAGACCAAAACACTCCGATAGGAGTCGATCAGTAATATTGAATGACCAGCTTGACGAAGAATAACCGCAAGCTTGACGCGCGATTTATGTTAACACAGTGAGCTTGAAAATTATTTTTCTGTGTCACGATATGTTCCGCCTTAACCGAAGCAAAGCAAAATTAAAGAGATTACGACAAATTTTTACCATCAGCAAGACGGCCATATGGATATCGATGATTTGGTCGCTAATTTTTACTTACAATTTTTTTGTTCCTGATTGTTATGTTGTTGCTTCGTATAGGACCGAACTTTATGATGATTCCAAAATGCAAACTTTGTGGCATTCTTTGGAAAATTTTATGAAAATTTTGAAAATTGACCTTCAGTATAGGTCATTGTGTATTTGCATCATTATTAACTTTTGTAAATGGAACGTGCCTAGTAAGTAACAGGTTATTACGGGGGTTCTATAGCTTATTTTCTAATAGTACAAATGTGAGTAGGCTGGGCCGGCCTTAGGCCGATGCAGCTGCATTGGGCCCCGCGCCATGGTGTTTGGGTAGATTATTCATTTTACCAAATTCACCTTGCGCTTGAGAATTCAGTAGAAACGCCATATAAATTTCATTGTTAACAAAGAACGCTCTCGTTGGAACTAGCAAATTTCCGCTCGAACGTTAGCAAACGTGCTCAATTCTCGTGTTAGTGCTGTACTGCATATTTGCGCTCCACCACGATTGTAACACGGTTGACTGAACACGATGACGTCATAAATTACTGCTCAAAGGGGCCCCGCGGCCAGGTCTTGCATTGGGCTCCGCATCTGTTAGGTCCAGCCCTGTGAGTAGGTCCTCAGGTAAGCATGGGTGATCGTTGTCAGTACCCCAAGACACCCTATCACCCCAATTGTTAACTTTTTCAGCAAAAAGTAAAAACGTGTATTAATCAAATGTTTTTGTGCGTTTAGTTTTACATTTTTATTGCACTTTTTCTTCTAAAACTTGATCTGGTTTCGGACATGTCCATCCCCTGTAGATCGCCGTAATATTTCGTTCGGTGTGTCACTTTGCCGCATTATTTACGGGGAGCAGACCCGCACACAACTCTTTATTTACGGGGAGCAGACCCGCAAAACTTTTTTATTTACGGGGAGCAGACCCGCAAAACTCTTTATTTACGGGGAGAAGACGCGCAAAATTTTTGCCGCATTATTTCCTGGGAGCAGACCCGCAAACAACTCATTATTTACGGGGAGCAGACCCGCAAACAACTCTTGCTGAAACGGAAAATCGAGAGCAACAATGAGTAGTGACACAGTTGGCGAGTTTAGGAATGTTTAAACATATTACAATGAAATCTTTGCGTACTGTAATAAATCTTCGCGTCCCACGTCTGTGCTTTAGTCTAGCAGAAATAGACGCAAGTCTCAGTTCAAGTTAGCCTTAGCTCTAACATTTCCTGTGATAGGTTGGAGGAAATTTCAAATTTGATTATTTTTCCTGAATTCTTCCGTGGGCCACTGAAAACGCTGTAGCGGGCCACATGTGGCCCGCGGGCCGCTAATTGCACATCCCTGAATTGGGCTAAAATGACTTGGTGTTAAACCAGAACCGTCACCAGAAAGTCGTCACGAGGGGGCTTTACATTCGTGCAGGTGGGCTTGACATTCAAATTTGACAAAACATCCACTAATTTATAGTGTTTCATATTTCAATTTGGGAGGGCTTGGAGCTTTGTTTTGGGAGGATAAGCCCACCAAAGCCCCCACGTAGTGACGGGACTGTGTTAAATAATGGTATAACCGCAAATATTCCAAATATCAATAATTTTACTTAAGATCCGAATAAGTTTTGACTTCTTTCATTGCTTAACTTTTGGAAAAACTACAAAAATTGATAAACTTTTACTGCATTGAAAAGGAGGTTTACAGTATAACATTGTTTCAAATTCTGACAAAACTTTGTAACACACGCAGAACCACGAACTGTTTAGCAAAATGGGGCGCTGACCAGAAATATTTGACATCAACTGGCCTTCAGACAATGCCTTAAAAAATCGACTAGGGTTCAGTGACCTACGATTGCTTTTTGTTACATTCGTGCACGTTGCGCAGTTACCTGCTTAACTTGTCGTTTTTGTCTTAACGCTGTAACAGTTTTTCCCGGTATTCACTATTCAGAAACATAAGCTTCTAAACAATGAACACCGGTTGTACTGCATTTAGTTACACCTGCATTCATCTAATGGGTTCGCTCATAGGCGTAACAAGGACGG
>JGI24158J21664_10015288_pt1 | contig 10013 bp, 7 predicted proteins | sample Ectturendosymbi3_FD_21664 | JGI IMG/M metagenome (IMG submission 21664) | reverse complement strand
CCTCCTTAGCAAGCTGAACGTAACAACCAGCTCCCCACTTGTCTTATATTTCGGTTTTAGTATTTTGTGGCTTTCACTAAGTTGTTGTTTTTTGTGTTTTTCGGCCGGTTTCAGAGATGCGTACTGGTCATTTGCAACGACACTCATTCCGAACATCTCTGCAAAAATTGTAACCCTATCCTGAAGAAGTTCAAGCGTGTGGTCATGGCACGAACACTTTTAAACTACATTAACAAGCGACGAAATTTGTTTGAAGAGAGTTGAGACCACTGCATCGTCCTTTGCTAAGTAAAAATTAATGACGTTCCAAATGCATTTGCAAAAGTGTAAATTGGTTCAAAATATGTTAAAGGAAGTTCAAAATCTAGTTGACCAAACTTTTTGGGGAGATAATTCCGTTGGAATTAAAAAAATTAAAGAAATTGGGAGATAATTACAACTTCAACACTATATTATGCTGATTTGAAGTGAGCAATACTCAGCAGTATAGTTATCTTTGATTTCAGGTTTTAGCATATAGCCATCCACATCTGGATTCACCATCATTTCTTAAAGTTTCTTTTCTTAGTGTTGGCTAGAGGGTCTCTCACAGTGGCCAGTGGGTTTCTTTCAGCTGAGTCTTCCCCCTGGCTCAAACCTTAACCTACGCAACTGGTTTGTTGTCTGCACAAACATCTCAGTCAACAGTGATTTTTATTTTTTCCGGTGCTAACCCTTGCAGCTTGGTAATTTTGTTTATTGCATTCATTCATATCGTATGTTGTCTGAAATTATACTTACGTAAAACTATGCAAATTGGTTTTGTTTTCTTTCTGAGAATGTTTCAAGACATATGTAATCGCGATTGTAATTGTGATTACTTTCAATGTAATCGTAGTCGATTACATTTGTGCTGGAATCGCTCCATGTCTGCTTTATTTATCATGCCACTGTCTCTAGGCAGACATTTTTTTCTTGGAAAAAATATGAAAACAAAGTCCACACAAAATTTCCTGTTTTTGCTGGATGTTGGAGCTGTCTTTCGTTAAAGGGCTCATACCTTGCCATTGCCTTGTTTGCAGGAGGTGGTAATGGCTGAGCAGCATGCACTTTGTTACCACTGTCTGCTGGCTGTGTTTCTTTATGACAAAACAAAGCAAAAAACTTTGTTGTTTCTGCTGTTTGAATAATGTATTTTTTGCATGTTTTTCTGTCTGAAGGAGGTGGTTATTATTGGACGTCCTATTAAATGTTGCCACTGCTTGCAAGCTATGTTTTCTTCAAGAAACAAAAAACTTAAAAAAAACTAGCTGTTGCAATCACTTGTAGTTGTTCCTTTTCAGCAGCCCACACTTTGCTGTCATCTGAAAAAGCGGTAGTTGTTGAACGGCCTACACCTTATGCTACCACTGATGGTAAGAGCTCTGTTTTTCCTTACAAAAAAAAAAAAAAACACGAAAAAGCTTTGCTGTTGCTCCTGTCTGAAAAAGATGTCTTTTGTTCAACACTTAACACTTTCAATTTTGATTTGATTCAGAGGTCATTTTTTATGGGTTAACGGGAACCGGACTATTTTTCGAAGCTGGTGGACTCTGAAACGTCAATCAAGATTAAGCAGGATTAACACAGCATGACGTTCGTGCGACCAAGTTCGTGACACCGTCATTGCATGCGCGAGAGTTTTCGCACCTCGTGCCGAACACATCCACACGTGCGGTACTGTTGCCCTTAGCTGAGTGCCTTTTGGACTAACATCCAGCAAAATATGCACCAACTTTATTACAAAGTAATGAGTAACATTACTAATTGTTCCAAAAATTGTACGGACATCGGATACAAGGTAACTTCACAAAAATGAGATACGAATGCCACAAAAACGTTCTATAGAAAGCTGAGCTGCATCAGGGTTGAATTCGAAGTAATTATTTACCTACTTCCAACTCCTGCTGCACGACCTTTCACTCACAAAAAATATATAGTTCCGTGCTAGTAAAGGCTTGCTCAGGTCTCTACATAATACTCACATCGTCAGTACCCTAACCTAAAATGCAAAAAAATTTCATCACTATCACTTAGACTTATTCAAACGTTTTAGGAACACGCTAGCGTTATTGAATAAGTCTTTTCTGAAGCTCAGCTCAACCAAAAATGCTAATTGTTGGATGTCGAAATACAATATTTGGAAAGAGTCACCCAGCTTCGCAAAAAAATTGTGTGAATGTAAAACATTTTGCTTGCGTGATTTTATGTAGTTTACACATCCAATCCAGTTGGTTTTTGCAGACAAAGATCAGTAGGAAAAATCGACAAACTTGCTATGTTAGCACACTCCTTACACAAAGTTCACAAGCATCATGAAAACTAGAAACATTTTCAAAATAGTGAATGAAATGTGTGCATTTGAAAAAGATTGCTTCTTTTTGCATTTCTTGGTCCTTGGTCTTGAATTACAACATACACTGGTGTCAATAGTAAGGAAAATGGTTACATGAGCATTGCTATAGGCTAGCCTCCGCATCTTCACATGGAGAGCGCAAAGTCGAAATTCACTCTTCAAAGAAAAACCCCGACTTTTGCAAAAAATGCGTGAAGATCAAAGCATTTAAATTTTCGACTGTCGTGTGTTTTGAGCTTAAATTCCAACATGTTTCGGAGACAAGAAATGTGAAGCTTGCTTTGCAGCAGATTAGCCTGCGTGTGCTAAAATCAGAGGTGCTGCTTCTGCGTGGTTTCACAACTTGCATTTTTAAAAATCCAGAACCTTATTTCTTGATTTGTAGGACCTTTCTGAAAAGCTTAGGTGTCTGATCAACATACATGTCATTACGTGCTCGGTACAACCAAATAGGTTTATACGTTTTGACGATTTGGTAGTATTGAGAAAGAACTTTACTAAAATGACTTGTTCAGCTTAAAAATAAATCAGAGAGCATCAAGCAAATGCAATATATGTAAACACAACTGACCGGCATGAACCAGATCAACTACAAGAAAGATCACTTCGACGAAAAATAAAACTCAATGTCAAAAAATATCAATGTCCTTCGATTGCACTAACTGCAATTTCATTGATTTGAAAATGATAAAAACATTTTTCCGTTTCATAGCTTGTGTTTATTTGCACTTTAATTTCATGCCGTGCTTGCACATGAAAAACTCCATTAAATTCAAAGAGATCTTGGTAAAATACACACACAGAAAAGCAAATGGGAAGAAATTGTAGTTCATCAAAAAAGAGTAGATAACCTTATTCGGAGTTCACTTTGGTCTTCCAACTCGGGAAATCTTCCACAAATATTGCAGCAAAAACAAAAGTGGCATGCACTTTTTTGGAAGTCTACTAACGCTTTTATGTAAATTTTTATTAAGTAGCAAGCCATCTAATATGAGTTTCAACTTGAAGTTAGCAGCGCGCAGCTACCATTTCAACTATGATTTGGTGTACTAGTTCTGCAAAAAGTTTAGGTGAACAGTATGATTTCACGTTCTAATACAATTTGAATGCATTGTTCATATATTTGCAATCTTCATAAGTATAACAGAGATGCAAAATTCTTCATTGAATAACAAGAGCTAATTTGTCAAATACCAAACAAATAAATAACTATTTTCAGCCCAGGCGTACACCACCAAGGCAAATCCTTGTATGTATATTATGGCCTTGCATTCGATATGAATTAAAATGGGAAAATTTCTGTAGGCTATTTGTATTCTGCATATTCAATATGCATTACGAATTTATTTCGCTACAACCAGCAACATTTTGTATTTGGAACCGACACTTCGATTTCAAAGCGTTCGATATGACAGGCACAAACGCAAAGCATGTTTTCTGTTCTAGCCTTGAGAGATGCCACAGTGTCTGCATAGTGGTAGTTGTTAGGCAGTCTTGCTGATATAATTCAAACTGTCCCACGCAACTGTGATGATATAGGCACACTAACAGGCATGAATGGGACCAACACTTGATAAGTATCACTTGTGTTAGATCAATAAAAATAGCAAAATTTCAATGCCTAAAATGTATCAATGTACTATGATTGTAATGAATGGTGATGAACACAGAAACAAGTTCTGCCATAGCAGTTCTTACTGGATTTTCGTTGTGTGGTGATCTGCAGACACTTTACTTGTGCAGTCCCAATTGTTCCTCAGGATTAACAAAGCCCGACATCCTTGCAACAAAGGTTGAGCCAAATTTCGCACCAGCGACAACTTTTGACATCGCCACTTTTTCATTTTCGGTGCTGGTGCTGTTAGCCATTCCAATTAGTTTCAGTAGATAGCAATCAGTAGGAAGCGTTCTCCTGCGCCCATACCTTGCAAAACACTTGCAAGTAGCATGAAAAGTAGAAAGATTTGTAAGATCCACCTAAAATTGCAAAAATGTGTTTGAATATACACTTTGTTGTGACTTCAGTTTGTTGCACATCAATTCCAACGAGTTTTTGCAGAAAAGCATCAATGGGAAATATCAATGAGCTTGCTGTCTGTGCTCAAATCTTGCTAACCTTCAAAAGTATCTCAAAGTGCAAGCATTTGAAAACAGCTGAAAGAAAAATTTACATATCAAAGTGTTTCTTGTTTTCATGACCCTTGGCTTTGCGTTTGAATTCCAATACACTTTGGCAACAAGCATCAGCAGGAAAATTTGCCATGTATGCTCTGCTACAGGCTAGCTTACACACTGCACTCTTTTTCACATGAACCATGCAACATCCAAATATAGTATTTGAAAAGAGCCCCCAGTACTGTGAAAATGTTTGTGAATATAAAACATATTAATGTGTGTTACTGCTACTTGCTTGCACATCAACTCCAAGTAGTTTTGTTAGACAAGCGTCAGAAGGGAATGTCTAAATGCTTGCTGTCTGAACCCAAGGTAATGAAAAGTAGAAATATTCAGAAAACTATGAAAAGAAATGTGTGCAAGTAAAAAGATTGATTGTTTTTTTATACCTTCATCCTTGCGCTTGAATTCAAAAACAATTTAGGCAGAAACAGTAAGAAAAATCACAACGTATTCTCTGCTATGAGCCAGCCGACGCATTGTACTCTTCGTTCACATGAATCATGCGAAGTGGACAATAGAGTTTCTGAAAATAGCCCCTCAGAATTGTGAAAATCTGTGTGAATACAAAACATATATTTCATTTGTGATTGTTGCTTGCTTGCAGATCAATTCCAACTGGTTTTAGAAGACAAACGTTAGTAGGAAATATTGACATGCTTGCTGCGTCTACCCAAGCATTGTGAAAAGCGCAAAACTTTGTGAAACATTTAAAGGATAATGTGCAAATAAAAATATTGCTTGTTTTTGTATACCTTGGTCCTAGCGCTTGAACTCCAGCACAATTTAGGGAGAAAATATAAGACAATTGCAAAGTATACTCGGATATGAGCTAGCTTATGCATTGTATTCTTCGTTTACACAAAGCGTGCAAATGGAAATACACCATAATAGCCTATATGCAGTATTTGAAAAGATGTGTGTGAATAATAAAACAGCCTTGGCCTGTCTGGTTTTCATTTCCAAAATGTTTTATAAGACACGCATCAGTAGGAAAAACCGCGAAGCTTGGTCTGTTGCAGTTTAGGTTGCGTGGCTGAAATTAGAGCTTTTGCTTAGCCCACTGCTTCTATGTGGTTACCCAACTCAGATTTTCTTATTCAGGACCATATTTTTTTATTTGTGGGCTCTTTCTGAAAATCTTGGGTGTGTGGTCAACATATGTCTTCATCTGATCGGTATAGACACAAAAATACGTTTTTACANTTCAAAGATATTGAAAAAGAACATTTTTTTGAAACTCATTGTTCTGTATCAAGGTAAATCAAAATGACCCAAGCAAATGTAATTTGATCCAAGCTCAACTGAGTTGCATAAATCAGATCAACTTCCAAAAATAATCGCTTGGATAAAAATAGCAAAACAGTCAATGCCAAATACATTATTCCACTGATTTGAAAATGATAAAAACATTTTTGGGTTTGGAGTTTGTATTTGTGTGCATTTCCATTTTCACAGAGTTTTTGAACAAGAAAAACCATACATTGAATTCCAAGACGACCTTGCTGAAAAGATGCGCAAGGAAATATATTAGACAGCCTACTAGTCTGTCAATAATATATATGAGTTTCAACTTGAAGTAAGAAGCAGATAGCTTCCACTTTGCCCTTTATCATTGTTGCAAAAACTAGGTGAATGATACTGTCTTGCGATATAAAACAATTTCAATGCAACCCTGAACGTGTTTATACTTGTAATCTGCATGAGTATACCAAAAAAAAAATACAAACTATTTGTGCAAGCGTCAATTCGACAAGTATGAATTCAAAAGAAGATCGCTTTATTTTCAGCACAGGAATCTCGCACCAGTTAGGCAAAACGTAATGGTCTTNCGTTTGAATTCAATTTGAATTGAACTCGCAAAATTTTATCTTTGTATGTTGCATCATCAATAAATTTATTTGAATCCAGCCACAAACTTTTTCATATTTGTAATTTGCACTTGTAATCGTTGTGCAGTTGCTGCTGCTCTCGACTAGGGATTTTGAACTAAGTGCTATTTTTGTTAGACCCTCCTATCATGTCATAAATGCATTTTTCACTTTTCTCTAGAGCCACTTCAGAAAAAAGATGCATGGTATGAGCTGATATAAGCAAATACTCTGATTCTGCCACACTTTGGTGCATCGGTGTGGTAAAATCAAGTGACCATCGTGGCTCCGTGGTTCAGTTCTGTTTGATAGCAAGCTAGAGATTTTCCATTCTTGCATCCTGCATGACTGCACCAACATTACACAATACAGAGGAAATATATATAATAGCATTAGACTAATTAGTTAATTAGATAATTAATTAATTTGTTTATTTTAGATCATAACGTTTGGACCAGAAATGCTGGAAAGTCGATCAAAGCCTCAAAAGACTAGGACTTGAGCCTAGTTTCCAATGAAAACTTCAGTGAAATACTTTGGCATAGCGGTTGTGCCCTAGGCTAGGTAACATGAGCTAAAATGGCCCCAAAACTACTTCACTTATGACGTCACTCACAAAAAATCCGCAACCCCCAACCAAAACAATTTTTGCGATTACAGACAAGATGATTGGCCGATCCATTTGAGCCCTTGAACAGCTCTCTAGCGCAATCAGCGGAGGATCTATGGCGTTGGTGAGGCAACCAACAACTGGTGGTTTTATACCAATTTCAAAGTACGAATATATCGTACCCTGGCTTTCAAAGTGTTAAGCATAAACAAAAGTTGATTTGAGAAAAAATATTTGTGCAATACTTTTTGCTCAAAGTTTTGAAACTACTAACAATTTCAACGTTGCTGTGTTTATTGCAATTTTTGTTGCTTGTGAAAATCAAACTGGAGTTGCGTTTTTGTAAGATTTTTTCTTGCAAATTTCATGGCCATAACGACAGGATTCCCACATGGTATAACAGCGTTCCAATGCAGTATTGGTTTTCAAGACCTTGGAAAAGTAATAAATTTGGCTGAAATGTACATAAAGTATGGAAATGTCAAATTCACCCAGTTCGTCATTCAAATTTGTTGTTTGCTGATGATGACAGTTTTGCTGATATTTTTTGCTTTGTGTTCCATGAATAAAATTTTGGAAAAATTAGGTGATGGTATTAAAGTTTCCAAATTCAGTATTTAAAGCAGGGGCGTAGCATCAGTGAATGCAAGGCATGCACTGCATGCCTTGCTTTCAGTGAATAAAAGTTAATCACTTCAAAACTTTATATGAATTTTTTAAACCATAAACACAAAGGAAAATGAAAAAATCTCCTCGCAAATCTTCATTGTCAAAGTTTTTTTACAATTTAAGTTAGTTCTCTTAAAAGAGCCTTTCGAACGTGATTGGTTTTGCTATTGAATTCTGTAAAAAAATTGGGTAAACACGCATGCGGAACGGGAAACACGCATGCAAAATCTGCGATTGAATGCGTGTTTCTGAAAAATATTTTTGAAACTAATTAAGTTTTTGTTAAAAGTGCACAAATGTTTTAAAGCTGAACAACCTTTTTTGCTAATATGTCGTGGTACAAAATGTGTACTATTCAAAAGTGTTTGTTTATTAACAAAATTTTTTGTTTTTGGGCACCAGTAAATTTACTTTTCGTAAACACTGCAAAATTGCTATTGGAATCAAGGTATGCAATTATCAGTCTTGCTTTCGCTTCATGTGACGCAACCGACCTGGAGACCAAAATCTGGTTACATGACCTGCTGTAGCTCTGTGTTGGATTTGCAGACTGCAGGGAAGGGGCAATTTCGAAAGTTTGCGTTTCAACACGCAATTATGTCATATCAGAACAAATATGGGAGATATGATGTGGAGGTAGCTGTTGGGATGGTGTAGCAATTAGGCAAGGTTTAGCCCAAGTGTTTATAAACGGAAGAGGTAGTCTAGTATGTGCATATACTTAAACTAGACCAACACAAGACTTGACCAGCTTCAAGTCAAACAATGGTTTTCTATGAAAATCCAACCCAAACCGGTATGACAAGTTCAACCGATTATGTGGAAGCAGTTCAACAGATGAGTTTCATTGCTGGCCGTGTCTGCTTTTTTCTAACAAAGATAGTTCAGTCTGGGGCTCAGCACAACGTGGGTCGATGTGAATAAAACGATACATTTGACACGACTGTTTAAACATTTGACAGCTTCTGTAGCTCGCAACACATTTGGTCAAATCAGCATTAATATGTTGATGGACAACCCAAAAGTACGATATTAGACTTTGAAAAAATACTTTGACCATAGGCTACTGTACGTCCTACCTAAGTGCCTATTTTAGGCACTTTGTCTAAAAAACTTGCTTGCCAAAGTATGCCTTTATTGTTATGTACAAGTTTTAAGATTTGACTGTTGATATTACCACAGATGTGTGCCGGAGGTATGAAAATTTTGTATTTTTTAATCTTCTGCTTCCAAAGCTTTGTGCAGTTTAGTCCTGAAGTTAAGTGCGACAGTGAATCCAGTTGCCTAATTGCTGAGAAAAGTGTCATGCGTTGCAGTAGTTAATAATAATTCTTTCCACCTTTGGCCTAACATGTTGTTGTTATGAGATTTCAACCATTCAAGGTGTGCAAATGTAAGTTCATAAGTACTGTTATTTGTGTTGTTAGCCTGTCATATGTACATAAATCTGAATTGCTTGTGATGTTTGTGTGTTTTGAGCACTTCTCATGTTTTGATCTCCTCATGGTGAATGTTGCTGTGTGAACAAGTTGTCATTTTATATAGAAAATATTCATTTNTATTCATGCCATTTAGCTAGCTTGACTAGTGCTACGGTCATTACTTCTTGGTAACTTTCTGTTCCAGAAATTCGGTTACTTAGACGTTGGCTGTTTCAGCCTGATAGTGTCAATGCCATGGGCGCAATTTTAGTGGGGGACACGGGGGACGTGTCCCCCCACTTTTGCAGACGGGGGGACATAATATGCCATGTCCCCCCACTTTTTTTCTTTAGGTTTTGTATTTGGAAAGGTTTCAAAAATAAAAGTAATGTTTGTGAGTCACGTTTTGCGTGAAGAGGATTTCAGGCCACAGACATAGCCAAGTTGATGTTGAAACAGAGTTGAGTGTGGCATCAATGATTCTCTTAGTTTATCCATTTTAACTTCGATAAAATAATTTTTAGAATTTTTCAAGTTCCTAGAGACCTCAGAAATATGTTTAACTGCTTCTGTCCAACAGTTCATCCTGTGTGGTATCCTGTTAGAAAGGTTATTTTCTTGTAACAGTGAGAGTATTGCAGCTGCACATGTGAGAGACCACAGTACAGCCATTATTTGTTCCGTGCAGATATGTAATTGGCTTAACTCAATGTTGGTTGTCACATATTCAGAAACAGACAGCGTATAATTTCATCGGTCATCGCATCTTCCGAAGCAGGCAACATACACAAAAAATGTTAGGTTTCTGCCATTCGTATATGTGGTCTTTTTTTCTGGTTGACAACGAGGGTTGTACCACTGTATTGTGTGTAGCAGCTTGGGCGACGAGGGTC
>JGI24158J21664_10015287_pt1 | contig 10013 bp, 8 predicted proteins | sample Ectturendosymbi3_FD_21664 | JGI IMG/M metagenome (IMG submission 21664) | reverse complement strand
CTCATGAACATGATTTTTCAACACATGTTTCTGTCTGGCAAAACCGATGTCGATAGAAGCGCAGGTGCGTTTTCACGAAGGCTCTGGTGCGTTGCCACCTTTAAGTGCAGCCTTACTTTAATGAGATGCTTTGCAGCGCAACCTTTCTAGTCATACCAGCGAGGTCACTAAGGCGAAACATAATGATTTGACGTTGAAGGCTGTACAATCAAGTGAAGTTATCCTTTTAAAGGCGGAGTAGGTCTCTTTCTGAAAGTACTACACAGACCATTGACAGCTCCCCTTGTTGCAAAACTGGCCCCTCCAGTGGCCCCCCCAAATGAAAATGTCTGNCTCCGCCCCTGTTTGTAGTGAATCCAAACGCCAGTGAAGCATAAAAGTGTTAACAATTTCAAAAATGTTTGCTTGATCTGCGTTTTCATAATTCATCATCGGGAAACGATAAAATGAAAGGGGTTCACAAATAAATATGTCTTAAATTGTTTCGCAAGAAGGTGTTTGTTGAAAAGCTATCAGTATTTTTCTGCCCTAAAATCTGTTTAGTTGCGCTAAAATCCGGTATGCGATACGCTTTTCAGTTATCAACATCTCCCAATATTTCCGATCCTTTGGATTTAAATCGATCCTTAGAAATTATTTTTGATATTCGGGTTATCATTTTCGTCAAGCCAGTTTAATTTGAGGCGTTCTGCAGAAAACAGTGAATTTTTTGCCAAATGCGATTTGCCATGAAATTATTTTACAGAAACGTATACAGGTTGTGACAGACAGTTATAACTTTTATCTGAGTGAATGCTCGGCAACTCGTATATTTCACTAGCAGATCATATGTGTTAATCACGACCACAAACATATTTTCCCCAGGAATTGATCACAAAACATATTTTGCCGAAAGATATTGCACAATTAAGTATTCTTCATAAAGGCGATGAAATCTAATCAATCAGCAAAACGTTTTAATGGGAAATCGATTTCACGTAAAACTACGCACCCCCAGGCCTGAAATCCTATTCAAATAGAATATTGAACAAGCATTTTTGTTTCGTTTAAAGGATGTCTTGGTCAATAAAAGCAAAAACATTAATTGGAAAACGATGATTAAATGAAAACAAGTCGTAATGTGAACTGTGTCACCAAAGGTGTAATTTTATTGTGCAGTATTTTCATGGTTCCGGTAACTGCGGCTTAATCCTGTAAATCAATGCTCATCAATGCTCCGTTCATCAATGCTCCGTTTGAAATGTAGTTTCAGTCTCTTGATGATAGCACAAAGATAAAAAATTGAAGAGGTCGTTGTGAAAAGGCTTTGAATGAAGGAGTTGCGTAGCGCTTATCCGTATATTCAACCTTACCAGATGTAAACGGAATCACCGCCGTAACGAACACATTTCGGTGCAATTTCTATTTTTTCAGTTGGATGTCAATATCGGGATCTGATTTGTACTCATTTCACTTCAGCAACGAATCACGTGCCCGTCAGAATGTTTATCGTTCCATTCCCTGGGACAACAAACGCAGAGTCTTGTTTACGGAAGTGATGTCTACGCTGAGGAATCTTCCATATGTCTTGCTGCTTTACATAAGGGTTATGTGCAAGGTGAAACAAAAACAAACTTTTAGCTTAGGAATCGTTTCGTGTACAGGCACAAAACCGATACTGGCGGTAAAAGTCTGATGCACTGATTATCTACATTTTACAGAAAAACTGGCAAACATTGAAATTTCTGTGTTCCTTTGAATAATGCTTCTTAGAACAAAATGAAGCAGTAAAAATTAAATAATTTTTTTCAGATGCTGGAGGGACGTTGAAGGTCATAAAAACATCTGGAAGACAAAGTTATTTCGGTTCAAACCGAAACAGAATCACAAGCTTTTCGCACGGCCCTTCGAATTATTCCTTTGAATTCGCAGGTAATTTAAAACGTATTTGAAAAACAGCAGCTGGACGAGATTCGAAATGTGAGGGACTTAAGGAATACAAAAGATGGTCTGTATTATCTACATTCTACTGCATGCTGCTTTAAGAATGGAAAGTCAGAAAAGAGTATATTTGCTACAACGGGTACCATATCGAGGAAGCTTTTACTTTCTCAGATGAAAAGTGACCATTTATTCTGAGAGTTGTCTCGTAAGTTTATCGAAAATTTTTGTGCTGTTAAGCCGGTTGGCCATTTGAATTAAAATACGCATTTGAACATTGCACAGGCGATCCGTTTACATTTCCATATAAATGAGAAGGAAAATTCTCAGCAGTAAAAATACAAACTGTGAATTGTTTCTTTCTTTGCCTTAACTTTTTTGGCAAAGTGTTAAAGCGTTAAACTTAACCTGCTCTGAAGTGATGAAACTTGACTGTACAAATTGTGCACTTATTAAGAATGCGTGACGGGCCGAATGTAATAAAGATTAACATTGAATTAAAAAAAAACTTTTTTTAAACACATTTTTAAAAATTTGACTTGGTCTTTCTATTTCCCTTCCTTTATAAGAATTAAATGCCTCGTTAGAGAAATCAACTACAGCAAACAGCGATTATTATTTTTCAGTTGCAGCGTCTTGCACGACGAGAGGGAAGCAGCTTGCTAAGAGGCTTGACGTGACGTGTCCTCCTGGTTGTGGAAGACAATCCGAAAAGTTGTGGGGAACTGGTTATTTACACGGATGATTCCTATGTCTATGCAGCTGCTGTGCACGATGGCGTGATTGATGCCGGTAAACCTTCACTTCCGGAAAGATGATCTATTTTGCAAAAAACTGCCAACAAATGCCTTGTTTGGGAGACAATTATTAAATTCAGGAAACGGGAAAAACGTTTGAGTTTTGATTAATAAAGCTTGAAAGCCTTTTCACTGCACGGGAAAGCATTTGTTATGTTGCTATTGTACTGTGATAACCACCATTAACTTTATATGCCGCTAGCACACAATGCCTGCGTGGGCGTTGGAAGGGGGTGCCGGTTGGAAGGGGGTGCCGGGGGTCAAGGCCCTGCCCTGAATTTAGAAGTTTGATATTTTTCTGTTAAATTTTCAGCAAAAATGTTTTTCTGAGTTTCGAGTGGGTAAAATGAAGCTTCAGCTTCACCACTTCTTCTCCCCACTGGATAAATCCTTTTGGATACTCTGGAAAAATCCACTATTGGCTCCCCCCGAAAAAAGCTTCCGACTCCGATGAATGCCTGGCAGTGTAGGATTTTGACATTTTGCTTAAATGTTATCAGACTGTCTCACCAAGAACTTCGAGAAGTATNTCAAAAATAANGTTTTGTTTAAAATTTCTGGGTTATGCGATAATGAACTTTTNAAAATAGTTTTAGTCGAATAGGCTGTNAAAAGTTAATGTTATTTTACCGTTAACGCTTTGATTTAGTGCAGACACCTTTGAATGTTACAAAAATATTATGCACGAAGAATTTGCTTAAATAATTTTTTTTACAAACAACAAGTCTATTGAAACAAAAAAGAGCAATACACGTCAACAGCACTGGTCAAACTCTTTGGTAATGACTTTACTATGAACGCCACAAATGAAAAGAAAAAGAAAGATAGATTAAATCTTATTATTTTTTAAGAGCAAGGAACTTTGAAAACAAATGTGTGGAGTTATTTTTTGATCGTCAAGGATGTTTTATACGATTAATTCCAGTGACAGATATCGGCGGAAAAGTCAGTTTCTTTAAGTTCAACGGCGTGTCGAAGTACACCGGATCAAAGCAGGATGGCCTACTCAGCAAGTCGTACGGAAGATGGAATTCATCGTTTTCTTTCAAAGGTGATATAACAGAACATCAAAGTCTTAAATCGCGTTACTGCAAAAAATGCTGCAAGTTGGCGGGGCAGTGTTCTGATTAAAAGTGGATGGTACATGAAATGAGGAAAGTGGTTTAATTTGATTGAACAGTTATCTGTTTTCCTAGTGATTTACATTTGAAACAATTTGCAGATTTTTGCGAAAGGAAACTGAGCGACTCTGACCCCGACGTGATTAGTGTGCTCGGCCCCTCCGGGTGCGTCGGTAACGGTTTGAATTTGTGGGGAACTGGTATCTACTCTGGCAACTCTCATGTTTTTTCCGCTGCCATCCATGCTGGAATGTTAACAGGTAACAATACATGACAAAAATATCAATGGCAAACTTTGACATCAGGTTTCGTTCACAGCAACCGTTTTCAACGCCACTATTTTCGTGGCTGCATTTTCATACCTTTGTGCTTCCGCAGTTTGCCTCGTTGAGCAAGTGGATTTTTCTGGTAACTACAGTATATTGTCTGTTGACCACCAACGAGGAGAACACCGAAATAGGAAGCAGCTATAGTTAGTGGTGACGTCATCAAAGATAGGTGACGTTCTAGAATTCACACGCCTGCTTGAGCTGCTCGCCTGCATTTTCCTGTAAGATTGTCAGATGTCAAAATATTTATTTGTTATGATGTCAAAATATATATTTCTTATTTATTTTGTTTATGAATATTTCATTTCATGAGTACTTCCTGTACGGGAAAACTTTTGTTACTGTTTTCTGCTCTATTTCGATTTCAAACAGACGTCACATGCAATAAATATGAAACCTCAGCTAAGTTTAATTCTATAATAGCTCAGTGGCGGGCGGCAATAGCTCAGTCATGAAGTGTCCATCTCCCAACTGGAAGGTTGGGTGTTCGATTCACCGGAAATTGCCGTAGCGTTCCTTGGGCACGAGCGTTCGCCCCGGCAAGAAGCAAATTTCAGGCTTCGGCCTTCCGCCAAATGCCGTCGCTAAAATCAAATTTAATTCCGTACAAAAAAACACAAGAAAGTTATGCGGCAACTTCTTGTTATAAGTTGTTAATTTATTTGTTTCTGTGCTGTTATCGTACGTATATGGTGGCCTCTCCTCGTCAGATTGATTGCTTTCTTGGTCTCCGCTGCTTGGCCATTTCATTCGTCTGTTGACTGAGAACTGGTAGCGTCACCTTGGCTGCTTGTCGGTTGTGTATAATTCTTTTGTATGTTCATTTGCAGTTAAGGTAAATAAAGCTCATTTTGAGTTTAATGTTTAATCTATTACAATTTATTTGACTTAGCTTTGTGGAGAAGTGCCTGCGCCCTGAGCGCTTTGTTGCTGAGGCGAATGCTCAAGATTCACGCAAAAAGTCGAAACATTGGAAATATACCTTTCCCAAGTATCTTGCGAAATTGAGAGACAACTGATGCGAATAAGCTTGATATTTTATGTAACTTCGTTGAGGAGTCGGTTTTCAAACACATCAGCGAATCCAGCAGCTACGAAAATGCGATGGAAATTTTGCAACAGGTTTATGCGAAAACTCTAAATGAAATATTTGCGAGGCGTTTGCTCCACAGTTGCAAACAGCAAGTAGGCGAATCTGTTGACGAGTCCTTGCAAAGACTGAAAGTTCTTAGTGCAGACTGTAACTATGCCGCTGGAATGGCGGAGACATGCCGCGATGAAGCTATACGAGCAGTGCCGGATTAAGAATAGTAACAAATGTAGCAATTGCTACGGGCCCCGCGGTTTTCTGCAATAAATTTTATTCATTGCATTATATACAAGATATTTTTCAATCTAAGAATTCAGTATTTTGCTAAATTTGCCGTAAGTAGTAAGCAAAGATTTTCAATTGAAGGCTGTCTGTATCCAGAAATTCTTGTTTTGATTCTTTTTTATACAGTTACCTAACAAAAGGCATAAAGTTGCGGTCAGCAGTGTTGCCATTTTAGCTGATTTGCTGCTAGATTTAGCAGGATTTTCTCCGTGTAGCTGTAAAATTTCCAAAAAAATATGCTTCTCTTCTTTATGGCATTTCTGATTGGGTAACAACAGGAATAAGCGCAACCAGCTGCCTGCAATTATTTGGAATTTTTATTACGATGCAACGAAGCTGGTTTAAGCAGCTAATTGTATCATAATAACAAGTAATAAGATAGTATGGTGAAACTTAAATAATTTGCTTGTGTACTTAGTGAGCGCATTAGGTCAAAAGACAACATTGGCAGAATATGTTTTTATCCCACCACACGATATTTCCAAGTGGTTCAGATACACTAGTAAGTATAGTAATGTCTGGTGAAAATTTCATGGTACCTAAGCTGCCAAACGTTTCGACATACTGTATATGGTTACAAGAATCAGCACTTAAACGGTGGCTCAATGCCTGCTGCCTATCCTGCTGATTCAAGAAAAGCCTTTTGCTAAGTTTGCAATAATGCAATCATAGCGAAACACTGTGAGCTTGTTGAAAGACATAACTGGAAGTAAAAGCACTCTGATAAGACTAAAGTATTTCTTGCATGCCCCAAATGTAACACAAAGCTTTAAGTTACAAAAACGAGACTTAGAAAGTTGTAGGGCTAAAGCTATGCTCAGAATGTTTATCGTTGAGCATTGTTCTTCTGTATAAAAACATGTAACCATTTGAAAGAGATCGTCAAGAACTGTGTGTCATACAAAAAATGAGGTATGCTGCAGTCACGTTGCTCAAAATGTTGACTGAAAGAAAATTGTGGGCCGAAAAGTGTGTTGGTCAAGATCTCCATTTTCAGCCCATGCTCATTGAGAGCGAGTGCAAGACGAAAAATTAGTGTAATACATAACCTTATATGTTTCTTTTAATCACCTTAAAAATAACAGATTTCTTAACAGAGTTTCACTGCTTTTAGTAGATTTTAGCAGAAAATTTGTGAAAAGACTTTTAGCAGAATCTAGCAGTTTTTTGTGACACCATTTAGCAGATTAAGGTCACAACCATCTGGCAACACTGGTGGTCAGCATGATACACTTAGACTGTCATTTCACAATGCGAACTGGAGAGAGCATGCTGAGAATAAAACTAGTAGCACGGATGACTCGCCCATATACTTCATGTTTTAACAGGTGCTGAGGTGTTTTTTAACTTGGGCCCCGCGCTACCTTAATCCGGCACTGTATACGAGATGCTTTTATTACGGGAATATCGTCGTCAGCAATGCACCAAAGACTCCTGGAAGGACGAGGTGACGATTTAACGCTTACGGTATCATTGACAAACAAGGTATCTTGAAAATGCCTACAATGACTCCGCCTACAAGTATTGCGCAAATGCCTACAAGTATTACGCAACTTTTCCGCAACCGTACAGTGCTGTGACAACAGATGCTTGCCAGTCGACATTGAATGAAAGCAAGGTTGTGCATGCTGAAGCAAGTTCGTGCTCCGCAGCCTCTCCAGAAACGAAAAGGAAAATGCTGGTATTGCGGAAGATGCAGACACCCACGTCAGCTTTGTCCCGCTCGAAATGCGATTTGTTTCAAGTGCAGTATAAAAGGACACTCTGCTCAAGTTTGTCGAGAAGCAAATCCATCTCGAGGGATTTCCGCTGCAATGGAAAAACCTGTGCTACAAGGTTTGAGACCTGAGACAAATTTCATCAGCGGCACTCAAGTCCTGGTTTATATCAACGTGAATGGCATCACGGCGGAGACGTTGGTTGACACAGGGTCAATGTTTTGTCACATAAGTGAGACCTTTCAGCGTTTGGTCCGTTCTCCACTGGGTTGCTCTACCAAGCAGATAGGATTTGCAGTGAAGGGTTGCGTGTCGAAGTGTCAGGCGAATGCGAAGTTTCCGCGCGGATAGGAAATCGTGAGTATCCTAATGTAACAATGTGCGTTATGGATGGCTTACGTACTGACGTTATACTGAGGAGAGATTTTATGGCGCAACATAGTAGTGTGAATTTTAATTTTGGGGTATCTCAACCTCTGCTAAATCTGGGAACGCTTGAGGCCTTAAAAACTTTATCAGAACCTCGACTTTTTGACTTCTTAAAGGAGGATTGCCAACCAATTGTGACCAAGCCTAGACGTTATTCAAATGAAGATCGTACATTCATTGCACAAAAAGGGCGCGAACTCCTGCAAGATGGACTGATTCAGAGAAGTAATTATCCGAGGCGAGCTCAGTCCCATGTTATCACTAAAGAAAGTATCAAAAAAGCGTCTTTGCATCGATTATAGTCAGACTATTAACAAGTTCACTCTTCTCGATGGATACCCGTTACCATGTATGCGTGATGTGGTAGACAAACTTGCGCAATAAAATGTGTACTTTTCCACGCTTGCAACAATTACAGGCTCTAGCTTTGCAGCCGGCTGTTTGAGGAATCTCCTGCCTGGTTCTGCTCCCATCTTCTTGCAATGATTCAAGCTTGTACTTACCATTCAGCAAAAATTGTAAAGCCACAGCAGTGACCCACACCAAGCGAATCAATCGTAATGTATTGCGTAAGGAAACTAGTTTCGTGTGTTACACATCTTCAGTCCTGCGCAAGAGTCGACATATGAAACAAAAAGAAAAGAAATTACGCACTGTTGCTAAGATCAAAACTCAAGATTAAAAAAATTGAGCACAATTACAACCCCTCCACAAAACACAGCTACAACACTGTTCAACGAACACAGATCGCAACGGCCATTCGGCACTCCGATTGACAAAAATTACTCTCCGCGTTTAGCGTGGATTCTGTCTCAGACGATCACGTGGTTTACAACAGACCGTAACGTGCAGTGGAGAAAGTCTAGCAGGCCAATTCAAGTTAGTTCGGGCGGTAATTTGAAATGGAGTAATTCGGTAAAAAAGTTTACACTACAGTTGCGGTACAATAAACTATTCCGTTTTTCCAAGCTAAAAATTTCAAGCAACAATTCGTAAGTCATTCCCTTGTCTCTCAAAGCTTTTTAATTGATGTCAACTTCAGTGGAAAGCACCAGCGGCTGGGTTAGCCTCTCTTTATCGAAAACAACAATTGCAGGCTCTAGCTTTGCAGCCGTCTGTTTGAGGAATCTCCTTCCTGGTTCTGCTCCATCTTCTTGCAATGATTCAAGCTTGTACTTATCATTCAGCAATAATTGCAAAGCCACAGCTGTGACCCACACCAAGCGAATCAAGCGCAATTTATTGCGTAAGGAAACTAGTTTCGTGTGTGTTACACATCTTCAGTCCTTATTCAAATAGAATCCATCAGAGTCAATCAGTCAATCAGAGTGCCGAATGACTCAAGATTGCCGAATGGCTCAAGATTGCCGAATGGCTCAGAACTCAAGATTACCAATCAGAGTGCCGAATGGCCGTTACGATCTGGTTCGTTGAACAGTGTTGTAGCTGTGTTTTGTTGAGGGGTTGTAATTGTGCTCAATTTTTGTAATCTTGAGTTTTGATCTTAGCAACAGTGCGTAAGTTTTTTCTTTTTGTTTCAAATGTCGACTTTTGCGCAGGACTGAAGATGTGTAACACACACGAGACTAGTTTCCTTACACAATAAATTGCGATTGATTCNCTTGGTGTGGGTCACTGCTGTGTGTTTACAATTATTCCTCCAGGCTTGATATGAAATCAGAATATCACCAGGTTGAACTTCCTGCAGAGAGAGAGAGATAGAGAGAGAGAGAGAGAGAGTTTATTTGCGCAAACATTAAACAATTTCATACAAATTAAAGCTAATGCGCTGGGACACCGAAAAAAAAAACTGTTAAACAGGTTGTCTCGTCGGGCGCCCCTCGACAGTTTCATAAATTCTGATCGTGGTTTAAAGCTGATGGCCGAATTATTGCGAATTTAATAAGGTTATTGTTTTGAAGAGGTTGCAGTCTGCTGGATGATCAACACAGTTGCGCGGGAGTGTTGGGTCGCAACCTGTATCTATCGTAGTTTGCTCAGTTCCGCAAGGAGTTGAGCTTGGCAGAGAAAGTGTAAACCCAGCTAAATGAAACTCTGCCCGGGTTTCCATAACCCTTTCGCATCCAAGCAAACAATTGTTGCTCTGTATCAGTTCATAGTTTTGTGCCAAGAAGTCAAACCTCCCACGTCTGCAAAAAGCAGCCGCTTGAGGAGCCACGCGCACTGTTGTGTACAAGCTTCACAAGTTGCCCAGAAGCATTTCATAATGGTGAAGAAATCCTCCAAGGCGCCGGCCTGCTGCATATGATGGAGAAGAACCTTCTCGGTGGATCGTCCCTGTAAAAGAAACAAAGAGACCGCGG
>JGI24158J21664_10015285_pt1 | contig 10014 bp, 5 predicted proteins | sample Ectturendosymbi3_FD_21664 | JGI IMG/M metagenome (IMG submission 21664) | reverse complement strand
ACCCTGCAGACAGACATCTGGTTGGTGGTGAGGGTCCCGGTCTTGTCTGAGCAAATCACGGAAGTACAGCCCAGGGTTTCGACCGAGGGAAGACTTCGAACGATTGAGTTCTTCTTCGCCATCCTGCTTGTTCCAAGCGCCAGGCAGGTTGTGATCACTGCAGGAAGTCCTTCGGGGATGGCGGCCACAGCCAAAGCTACGGCAATCTGTTAAACGTAAATTCACAAAACACACCGTCACCCACAAAACCATTGATAAGCTTCAGGCATCTTCAGGCACTTCACCCCAGGCCTCAGCACACACTATTATACTGTATACACTTTTCATACTTTGAAGTAGTATATCGCTCCTTTGATCCAAGAGCCTCCGTGAACCGGGTCGTTGAAATGACCGATGTTTATCGCCCAGACCGCTATGCAGATGATGGAAATGACCTGCGCAAGCATCCCTGCTCAATCCATGAAACTCGCAAATGCGTTTCTAACAATTTTTGCTTTTTAACTCGGTAATTCTTGTACTTGTTTTTGCATAGATGCTTCGTTGTAAACGCAATCATACTTTAGACAACTGCTGTCCAAACTCATCGAGCTTCTGTTGCAGCGGCGTTTTCTCAGCCTCGGTCTCCGCCATCTGGTCGCGGATTTTTCCAATCTCCGTGTTGCTTCCAGTACCCACGACAACACCGGTTGCTTTGCCCGACGCGATGTTCGTACCCTGGGGATTGGCGGTGAAATGGAAAGACATAAGGCTTAGTTTCTTGATAAAACGATAAGTGTTAACATAGGAACCTTGTTGAAAGCATCGTTTGGTTTGAATTGTCAAGTACGCCGGCTTGAAACACGCAGCATTTAAGACTGCCAAACACAAAGTAACCGTTCGCTAAGTCAGTCACTCGCGGCTGGAGTTGCAAAGATTTAGTTGCAAATTACAAACAGGCATTTGAACTTTCAACAAGCTCTTTGACCGCAACGATCTGACCGGCGACGTGTGGAGTTACTTACCGAGAAAAGCATATTTTTCTTGTCTTGGTTCACTGCTCTCGGATCAGGAACAGCCTCGGTGTGCTTTATAACGCTGACACTTTCACCTAAAGTTAAGCTTAAGTATTTGAATGAAGCGAATTAATCGACCCACGAGCCAACAACTACAATGGCAGACATTTCGTGGAGATCCATTGATTGCACTTCAATTTCGAAAAAGGCATGTAACGCACTTGGTAAATCATCGGATTTAAACGAACGGGAGTACTTATTCGGAAGGAATACTTTTGAAGGTGCAGCACCCAGCTTGCATTTGCGTCAGCTCACGCATCTTGGGCATGTTTTGTCCCATACACTTTTTGGTCCCCTCAGTTACTTTTTGGCAAGCAGTCAACTTTTTTAACAACCTGAATGTCACTGGAAAGCTTCACTTCCAATTAATGGCTGGTACTTGCTTTTTGATATGGTGGTGTCCGTATCCATGTATACACAGTTACTGCAGATTTTAAACGAGAAAATATTCTTGTTAGTTTTAAAGTTCCCTAAAACAATTCATCTTTGCTTAAATTAGAGGGTTTGCACATTTCTATATAGATATTTGAACGAAGTTTGTCAAATGTATTTTGGTAAAAGTGATAGACTAGAACTATTTGTAATCTGTTTATTTAATCCGTAGAAATGTACTTTTCATTCAATTGCTGTACATGAACAAGTTTCTTGTTAGGAAAATCATGAAATAGTTTCCAACTACTGTACTTTGGTTTGAATATCGCTTCTTTGACAGATTTCATAAAAGCAAGGACGTTTAAATTTAACGAGAATTGTTTAGTTGTTACGCTTAGAGCCTCCACTGCAAAAAAAAACTTTTTCAGCGTCAGTGTTGGTTTTCAGGCATCAAGAAAATTAAAACGTGTCGATGTGTTTTTCACCAGCAAATTGCCAAAACATTCGTAGTAGTGTTAGGAGTAAAGCAAGCAACCTCATGAAATGGCGCGTGCTGAAAAAGCAGTGTTCCTAGGCGGCTTGAAATGACGGAAAGTGACGGAAGCTCGTTAGTACCTGTAAGAATCGCTTGATCAACACGCAGTGTGGTTGAGTGAATGGCGGTGAGCCGAATATCTGCTGGGACTTTGTCTCCAACTGTGAAAAAGAAGATGCTCTTAAGATTAACCTGTCGCCCGCTGGACGAGGATGCGTCAGTATCACTGCATTTTCTGGCTTTACACAGCAAATTTAACTTGCATTTAGACCAAAAACTTTTTTGACAATCGCACAATCATAACTTGGTCACACAAATCAAACCGTCAAACTTTTTCTAAAATGTTTTTCATTTTTATTTTGGTTTTAAGTTGCTTTCTTTGTTTTGTGTTTTGGTTACTAGTCAACTAATAATTAGAAGTGATTAACAAGAAAACACATGATTGGGAAATCCGTTTGTTGTCAGCCTGTTTTGTCACAGTAGACTGATTCAAAAATATCCTGAAACGCCCTGACTTGCAGTTCTAGTGAAATCAAAGCCGGTTGCAATAAAAGAAACCAAATCTGATAAAACTAGTTTTCGTGTCTTTTTAACAAGGTAGCACCTGACACTTCCACTACGTCTCCTGGGACAATCGTCCGCGCCAGCACTCTTTGTACCCCTTGTCTATCTTGCCGGACGACTTTTCCCATCTCAGGCTCGTATTCCTTCAAAGCTTCTATCGCGCCCTCAGCATTGCGTTCCTGGAATGAAGCCAACGAAACAGTTAACGCTAAATTTTAAGATGTAGGAAAACATAAGTTTATCATAATTTTTGCAGATCAAGAAAAAAGAGCAAGTTTAAAAAAATTTGAAATGCGCTTATTAGGTCGAGTTTTCAGTTAATTCAGATTTCTTGCCTACTGCCAAACCAACCCGAGATCTAGTTCAAATGCATAGAAAAAAGGGGTGTACTTAAGCACATCGAGTTCCAGTTACGTTCCAAGAACAACAGTTATTCTCTAAAAAATCATCTGTCAAATATGTGCTAAAAACCTAATCTAATACAAACACAATAAGTCTTAATATGTTTATGAGCGTGTGTGTGCATACTAATCCTTCGTAAACTGTACGTCATGCGTCACTTTGCCAAGAAATACAAAACAAAAATTAATGTACACTTTTAGATCGAAAAAATGATGAAGGCTGAAATTGATTTCGAGAAAACTTTTCGCTGTGTTGAAGTTTTTGCCCCTATTCTTCTCTAAGCACCGTTCCGTTTGGTTCTATTTTTGATGCACGAGCTTTTGTTTCAGTAGATAGGAAACCAATATAAGCATTTTTAAACAAACAGTTGCTTTTTTATAAAAAATTTTTTCAACAGAAGCATTAAGTATACTTGGGATTTGCTACAGTTTCGTGATTTTTTGTTACTGAAAGCGCCCCTTTTCATAGATGATGTAGTGCATCATGAAAGCTGGGCAGCATCAAAAAGATATCGGTGTTTCTACAATAAACATTATTGTAAGCTACTGAAATATGACATTTGCTCGTTTGCATAAAAACATAATTTTTTGGCAATATAGCCTGAAATTTCTCGCAAGAGTAACTCAAAAAAATCAAAAAGTGACCAAAACTTTTCCAAAATCTTTGTGTGAGCAGCAACTTGGATGAATGGCGTGCTTTTTGAAGTCAAATATATTGAAAGGTATCAGGTTTCTAGAAAGTGATCACCGCGAATATCTGCAATTCAACATTTTGCGCCTGAAACGTATCAGTAACGCACTTTTGACAATTGAAAAGCTATTCCAATTTTGCAAGAAACCTTGCGCTAAACTGTGCAGAAACGCAGCCAATACAACCAGGGTTGCGGAGTCGGAGATTAAATATCGGACCTTTCCAAAATTTCCGACTCCCTAAACCGACTCCAACCTTTCCAAAATTTCCGACTAAGACTCCTTAACATGAAGGGAATGAAGATTAGCTGTTAGCAATTAATAAAGTTTGGCTGTTAACAAATAGCAATCAAAGGAAATCGTGGTACACAGCAAGAAATCTCTGTTTCAAAAAAGTTTCAAAAGAAATTGTACCATTTCAACAGGAATTCCTAACTTAGGAGTGTGATGTAAAAAATGATCCAATTGGACTTCGGGAGTCGGAGTCGGATTTTTTGTCCGACTCCAACTCCTAGTGCTGTTAGGAATCCGACTTCGACTCCACCCAAAGAACACCGACTCCTTGCAACTCCGACTCCGCAACCTGAATGCAACTATCTGGAAAATCTGTGAATATTTCAGGAACGAATGGGATTGATTAAGTGAATGCTAAGTCTGCCTTTTGCCCAACCTGTGCTGTTCGTTGTCATTTGAAATGAGTTATTTGTTGCCTACTTGCATCTCAAACATGACTTTACTTGAATCTTCTCATGCCAAAGGAAATCCTGTCACCACCCGTTACAGAAACAAAAGATAATTTTGAAATAAGTGATTATGTGAAATATGAAAACCAATACTAAAATCATAAAAACGTGTCGTTTCTCCAATTACTGAACAAAATATGGTATTTTTTGCCAAGATCCAAAAATTACACAACGGACACAATTTTTTAAGGTAGGATGTTAAGTAGCTTGCTACTTAATGACTTCCATGGCATCAATTATCTTTGAAACTAATCACATTACCCGTTTCAGCGCGTGATTTGTAAACAATCTTTTTCCTTGTGAGTGTGTTTACCTGCCATATTCCAATCACAGAGTTGGCGATCAAGATCAGAAGAATCACAAGAGGCTCGACGAAGGCCGTGATAGTTTCTTCTCCTTCCTCAAATAGGGCAAGAAGCTGAAAATGAGAAATCAATAAACAACGACTTCTTAATTGTACTGAGGTTTTGTTCTCTACAAGCCTTTACATCAAAGCATATAACTCAAATACAAAAGGCTGAGAATCAAGTAACTCTTAACGTGTAAAATTTATCTCTACATATATCTACTTCTGCTCAATTCATTCAGCCCTTACTTTTGTTTAAGAAGCCAAACTTTTGCCAAATTGATGTTGCTGAACTGAGAAGACTGCTGACCATCAATTTGAATCTAATTCAATGACTACTTGCAAGGCTTCTACGCAATTTTGAAAATGAATTTCCAGACTTTTTCAAGACCTTTTCCAGACCTAACATTTCCGCATGACCTACCCAGGTTAAATACGGACACTGTAATATTTACCACGATATAAGTAAAATTATACCAATCTCGAATAAAATGTCATGAAAATGCATGTTAAAAGATCACGTCTGAAAAATTATTTTCTTTTTCTATACTAACAGGCCAAAAATAATATTTTTCAGACTTTTCCAGACTGGAAAATGGAAGTTTTCCCATACTTTTCAAGACTGTGCAGGAACCCTGTACTTTGCTAACGACTCTCAGATGTGTGCAGTCTATCTGATAGATGATAGAAGATAGACGATTATCAAAAGTCAACTTTAATGCCAAGTTCTTAAATCTTTGCTCAACTGTGGAACAGATTTCCTTTGTACGAGGATCAATGGTTCTAAGGGACTGCTGCAAAATCCACAAAAAGAATTCAGTTATCTGGTTTGTAGTTTGCTCCGGACGTAGGAGTTGAGGATTACTATTTACACCACAAAGAGTTTTCCTTTTTTAATAACATCAGGAACGTGCGGTAGACTGGCCTTCGAGTTTCCAGGTTTAGCGCAGCAAGTTTTATGTCAATTTCAGGAATACGCCTTCGCTTTCGGAATCTACCACTGAAAGTGGGATCTGACGCAGATGTTCAATGTCAGATCAAGTTTGAATACAGCATACCTGTGTAAAAAATCCTCATTCCACGTGCCACCACAATTTGACTGCTAACCTCTGACAACTGCACCCCTTAACGACGCTTTGACAAGACTGGCTGCTCCAACATGACAAAGTAGAACACAGCTTTAGCTCTCAAAATCTTAACGAAGATAAAACCCCACTTACAAAGGAAACGATAGCCGCAAGAAGAAGTATCCTCACAAGAAGATCTTCAAATTGTTCAAGAACCAGCTGCCACAGGGTCTTGCCTAAATCATAAATGTTTTATTCAAACGAATCTTTGCTTAATGGTAAGCATTTACGCGTTTTTTCAGCTACCACTAAGAGCTGCAAACTGCACAGAATGAAAACGGAAGTCTCACAGACCATCCTCGTTGTCAACTAACAGTCTATTTAAACTAGACTCAAGCTTTTGGTAGATTTTTCGGTTTTGTGCGATTTACAAACAGGCGTAATTTTTACTATTCGGGATCAAAACTGAATCGGACATTCTACAAACTATTTATTTCGCAACCACGCTTGTCAAGTTTGATCACTATTCTGTAGGTATCACCTTCTTCCGCTGGAAGTTCTGCAAAACAAAATATACAATGTAAGCTTCCTGATGTCACTTAAGCATCAACAAGATATGATGAGTTAGCCAATTTATGCTAATATGTAGTGAAGTTCCAGGACCAATTTCAAGGCAACGAAAGAAGGTCTGTTGGTACGTTTACTTGTGGCAAAATTGGGAAGAGCGTTTCATCCACTCAATAACTGTTTGCTAGCTGAATCAAAGACTGCTAAGCATAAGAAAAAGTTTTTAACGTCAAACTATACCAAGAACTTGATGATTTTTCGGAGAAGGGAACCACACCAGTACATGACATAAATAGATAAATTAATGGATAAGTTATCACGGCATTGAAAGGTGCATGTTTCGCTGAATTTGCTGTACAGTGTGGGACATAAGTCTCTACCTATCCACATAAGGTTTATTTTCAACGAGATGGCTCCAGCTGATTATGCCTTCAGCGTAAGCCAAGGGATTATTCTAATGATAGGATAATTTTGATTTCACCTGACAAGATGATAAGCCGTGGTTTTGTAACACCCCCAGCACCCATGAAATACCCGCAAGAAGTCCGGACTTGCCAAGATGTGATAACTTTTTTTGGGGATAACATTGTGTCTAAGCAACACTTTCACTGTAATGATGAATTGAAGGCAGCTGTTACCACGGCATTTGGAATATGTCGGCTGTAGCAAGTGCGGGTCCCGATTGGTAGCGCTTTTGCGTGGACGCACTCAGTGGAGTGTGCAGAAACTTTCAAAGGGGGGCATCAAGTCGTGATAATGGAAATCGCTGATGTTAAAGGCGTGGCCCGAAGGGGTTACGCCAAGGCCTCTCTAGCAGAGACTTCAATGGACAGCGCCTTAACAACCAAAAAATCCAAAAATTACAACACACAATATCCTCTCTGGCCAGGTGCCTCTTAGATCAGAGGTGGGTATTGAGTGCTGTGCTAGTGCATATCCAGAGATGAAAAGTTTGCAGTAGTAGCAAAAGATTCTCTTTTCCATACCAGGAATATTTGTCATGGATGAACTACTGCTTCACCATTTGGCAGTATCCTTTTGCAGTGAAACTCAGAAAGCAGGGCTCCGTCACTTTTGTTCAAGGGGAAAACTCCTGTTGTCATTGCAGACAGTCCTATTTGGACTAAACAGGTCATAGCATTTCGACTCCTGACACCTGGCCAAGTAGCAGGATCGTTTGTTCATCCAATAGCTCCGACAAATTTTGAATTTTCTTACTCACATAGCCCATCAGATGCACTAGCCGACAACGTTCCTTCTTTGTCAGACTCAACACTGCCGAAACAACTTATCTCACCGCACATAAACTTCCACTTTGGCTATATGGCATAACATCATCAGCCTGGCTGCCTGCGTTGTCACCATTTTCCCTGTGCATCAGAATTATTGTTGTATATATCAGGGCTTCTTAAACTGTGGGTTGCGACCCCATTTGGGGTGGCGAAATGTGACTGTGGGGTCGTGAAACAAATTGCCCTGACAAATCAGATATGAAGGTTTTTGTAAACTTTATAAGAAAATCAAAAATGGGATTGCAGTGAATCCATTTCTACTGCATTTTCAACGGAAATACCGTGCTCATAAGCATACGGCATGGGGATACAGGGGATGCGGTCGCATCCCCAAAGCTGAAAAATTAGCCATTAATCGGGCAAAAATTTTCAAAATTTGGGCAAAATATACAGCTACATTTACATTTAAGTGAGGTAATGTCTTTTTTCCAAACTGAGGCAAAATAACAACCAAATCAACGGCAAAATAATGGTCAAAACGACAAAATAGTCTGAGACTATTTTGCCATTCTTTTTGCCTCTGATGGCAAAATAGACACTGCCCTTGAGTGAACTGGAATTATGTGGTAATTCTAGCAGCCTTCATCAAATTTGGGCCAAACTTTAATAACGTTTTGGGTAAAATTAGAAACGTTTGAGTAAAATAGGAGCATTTGGGTAAGGTCCAACAGCCTCAATTAAATTTGGGCAAATTAGAAAAGCTTCAATCAAACTTGGGTGAAAACAAAAACATTTAGATTAATTGGAAACACTTGTGTGAAGTCCATCAGTTAAATCAAATTTTGCCAATTTGCAACAGCTTCATTTGATTGTGGGCAACTTCAAACAATCTTGTTCAAAGATGGGCTGTATAGAAAAGCTCCTTTAAATTTTGGTACGTTTAGAAATGTGTGGGTGAATTATAAGAGTTTTATTCAAATTTGGATACAATCAAAATCATTTGGGTATATTTAACAACCTTAACAAAATTTGAGCAAATTGGGTGTTGGGACTACTTCATTCAAATTTGGGTGAAGTTTTTATTTTTGGAAAAATTTGGGTAAATTCCAACAGACTAAATCAACTCTGGCCAAACAACAATAGCTCCATTCAAATTCGGGCCAAGTGGAACATCGAAATATCAGGTCAAATTGGAAGAGTGTCATTCAGATTTGCATATATTATAAATATTTGAGCAAATTACAACAGCCCACATCAAAATTGAGCCAACCGAAACAACTTCACCCAAATTTGGGTAGAGTTAGACACATTTTAAAATTAGGAACATATAGTGCAACGGTACACAACCTAAGGCCGTACGGCCGCATGCATGTGGCCTTCGATAATGAAGTTCGCTGCCGTCCACATGTAATTTAAAATATAAGATTTGACCAGCCGTGCTGACGTATATTGAAACAAAACAAACGCATGGCAACAACATCAGTCGACACGATGCGCAACACTCTGGATGGTGATGTCACAAAGAGTTATAGAATAAATACGCAATTCATGTTTGAATGTGTTCTGTGTTGAATCGCACTTGGCAGGAACCTATTCTCTAACCAAGCGTATCTCATAAATGTAACTCGAACTCATCGACTGCCGTACTTCGTATAAATAAAAGTAATCCGGCCGGCAATAACAAAAGGTTGTAAACCCCTGATGTACTGGTAACTGACCATTCCAACTAACCCTAATTTTTGTAAACCTAAAATTGTTGATGCTGTAAAGTATGCAAATAAAATGTAGCTGTAGCTGCAAAATGTTTTGCGGCAGTGTAGCTGTGATATGATAGTGTGAAGCTTTCTTTTTTCAAACTTGCTTGATGTTGTGAGACTTGCAAGTGCAAATCTGTTTTCATGAAGTATTCATGAATGAAATTAACTACGCAACTGCAGCTGTAATATGTTGCGTGGTGGTAATGTAGCTGTGATTTTATACTGTTTAGGTTTTCATACTTGCTGTTTGTTTCATGCAATGAATTGCATGTGTTGCATCCTGCCAAATTTTATTGCTTCAATTTAATGCTGTGAAATGAAGTTTTCATGAGGAGTACTGCATAATTCACTTATGCTAATGCAGTGCAGTGAAGCACTGCCATTTTTATATAATGTTCTTGTTGAGGTTGTAAATCATTTGTCATTGGAAATATGCATTTGTACACATTCCTTAGTAGTTGATCATATAGGCTGCAGTATTTGGGTGTATCAGCCTCATATTGCTATTTTTTCTTAGCGTGCTGTCTTCAATGCACGTTTAACTGTCTAAACTGGAGTAGATTTTTGTTTTCATGTGACTTTAGAAGCTGTAAGCGTTTAAGTAAGTTGTAGTATTATAAGTACAACATGTTGCAGTGAAGATTACCAATGTGGAAGGTTAAGCTATATGCTATGTATTAAATCGCCT
>JGI24158J21664_10015284_pt1 | contig 10014 bp, 8 predicted proteins | sample Ectturendosymbi3_FD_21664 | JGI IMG/M metagenome (IMG submission 21664) | reverse complement strand
GGATACTGCTGGTAGCCCTACACATAGCTCTTATCTGTAGTACAACCTTGCTTTGATCAGGTGCAGTGACGTAACTAGAGATTTGAACCAGGAGGAAACTTAGCTGAAGGGAGCCCACTGGCCAACACTCAGAAAATAGTTGAGAAACAATAGCAAATCTGATATTGAACGGCTATACAAAAACTTGAATATGCCGGAAAACACTCCTAAAAACGCAAAAAAACAACTATCTACCGATATCAAAAGTATAGTAAATACCAAAATACAAGCTAGGTAGGGGCCCGGTTTTTACATTTAGCTTGACAGGAGGGGGGAAGATTCGCACCGCTACCACCCGTCAGTTGCGCCACTGATCAGGTGCATTTCAAACATGAACAGCCACAATTTCTTTTGATGGAGTCACACATAACAATCGGTACGCTTCAGCAAACGCAGCCAGCGTGCTGTGAGTATATCGACACAATAGTAGGCATGCGGCTTGACCAACCATCATGTTGAGGTTCGCGGGAACTCGTTGGAATACTCTGGCGTGATCACCACGAAAGTTGAATAAAACTAACTTTCGTTAATAATAATTAAGACATAACTTTTTGAGAAAGTTTAATCTAAATGATCATGTACCGACCATTGACAATGCGTACCACAGTTTGTTGGAGGCCCCCTTGGCTCTTGAGGCCCTAGGCTTAAGCCTATAGGTAAATCCGGCACTGGGCAACAGCCTTTCACACGGCTGTGGTTGCCACATCAAAAAACGAAAGGGAAACTAGTGACGCATGAATAAATCAGCTACTTCAAGCAAGTTGAAATGGGACAATTTGTAAATTTGGCTCAGAAAATCAATGAGAAGTCCATAATTACCTTTCAAGCCCCTTTTTTGATTTTCCCTTGATCATACGTTCTGGAAAAAGTGATGTCACGATCCCTTTTGAGTGGGTGTGGGCTGCACAACACCTAGGGTATACGCCCTGTCACACCCAGGTGAAACTTTCGAATTTCGATCCCAATATCCGAAACAAGAGACCAAAAGCTTTTTTAATGCGCATAGGACTCATCAAATATTTAAGACAACTGAGTGAGAACCGATGGTTGAAAGCAACCTTGCTATCACAGTTTGTCAGCGTTGGTTTGTAAAGTAAAATAGTTACTTTCACTAGACAATTTGCCTTTCCGATGTACTTGTTACGAGGCAGCAAACAGCTATGGTAACTTTTTAAAGCGTTTGTGATTGTTCGCTTGCACTATTAACTCAATTACAAAAGTAAATTTGCGGCAATGACGTTTTGCTTTACTTTTTGTTGCGATTTATGGCAGCAAGAGATGAGCTAAAACTTCGATAGTTCTCAGGATTTCTAAATCATACGAGCTGTTAACTTACTCTCAACCAGGTTAGACCAGTGGCTCTCAACCTTTTTTGGGCCCATCTTTAAAAAATATCGGATGGACCACTTTGCCATGCTGACACCTCATGAACAACTAGTCGAAACTGTATTACACATAGGTCAGTTAGCTCATGGGCATGTTCAGTTTTAGGGTTTGTGGAACTCTGTGGACCACCTGGAGAATCACTGGGTTAGACAGTTTGAACAAGACTTCGGACCTGAAATTTACGCCTGTTTTAACACACTGCATGCTTTATTCAAATAAAATGCGGAGAAATTCGTGTTTTCGACCTGCTGTTGTACCTAACAAATTCCTCATGTTGAAAACGGTTTCATACCTGAGGTATATCCTGTAAAATACGCAGAAATTTTAAACGTTACATTGAGCAACATCAACGCTTTTCAGCAAAACAGCATGTCGTCGAAAGTTCGGCAGTGGACGTAATTATCTCAGATCTACTCTTGGAATTTGTCAAAAATGACCAATGGAGATTTCATTTACTTTTCAGTCAGTTGCCTCACTTGTGTCCTGCAAAAATTATCAGGTAAAACAGAATAGATTATTTCCATTTTTGCAGGTTAGTTATCAACATTGCTTGTTCCATGTAATCAACTTTTCTAACCTAGTTGGCACGTGCAACCACTGTGGGATTTCACCAGTGGAAGAATGTTTCTGCAGCAAGCAAAAACTTTTGCATCAAACACGACACTTTTAGGCCAATACTGTCTAACGAGCCATTTTTTGCTGCACAACGTCTACGTCAACAACTAAACCGGGCATAACAGTACACCAAGAACTTGTATCACATGCGATTCGGTGTTCACCAACGAAAGACACTACATGGACCAATGTCAAAACTTGTATCACATGAACCGAATGTTACCTTGACGACAACTTCATAATCAGGACATGACATCACCACGCGTCCTGCAGCAATTGACGTATCCATTAATCTGAGAGCTACAGCACTACCGATCGGATCTCTCGCAGGCAGATTTGACACCGAAAAAGACACTTTGTGAGGAAACAAAACACTTCGCATTTCCACCGAAATTAGCATTTTGCTTGCTACTTGAATGGATAATGACACGCTCGAACATGAACACAGGTTGCATGCTTATCGACGGTTGACTTTCACAAACTCGCCCAAGTTAAAAAATTAATGGAACCATGTTCTTGGCGACCCCCAAACATTGCTGACTGACAGGTTTCAAGATCGACAACGTTTCTCTCAACGAACTTTTCGTTTCGCCGTTGCCGGCGTATAGGACACTGCTCACGAGTTTTAGCCGAAGGTGTATTGGATTAATAGTTCACTGAAACGAGCATTGCAGCTGGAGGTGTTTGTAACATAACACGATGACCTACTGCCACTCCACTTGTGCTTGGCAAAAAATCTCATCCGATGTGATTTGTCTGTTGGCGCTCACGAAAATGAATCAACACAAAGAAAACAAGACATTTTGAACTTCACCGCTCACGATTTAAACAAATGAGAGCTACGCGCTCCGGGACAAGTAATTCACGACCAATAGCCGCCGATGGAATCTCGGCGGTCCCTGATTTCTCCGGCTGTGAAGCAGCATTCGCGCGACGACGAACACACATTCCAATGTGACGTGTATACTTGCAACCGCCTCCGTGACGTACGTGCACGACACCCCAACAATAGCTGCAAATAATTGCGCCATGATCCTTTAGCCTACGGTCTCCTAGAAAGAGGCATTGTTTAGCCCAGGGGTGGGGAACCTGCGGCCCGCGCGAGCATTTGATATCAGATATTGCGTTACCCAAGTTAGAGTGAAACACCGCTTCACAACGAAGCTCTATGATAAGCAGGTACTGGGGTAGTTAGTCAAAAGAAGTCACTCTTCCTCATGTTTAGATAAAGGTAGAATTTAGGATAAAATTAGTTGATTTTGCGGCTCGCCAGCGATGATGCACAATTCATGCGGTCCGAGGTTGTAGAGGTTCCCTGCCCCTGGTTTAGCCTCACGTAAAATTTTAACGGTGGCAGCATAATTAATTGCAGTAAAACATGCCATGCCGAAGAAGGCGCATATGAATTTAAAGTAAATGTTTTTCACTTGTTATATCAACGCATGAGATAATGCTTGAAGACAGGATGAGAAACTCTCAATAATCTAATGGACCAACGCGCCAAATGTAAGGTGAGATACCAGGCAAGAAACTACCTAAGCGGAACATGGGCATGACATATCACAATTTGCACTCTTCCACACGCACTTTGCCGAGTAGTAACGCAACAGGCATGACTTAGTCGTACAAGGAGGAAAGTCGCAGAGGTGGCCGGAGTCACATTTTCAGACTCCGCCTCCGCTCCTGTTTAAAATTTTTAAATCGGGATCCGGACATTATTTAAATTTGAGAATCCGACTCCTGCTACCGTCGATGCAACCGAAATTCAGCAATGTTTTTACTTAAGAATGACATGTATACACAGACTCAAAATAAGTGACTCCGGATCCGGGTCCGTTTTTTCCAAATTTTTTATTCTGGCTCCGAAAGAAAAACGCAGAATCCTGCCGGAGTCGACTCCAGATTCATGGCCTCCTCTGGGACCTTGCCCTCCCGCCGCAGGTACGGTGAAATATTGGACAAAATTTTGCTGAGAAAAATAGAAAGAATTTTCAATTTCGGTTAAAATTGCTGGAAGTTGGGAAGAGGTATAACAATTAAATCTTTTATTCATACGAACATTTTCACAACTCTTGGAAAAAAAGTGAAGCAAAACTGGAAAAGTGCAAAAAGATTTTGTCCTTCCAAGCGAATAGGCTCCCGTGCGGCTGTGTCACGTGAAACTACAAAAACGCCACGTTTTGTCTGTTTCACAGTACTTTCATACTAAGCTCTGCACGTACGTATGAGCCGCCAATGGAAGCGTTCGGAACTTAGGAAAAGCGATGACAAACATTGTACAACGCAATCGACGATATGGCAAAAAAACTACAACAAACGAAAGTCTATTTCTAACAAAACACTAATCTGCCTTTCAAGCAAGCGAGGCCAACTTCTTTTCACTAATCGCTGTGACCTTTTCTGGCTTGTCAAGGAAACTTTTAATCAAAGTAACACCTTCTGCAACGCAAAACGGTCAAACTGTAGTGTTTTCATCGATCCCAGTCACTGTCGGTGCGTTTGCCACCCGCTGCTTTACCGACCCACCACCACCATCGGCGGGGGAAGATTTTGTGGGAGTGTCAAGATTGCGGTCGTAGCAACTGTCGTTAGCATCTTCATCCGCGTGCGCCGCCGAACCACCGTCCGTGGCCACGAAGTGATCGACTGACGGAGCCCGCATTGATCTCTGCCTGAAATGGAAGTTCGACGCCATTGTTTATTTTCTATTGGTGAGCAGCACTATTTTTGCTAAAACCCGACCTTGCCTACATGCAAAAAATACGCGATGTGCACCAATGGAACTTAACGGCCCCAAAACAATTGCCAATGGCATTTGGCCGTTGCAACATCGTGTTGCTGCCCACTGATGCGGACATGAAGTCGTAAAAGCCGCATTAGTTGCCATGGGTCGAGTAGTATCTCCAGATTCGTAAAGTCGTTTATTACCAAAGATAACATTGAGGCAAGCAATACTTGTTTACCAAATGCAAGATGCCGCCTACTAGATATAAGTGGAGTCACATTTTGTAGACTCTGACTCTTGTTCCGAAAAATTTGAATACATTAACTCCGACTCCTGTTACTACCCAGCAATAATCCAAGTAACTCATATCAAAGGTACATCTTTTACGTACCATGGGTTCAAAAATATAGTTCATAAAACTTTTTGGAAAGTTCTGCAGTAGGCCCTGAAACTGCTGATCAACTTTTGGCTGAGAACAAGCTCCTGACAGTATAACATCCATTTGTTCTTTCAACACACAACAAATATCTGATTTCAGAAAAAGGATCTCAAACACGCGGCCCTCGTGTGGCCCGCGAGGGCATTTTGTGCGTCCCGCGATGTTTTTTGGGAAGATACAAATATTTAATATTTGAGATATTTAGTTTATTCACCGGTGTTTGAAAGTGCTCCACTAGCTAGCAAGTCAACAAGCATCTCTTTTAAACGAACGTAGAGAAGGCTAGAGACGATTTCCCTGTGACTCTCGATACCTTTTGCAGGAAATAAGATGTGAAAGCTGTTTTAGAAGGTTCAGGTACAGCCATTGTTGCGTCAGCGTCATAATACAACCCTTGGGTTACTTTGTAAGACCTCATTTGGCCCTCGGAGCAATTTGAGTTTGAGACGCCTGTTTTAGAATGTGCATGTCACCAGGCTTTTTTTGGTCTAACCCACAAAGGTAGCTTAAGGGTAAAGTGTATACACAAGCAACGCTAACAAATTTACAAGAAAAAACAATATATCTACAATATTTAGCGTTTAAGTTTTCATAGAAATAAACTGATAAATTTCATTGTGATGGTGTTTTCCAAAACGGCCACCGAAAATAATTTGCTAAAAAGTCAATGCGTAATTCTTTGTTCATGTCAGTTTTTTACACAAATACAACAATTGTCGAAACCGACACTGAGAGATCCTTACTTTCTTTTCAGCTTACAGTGAAAAGTAACCGTCGACTCTCAATGAAATGCTTAGAAAGCTTTTTGATTGTGAAGTAAATGTTTAAAAAAAAAACGCAATTCAGCTGACTATTTTGCATCTTGGTGTCCCAAATCGCTAACTTTTAATCAAAAAACATCACCCAATGAAGCACACCAACCAGCAGCAAAAAGATTGGCAACACGAGAGTAACCTTAAACAATAACACCTTCAACTACACGACGCTAACTAAAGACAAGCTTGTTTGCTTTATCAACTCGCACACCACTCTCAATGCTACTCAAAATTTCGGCACTAAATTGTAGCAGAAGGTGCAATAAACAAGCACAGGCACCAAGCTCAACACTTGAAAAAAACAACAAACTGTTGAAACATTAGTTTTAACTTTCAGTCATAAATCAGATACCTGACAATTAATGTAATTGATCTTTTANTTTAAGTCTTTACAAATTTCCAANGTCAGCCACTNATCACGTGCTTTACNAACATTGATTACTACTTTGACCACGTGCACACACACGTGGTCAAAGTAGTAATCAATGTTCATAAAGCACGCTATTACTGCGCTATACTAAACCATGAACATAAACAGAAAAGTAAAACCTAACCAAAAAACTATACATGATGAACACTGCACATAACTTACTATCGCTTCCATAAAATCACATTTACCTCAGCACAAACTGAACGCAACGTAGCCAGGAAACAATTACTTGCTACGTTTAGGTTACATCCAACACGGCAAGTCGCTAATATTGTTCACGATAGCTCCGAAATGGGTACAGCGGTTGGCTATGGCAAGTGGAGACAAGACTGAATCTGCAGAATGCAGACAAATTTCTGTAAGTGTACATCACTTTCAACATGTCAAATCCTATCACTATCTGTTATTTGGGCACATTGCATCTTCATAGTCTGTGCTGTTCACCATTTTGTCGTATGTCCTGTGCTTTTGGTGCACTTGACATCAGGCCTTATTGTCACAATTGCTGCATTGCTTTCTCTATTCCTAAACTGATTGTCACTTATATTTTCGCATACGCACTACCCTCACTTCTTCATCTGTTTATTTCTTCGCTCTTCGTGCATTGTTGATTCTTTTTTTTTGTGTTATTTTGAGGTGTTTCACCTTTTCATGCATTTGAAATGAAGAAAAAACCTGAAATCCTGACACTTGCCATCACAAAAAAGTACCTGCAACGACGTAGGAGTTCATTACAGTTAGACCTCGTTTATCCGAACCCCGAACAACCGGGGAATCCCCGCTATCCGACACAAAACTGGTAGGAACGGGTTTCTCCCAACGCATTTCACCTCTTGAATCCGGAAACCTCGCTGTCCGACTCCAACACGGAAATTTAGGAACGGAGATGTCAAACCAATAGGAAAAAACCGCTAAACCGGATTACGCCAACTATTATTTAGTTATTTATTAAACTACAATGGAAGTGTGGAAGTCAATTTCTACGCACAATGAATGTGACAGTGGCATTGTTTCAGAGCCATATTCCAGAAGATTTAATTACTACAAGTACAGTAAAATAGAACAGTCTGAAGACGGCTCCAGTAAGACTTCGTCGATTTAAGATCTGTTTGAGTTTTGAGAAAGTGTATTACAGCATCAACCACTGACAGTTCGCTCAAGTTTTGTGTTCCCTTTTGAGCCTCCGCTTAGGTGAGTTCTACTGTACTGCACATCGTCGCCTTTGTTTACATTGTTGGCATTTGCTCCGGAAAGCATTTCGCTCTTTATACTTTTGATTCCGATTATCTGGATACCTCGCTGAAAAGTAGTCCGATAAAAGAGGTCTGACTAAATTCTGCTTAACATAACCCAATGCTAGGCTATACAGTTTAACTGTAGAAATAAGTCTCTAAAATTTTTCGTCAAAAGCAAGTCATTTCACTACAAAATATGAATAGAATAAGATTAAAGCTTTTTAGACTCACAACCTAGCTAGATGCATGACTGTGAATTGTGGTTAAAGCAGTAACTGCCGGCTGGATCAAATCCATATGATGATCATAATACTGGATATTTATTAACCTTTTTGTTGAAGTGTTATTCTGTATTGCTTAACTGAGCCAACTCCAAAACAAGCCGTGCAGAGTATGATAGTGGTTACAGTATACTTCACATGCAGAATGTGTTAACGAAGTGGCTGTAACAAAATATGTTCATTGAAGTGAAAATGTTCACGGCCTATTGGCATTTTATTTAACTTAAGAGCAGAATCTCTAAGCGTATCATCATTAACGGCGAATTGCTCGTTGCTCCTTATAGTGTCACAGAATAGTTATATAAGACAGCGCTAAAGTTGGTCAGAAAACACGTTTCAAAAAATCCATTCTCTCTGACAACATCACTACAGCAAATTTAGAAGTCCGTTTAAAAAATCTGGGTGGCTCCTGAACAGACCTCAGCGTTGACTCCGGTTCCGAGTAGAAGTTAAAACTTTGACTCCGGCGTATAATGCAAGTCCCGGCAGGATTCACTCCAGCGCTCCTGCTCTGTGATCATCTCTGCCACCTACCGGCCAAGCAACGATACGTTCGGATTATGCCGATACTTTTAATTCACAAACAGGCGGTGCTTTGCAAGTTGTGCATCCTGGATCTTTATCTTAGACTTAATTGCTGTAGCTGAAACGTAACAATATTATTAACTATAATTTTATCCGAAACTTGTAACAGAGGTCTGCACCAGGTTACAAATATTTTTAACATTAAAACCTGGGCTGTAGCTTGAATCTTCAGCCAGAAGCCCATGTTACAAAAAGTACTGAATGAGTCGCATCAACTAAAGTATTTGCGTTTAGTCACAAATATAGAAATTTCAAATCAACTCGAGTGAACTGGGCTTAAAATAAAGGATTGAGCGGCTCCAGTGAAAGCTGCTTTGCCACAAGACAGGTTTGACTGAACCACACACAGTCGGTCGTACATGCGTTCGCCATGTAAGCCGAATGGATATGAAGACTCTCCGAAACTTTTTAAGATAGAAGCCGAATCTGTACGTCCTGGTTTCTGTCGTACCTTGCCGGTGTCGTCACCAAATGTTCCAGCGTTCTGGACCTCTGCTCATCGGGCTGACGTTTGGCGCGGGGAGACTGGTCGCCAGTGTCACCGCACTCGTCCTTATCTTTGTCCTTGTCCTTTTCGACAGGCCTGACGTGCGACACGAGTATCGTTTTGTTTCCGCGCTGTTCGAAAGGGTCGACCACGGAAAGGTGCTGCGTGCTCGCCAGTTTGCCGCACGACGCCTGCGCCACGTCCTCGCTGATGAAGCGGCACGCTTGACCGACGATTAAGATGCTGTTGAAGATCTTGTACAAAACGAGTCTGCGGATGGAATATGAAAAGTGGCCAGTGATTGACGTGCAAAAACAAATGGTTCCTTGCCCACGGCGAAAATGATAAAAACACAACTTCCAGAAACAGGAAAAACAAAGCAATATTTTTGGACTCCTTGCGACTGTCGCAGCATGGCAAGGAAACGCCCTCTGACGTAAATCCAAAACACGCACTGAGTCAAAACCATTTTCGGTGTTGAATCATTTAAATCAAAGGCGCTTGTGGCAACTACCGTACATTAAGGCAAAAGGAGCGCTACTCCTCAGCTACAAGCGCATATCACCACACAGAAACGTTACGTCCCATATTTCACAGACATAACGTAATTGCTGGAAATTAAAATCTCTCGGTTTGCTGTTGAGCCTGCCCCGTTCTGGATTCTATTTGAATAAGGGCTGAAGAAGCGTAAGTGACACGAATCGATTTCCCAGTAAAACACTTTGAGCAGATTTAGTTGTGTCGCGCTTGTGGTTTCTTGTAACTGCTGGAAGTGCAGAAAAATAGAATTCACAAAAGACGACACGCACGAAACACGTTATTTCTTTTATGACAATTAGTATAACCAGTAAGGGCACAGCAATAGCGCAGTACTTAAAAACACACTTGCAAAATGATTTCCTTTCCATCGCAATAAATTCCAATGAAAGCCACAAGAAATTAACAAACGTTAAGATCTGGATAAAGTTTAGTTTTTT
>JGI24158J21664_10015277_pt1 | contig 10018 bp, 5 predicted proteins | sample Ectturendosymbi3_FD_21664 | JGI IMG/M metagenome (IMG submission 21664) | reverse complement strand
GCAGGTCATCCAAAGTATCAAAAAACTCGGATTGTAGCCTGGAATCCAATAAAAACTTCAGCGAAATACTACCATCTGATGGTTGGCGCCTAGGGCCAGGCAAAGTTGGCCAAAAAGTCCTCCATTTATGACGTCACTCACAAAAAACCTGCAACCCCCAAGCAAAAAAATTTTTTGAGTGTGAACTACAAGACATGCCGAGTCTTTAACACTTCGACCAAGTTCGTAACCCAAACAGGAGCGGAGAAATTCCCGCGCAAAGCCACGTGCAATCCAGCTGTTTTTTTGCGAGCTGCTTGAATTAACCCGGGCGTCGAAGTGTTAAGAGGTTGCATACATTTGTTGATTTGAGATACCATTTGACACTTTCAGTACCAGTTGACTTATACATACATTTTAGCTAATTTAAAGTTCTCAGGGAAATACATACACGTTTTTATCCAAAATTCCCAGTGTTTTGTTGTCTAAAAATGCAGTCTTAGCCTGAGGCTATGTAACTTTAGGTTTTGGGATAAGAATCCAAACTCTGTGTGGCTCAGAGGCTGTGTAAATGCATTGCCCTTGTGAGTGGGTTCACCTAGGTGGGACCAGGGTCTGGCAGCAATGAATGTGATTTTGAGCAATGTAAGCGTTTTGATATGCTGCCAAATGCTAGGAAAGCATGTAGAAATGTATCAGAAACGTTTCTGTAAGCATGTTTAGACATGTTGATAAAGTTTTATTATTTGATGCCAGGGTGAAGCTGCTTCTATCATCTAAAAAAGTGGCTCTGGTAGGGCCAGGCTTGTTGCAGTGGCATGTAGCCTAAAATGTTTTGAAATCGATTTGATATGTTGGCAATTGAATAGTGTAAAAGCAACTAAAAATTTGCTAGGTTTACCATTTTAGCTTAACCTGGAAAACACCTAGCAGTACCTGCTTTCTGCAGAAGCAGACAGCATTTGAATTTCCCACCAAAACCACCTGAGAACCGTGGATATCGCTGCAGGGAAATTACCTGGGATTGAATGTGTTAATAAATATACAGTTGTTCAGCTTTACTGACAGTCATTGTCAAAATTTATGTAACACCTTTGCTGCTGGGACAGTTTGCATGAACCCTTGATTCCGGTGTCATTTAGCAAGTTCATAATTTGTCAGGCCATTGAGCTAGAGAGCTGTTTAAACCCTTAAAAGATGTGGAGTCTTCTTGTTTGCAATGAAAAAAAATTAGGTTTTGGACTTTGGGTGTTTTGTGAGTGACATCATAAGTGGGGTAGGTTTTGCGCTATTTTGGCTCACGTTACCTAACCTAGCCCTAGGCCCCAACTGCTAAATGGAATTTTTTGACTCAACTTTTTGTTGGAAACTAGGCTGTAATCTGATTTTTTCGAGTCTTTGATTGGCTTTCTAGCATTTCTGGTTCAAAATTTATGGCTTAAAAACAACAAACTAGTTAACCCCAATTAATTTGTTGTTTTTAAATAATTTGTTTAAGTGACACAATTTTTGGCTCAATAAGCCATTTGGGTTGGACATAGCTAGTTTAAAGAATTAAGATACTACACTGTCAACTGTTTTCCTAGAATCTGCCTCTTATCTGCTTGAACATCTCTCTGCCAGTTATATACTTAGAAAGTAACTAATCATAATTATTAATTCTATATTATTTATTAACCAATAAGACACAGTACAAAACAAGGCCCATACATTAACTTATTGTTCATGGACCTCAGAGCTGTTTCACAACAAAAAGGTAACCCTAACGGTTTAGAGAAGTTCCAATTCAAGAATGTACATAAATGTCATCTAACTTATTTTCATGCCAAACTGAAGCAATTTCTCATCTCAATCACATACCACTTATTCACCCTATCCCTGGTCTACTCAGCTACAGTATATAAAATAAACATTTACCAGCAGAGACTTCAAAATGCTGCTCACAATTCTATGAAGTAGACCTAAAAACACAGAATTCAAATCACACACAATAGTATTCAAATGACATAATGATTGACTAGATAACAGCCTTTTCTGCAATTCATTTTCATATAAAAAATATGGAACACAGAAAACACTCAGCGTGTATCCAACAAGTAGACTTCCATGCTACTTCAACTAAAACTTGCACGCTATTAATGATTGAAGCAAAGCTAATGTTGAAGTATTACAACAACACCTCACATTTACTTGATCTAAAGACATGTTATACAGATAACTGTTGCCACGTAAAATGTAATGGGAAAACCTCTTTAATGTTTCGCAAATATATTGTTCATATAAAAGATTGCAAATTGATATTGTTGCGATCAAAAAGCACAAGTGGCAAGTGTGCTGAGCTTCACACTGTGGGAGCAAGAAACGATAAAGATCATATACTGTGAATCAATCTTCGTGTCTGCTAGTTATCACATTCAATGGTTCACCATTAGCATCAGAAGAGGTTACATGCCACGATCACTCTGTTATTGCTTGTTCACACCTTGTCAACATTCCATTCATGGTGAATTGCACATTTAACACCACATCAACCAAGAGGTTGCAACATTATCACATAACATGTAAATAGCAACACCGGTACATATCCTTAATTTTCCTATCCATGATTGTCAAATTCTTTTTAAATGATTACAAACAAAGCTGCTAACTATTTAGTTTCATGGTAAATTTGAAAAAAACAGTTTTTATTTTTTAGACACTTGCAAATTTATCTGCCTCATGGTACAGCAAAAGGTAACAAAACCCTTTGGGTCTTGGAAGAAGCATTGGTATCATAAAGTTCTTGCCATTGACTATAAACAAAAAAAATTATGTTTGTTGGAGTGATATCTGTAGCAACTTCAACTTCGTATCATAGTAACTCTGTTACAAACAGAACAGTTACATGCAAAAATCGTTCATTTTGATTTATTTGTATTTTGTGAGCAGTTATTAAAATGGACATCATCAGATTATGTCAATATTGAGACAAAAAGTTAAGTAAAACTTTACCTGCAAGTGAGTACAATTTAGCCTTGTTTGGACAGGTGCAGTCCACGTAAGAATTGTTCAGTTGAACCAGCTTGCATATGAACAAGCTCAAAATAAAACATTAAAGTAGCAAAATGGCTGTACCAGCTGCACCACAGCAGTTANGTAAGACTGACAAGTGTTTCTTGGCAGCAAACAAAAANCACTTTTAGGTCTTGATTTCCTTTGCAAGCCCATGCCTCAGAAAAAATATCAAGTTATGAAATGCTTGATTTAATATCAAGAACATGCAAATTGTCTTAGGTTTGTTAGAACAAATAGCAAGCTTGCACATACATCATCGAGTGCAAAAACAAACTGGATTTTAAATCTTATGTTTACTACTTCTTTCTTAACCATGTTGCGATTACAGAGCCTAAGCAGCTAGCACACAAAGCTTCACCCTATGCCAGCAAGCAACAATAGAGATCACATGCCATGAACATTGTATTTTTGCTTGTTCATTCCACTTGCACTTACATTTACATTTGGGTGCTATTCTTCACACACACCCCGTTCATGGTGAATTGCATATTCAATGCTATGCCAACCAAGAGGTTGCAACAACATCCCTTCCTTTTTATAATGAACCACACAGATTGCACATTCTTTTTGTGAAAGTTTTTTCATGAATCATTTTCATGATTTATGTGTCCAAAAATGAAGCTGTTTGCTGTGAAGTTGAGACACATTTTGGAAGTTTTCCACTTGGAAGGTATACAGAAAAAATTCTGGGCACATATTCACGATTTATATGTCCAAAAACGAAGCTGTGTGCTGTGAAGTTACAACGCATTTTGGAAGTTATCTGCTTGCAAGGTTTACAGAAAAAATTCTGGGCACATTTTCACGATTTATGTGTCCAAAAATGAAGCTGTTTGCTATGAAGTTCAGATGCGTTGTGATAGTACTACTGTGCTTGCAAGGTTTGCAAGAAAAATTCTGGGCGCATTTTCACGATTCATGCATCCAAAAACGTGGCTGTTTGCTGTTAAGTTGAGAAGCATTTTGGAAGTTATCCGCTTGCAAGGTTTACAGAAAGAATTCTGGGTGCATTTTTACAATTTATGCGTCCAAAAACGAAGCATTTTGCGGTGAAGTTCAGACGCATTTTGGAAGTTTTTCCCTTGGATGGTTTACAAGAAAAAATTCTGGGCACATTCTCACGATTTATGCATGCGAAAGCAAAGCTGTTTACTGTGATGCTTAAATGCATTTGGGAAGTTTTTGCCTTGCAAGGTTTATGAAACATGCTCTGGGCGCATTTTTACAATTCCGCATGTTCATAAATCTTTGCTGTGTTGTTCGGTCCCATTGTGAAGTCCTTGACTTTGCATTTTGTTGAAATGCTTGGAATCTGGACACATTTTGAGTACTAGTGCACCAACAAACTGCAACGTCCAGGCAGGATTTTAAGTGAAGGAATTTTTTGAGGAAGACTTGGACTGGCACCATAGACACATTCTGTTATATCTGAGCATCGAAAAAAGAACAGATTTTGTGAAATTTTACCTAAGTAAAGTTTTCTGGCAAAATTAGGCTTAGTCGTTGATATAGGCCTTTATCTTAACTTCTACTTGTGTTTTGTGTTTAATGTAGCTTTGGCAGACAGTAAAACCTATTTTTTTCTGGTTTATCACGTCTTATCACGCGACTGATAATCGGCTGAGGCCAGAAAGTTTAACAAAATCATTGGTGATGTTTTAAAATTTCACAATCATTTGTGATGTTTTAAGTTTGAAAGCAAACAAGCCTGCAAGAGGCGGGAAGAATTCTGCAATTATCATTGCATGATAATAGTTATAATTAATATAAGCTTGGTGAGATATAATTACGATGCACATATTGCAAAAAACAGTTAACTTGCACATGCAGTAAAGTGCTAATGAAGTCGGTGCTTGTTTGCAAAATTAGGCTAAAAAACAATGTCTCGATCAAGTCAGTATAAGCAGTCGAAATGCTGGGAGAAGAGGTTTCCGTCAATCAATTTTGACATATCATCAAAAAAACGCTGTGTGCAGTTAAGGCAAGTATGCCTAGAATCTTTCAGTGAAAAAATATGCCTAAAATGGTTGCGCAGAGTGCTTTTCTATATAGTATTATAACTTTTTATTCTGACCGAAATGGCTTTTAGGTATTTAGGCACTTGTGAGTGATCTCTGCCTATAACGAAAGGCCAGTGAAATTACGCTCGGGCGCATTTTTCCAAATTCATTACTGCAATGGTCTGTAGTATGCAATTTGCACACACTTCGCTTTCAGTGACCTCTGCCTTTTGCATCTTTGGCCTCATAAAAGTTATGCTGCCAATAAACAATGGAAACCCATGTCAGGTTGTGGATGACATACACTCCATAGTCAATGATACAATGCAAAAGCATACACCACTACAACCACTATCAAGAAACGGAAGGAAACTCCTCAACAAGCCATGGATCACACAAGCATTATACATATCCATAAAAAAAAACAAAATTACCAAAGTCTAGTAAAAAATGGTCTTGAAAATAAAGTCAAATTTGCACATTACAAAAGATACAGAAACCAACTAACACATTTGCTGGTACTGTCAAAAAAGAAATATTATCAATCCCAGTTTTTAAGTGCAAGAAATGATAGTGCAAAAACATGGAAACTCATTAATACCCTATTGCCAGAAAGAACCAAAGCTACCTCCACCCCTCCCAATTTAACCCATCCCTTATCTGGAGAATGCAAGCAAAATCCCACAGATATAGCAAATATCTTAAATGATTTCTTTGTATCTGTTGGTAAAAACATGGCCAGCAAAATAATCCTTCCGCAAAGCAAAAGACTCACATTTCAAAAATGAGCTGTCAGTCCTCATTTTATTTACATGATACATCCGCTGAAGAAATCATGCACATCATACATACTCAAAGAAAAGAAGGGTACTCGTCAAAATGGCATCCCTCTGAAAATCTTAAAATTATGCAGTGAAACTTTATCTCCATTCTTAGCAAATCTATTAACGATTACATAAACCAAGGTATATACCCACAGAACTTTGAGTGTGCCCAAGTTACTTCTATACATAAAAGTGGGCCAGAAAATGTGTGCACTAACTATCGTTCTATGACAGTGTTGTCTCCCTCAAACAAGATATTTGAAAAACTTTTCTGAGCCAATCCATTTATATAATCAAAGACACCTACCTTGTAACCATTAGTCATGGATTTTGCTAATTCTCACATATAGACATTGATAGACATTGAAAAATTATGATGATAGCAAAAAATATTTTTGAAATATCTTCACCAGCAGCCGAGATACAGTATTTTGAATTTTTGGCCACTAAGTGGAATTTCAGAGGCGAGCACAAACATTTTTTCATTTCTCACAGTCAATTTTTGGCAATCACTCTTTACCTTGAACGATTTTTACAATGAAAAACAACTATTTTACCATTTTTTGACCCAAGGAATTCATTTTTGAAGTTGAAATATTGATAAGAGGATTTCATCACGAAATTTGGGGTTAAAAATTTTCTTAACATTTTTTTATAATTTATCCTTGAGACAATATTTTAGCACTTTAGCAAAAAGTTGCCAAAAAAATTTTTTTGTCATTCAATAAAGCAAATGTGGTGCTATAATTTCACCAATTGTGATTGATGTAAGTTGTCTTAAAGAACCCAACCAAAAAATTTTTTTGAGTGCAATCTACTAGACTGGCTGATCCGTTTGAGCCCTTGAACAGCTCTTTAGCGCAACCAGCAGAGGAGCTAGGGCGTTGGTAAAGCAACAGATAACAGCTGTTTTTTAGGCCGAAATCGAAGTACAAATCGAATATATCGCACGCCAGCTCTCAAAGTGTTAAAATTCTGCTGTTATCTTCGTAAAGAAAACAAAGAGAGAAAACTAGGTCTATGTCAAGGAGTGAGATACTTAACTTACCATCTGAGTGTCTGCTTGTCATAGAATTTCATTTTGTTGTGATGCTATGTTCTAACTTGAGTAATGAAAGTTTTGATGTGGGCCATAATAAATTCACGCAGGCCACAGGTTCCCTCCCCTTCTTTAGAGGCCAAAGGTAATCAACTTACCTATACAAGAGTGAAGCAAGAAAATCTTGCTGAAATGGAGATCTGGGCTACGACACTTGGATACACTTAAAACTGTATGCATGCACCACTACAAGTGATCCAATGACAATGCATTGAGAAAAACATTTCTAAATGCTGTGATGTATTGAAAAAGCACTAGAAAAAAGTCAATGCAAGCCATAAGGTGACTGTTGTAATGGCCTAGGAATTGGAAATGCAATCAATCAAAGTTTTACCAGGTTGGAAATAATTGTGCTATTTGTTACCAAGAAATTGAAAAAAGTGATGTTGACAGACTCAGTGAAAGCACCTCTTAGACTAGAGGAGTTACCAGTACCACTAACAGTGATCAAGGAACTACACAAACACAATCTGCAAAACGCTAGGATACTTTTAACACTTCCACTTGAAGAATTGTGTTTCAATCAAGATCAGACTGAACTTTCAACATCTTGAGTTGAATGCATAAAAAAAGGATTCAAGTGATTTGCTTAATATGATGCTTGAATTTAAAGAAAAATTGCTACCAGCAAAATAATTCCAAAAATGTAAGAACTGCTGGCAATGAAGCTAAGATCATAGAGTGCAAATAAAGCTGCTAAATCCTCTGAAGAATATCTGGTGAGAGAATCACAAAATAAAGTTTGAGAAGGCAGCAGGTGGTATATTAGGAAAACCAACATACAAGAGTAGAAACAATTTACCTCAATCAACACTTGAAGCTGTTGCTGCATTTTATAAGAATGATGAATACATTAGGGTTATGCCTGGCAAAAGTGATTGTGTAATGTTGGAGGAAATGTGTAAAAGCGAAAACAATTAATTCTTTGTAACTTGGAACTGCATTTTGCATTTTAAGAGAAACATCCTGACATCAAAAATCGCCTTTCACAATTCTGTGGCTTGTGCCCTAAATGGTGTGTTAACATTTTACATAGTGGCACACACTCTGTGTGTGTGCACCCAACACCAAAACACCATCTTACTATGCAATGCTGCAACCTGAAGCAAGATTACAAAGATTTTGTGTTTGTGATTGTGTGCAGAACAGAAAACAAAATGTGTNTGATTCACAGATGTGGGAGTTGCCCTGGAAAATATATTTATATCAATTTTTTAAAAGAGAAAAGCTGACAAATGAATCTACAGATAATGTAGTATGNATGCAATGGCAATCCACTGACAAACAACATTGAAAACATTAGTTTCTGCTCCATCTTTTGTAGGTATGATTTTGCTGACAGCAAATTTTCTGTAACTACAAGCATCAAATTAAGCGAATCACTTGAAGCCGTTTTCAATGCATTCAACTCAAGATGATGAAAGTTCAGTCTGACCTTGATTGCAACACAATGCTTCACAAATGTGTTAAAAGCATTCTCCAGTCGTTGAAACACTTTCTGTATCTATTGCTTTGCATGATTTTACCTTTGCTTCTTTGGTATGCCATGAGTAACAGCTGGTGACACTTGACAAGCATCCAGTTTGTGTTTAAGGTAGAATTTCGCTGGTTGTCTTTGTGTGGTTTCTTCATAACTGTCATGGAACTGGCAACAGAACTGATTTGATAAGTGCTTTCACTGAGTCTGTCAACATCACTTTTTTAACATCCCCTCTGCGGCCTGTGAGTGTGGCACAGAAAAAAACTGCCAACCATGTTTTCCTCGAATGTCCAATCCATTGACCTACCCATGGACTACACTGTCCTGATGTTTCTGAATGATGAGACAATTGAATGGCTGCTCAAGCCTTGCTTGAAGACCTAGCGCAGCCAAGCAGTGTAATGAAAGAACTGGCTGAAACGATGAAGAAGACTGTTTTAACTTTTTGTTAGCATATAGCACATTATTTCCAACCAGGAAAAACTTTGATTGATTGCATTTCCAGTTCCTCGACCATTGCAACAGTCACCTCATGGCAGGGTGGGCAAACTACAGTTTGTGGACCACATGCAGCCCACAAGAGCATGTAAATGGATAACACATAGTTTGTGTTGAGGAAATGTTCTAGTAGTTTTAACAATGTCTGTGTGTACTACAGTGTCAGTGTGAAATAAAATAATACAAGGTCATAATAATATTATCATTAATTCATATTTTGAAACAAATTTTAACTGAAGTAAACAAATGTAATATATGTAGTCCCTGGTAGCAATAAAGTTTTGAATGTGACCCTCCATAGAAGCTCTTTGCCCGCACTGCCTTATGGTTTGCATTGACTTTTTTCTAGTGCTTTTTCAATACATCACAGCATTTAGATTTTTTTTTCTCAAATGCATTGCCAATGAAACACTTGTAGTGGTGCANACATACAGTTTTAGGTGTATCCAAGTGTTGTAGCCCAGATCTCCATTTCAGCAAGATTTTCTTGCTTCACTGTTCTACAGGTAAGTTTATTACCTTTGTCCCCCAAAGCTTTGCACAGTGAGCAGTTTACAATACTTTGCATGTTGTGGTAACTCAGAGAATGATTAAGTGACGTTCAGAATTTGAAGAAAGCAAAACAAGCTAAAGATATTACAGCAACTTAAGCAACTACCAAGTGATATTCCTATTTGAAACTCTGTTAGAAGTGTCATTTTAGGTAAATTTCTTGTGATCTTTAAAGTTGGATATCGTCTTTAAGACAAAACTTACATCAATCAAAATTGGTGAAATTATAGCACCGTATTTACTTTATTGAATGACAAAAAATTTTTTTGGCAACTTTTTGCAAACGTGCTAAAATATTGTCTCAAAGATGAGGTATAAAAAAAATTTAAAGAAAATTTTTAACTCGTTGGCTGCCGGCCTACAGTATATTCGTACTTCGATTTCGACCTAAAAAACAGCAGTTTTCGGTTGACTTACCAACGCCCTAGCTCCTCTGCTGATTGCGCTAGAGAGCTGTTCAACGGCTCAAACGGATCGGCCAGTCTAGTAGACTGCACTCGAAAAAAATTTTTTGCCTGGGGGGTGCGGGTTT
>JGI24158J21664_10015276_pt1 | contig 10018 bp, 10 predicted proteins | sample Ectturendosymbi3_FD_21664 | JGI IMG/M metagenome (IMG submission 21664) | reverse complement strand
TAAAGCTGCTTTCGTTCATGTGAGGCCGGCACAATTGTGTACGGAAAATGGTATTTCGATTTACATGTGCAGTGCTGTGGAAGTTGCATGGTTAGCATAGATTTTTCGACGTAGCACTACACGTGTGCGATTGCATCTACAGTGGCGTTTAGGTGTCTCTAGTTATTAATAACGCTAATTCATCTTTAATGATATTCACAAGCCTATGTTGGGTTTGATAGGGTTAATCATAGCAACTTAATTTTTAAAACAATGAAAAATCACCATGCAAGGTAGATATTTATGTTGGCCCCGCAGTGCCCCCCCCCACTTTTTTCATTCTAGAATCGCCACTGGGAACAGTTACGTAAGATGTGACAAAAAAGTTTCGAGACCCAGAACTAGGCATCAATGTTGTTAAAGTGTATGTGTCCATGCAAATCATCACTCCATTTCTTCAGTGTTCTTGCATTGTTGCTTGTGTTTGTAACTTTTCTTGTAAGTAGCAAAGCTTGACTAAAACCGTTTGAACAGGTTTTGCTGACTTTGTTTGAATGGCGACACTCGCAGTTGAAACGGGATCTCATAATGTTCTTCCATGAGGCGTCGCTGAACGCTAAGCACCGATCTACATTGTACAGCAGAGTGGATTGCGGCAGGTATTGTACCAAGCTCTTGTTCCCATTCTTTTAAGTAACGACTTTTTGCTGTGTTGGAAAATCAAGGCCTTTGTGTCTATTCTTCTGTCATAATATCGCTTTGTTTTCAGGTTATTCGCGGAGCTGCTGAAACCATGTGCCCACAAAGCTGATGTAAATTCAACAGCTGCTGCCACACTTTACAACCTGTCGATGGACAAAAAGTCTGAACATTAGTTTGTAACAGCGTTGTTCTACTTCCCTTGATTTTGTTCATATTGTTTTAGAATAACCAGCAATGGCAGAACGCTTGTTGCATTTCCAGATGTCAACAGTTGCTGGAAGATAAGTTTGAAGACGACATGACGTCGATATTTGTTGAACATATGGTGGGTTGTGAGTGATGTCCGGAAAGGCTGGTCGATCTTGACCTGATTCCCCAAAACCGTGGAAGCTCCTTATTTGAGGTTTTATGTGGTAGAAATGGACCGTCATTTGTGACATCATAAACGTTACAGGGGTTTCGTGTGCGTTTAGCTCAAAACAATAAATGTTGCGAAATCTTCTGAAGCGTTAGAATAAAAAAAGCGGATGTGTTTTACTGTAACTGATTATATGCGTTGGAATATACAGAGATAAAGAATATGGTCGCAGAAACAAAGCTTTCAGCATTTCTGTGTAAACTTCGTAGGAAAAAGTGTTTTCTAATTTCCGAGTGCAGCAAGATAGTGACCCTTGTTTGGCATTGCGAATTACCACAATTGGCGTTTTGTTGTTTTCAAGTGCATTGCGCTTGCGCTGAATCTTCAGTGTTCTTCCAGAGCGAGGTTGGGAAATCCGACTATGAGGCTCTCACCCTTCGCCTGCGATGTCTCGTTGAATTGACAGGAAACAGACGCATTTGTGACGTAATAAGTAACTCGGATTTGTTCAGATCAACCTGCGTATCAGCAATGGTGAGCAAAGTGTTTGTTGCGTCATGATAATTGCACAACAACCAACGACTGCGACCTCCGTCCGCGCCCCCCCCAGCAATTGTTGATGACTCAATCGCAAGCTTTATTGTTTCATACTGTAGCTATAGATTTATATTTCTGGTAACACAAGAAACTGAAGACTGGATTATATAACCTGCGAAACTAACAGCAGCGTTCTAAAGTTTGTTCCGAAAGAGCAGTGACAATGTTTCTATATCATGCAACGGATGGTAATGGACAACATTGACCCATTCTTGTCAACGTAACATTTACTTTTATAAATTTCATCTCTAAAGCGTTTTCCAATCTCTTTATCCAGAAACGTGGAACTCCTGATATAGGAAGTACTTGGCTGAAGCAATGCATTCATTTTTCGCTTAATTCACATTTCTTCGACACGAATTGATTCTCCCATTCCCCAAAAATCATGCCTTTGTTGTGAACAAAACGTATCTTTGCATCATCATTGCAAGAGCAACGTCACCAGCGCAGTCATGAATATGTTCCAGGAACGTTGTGTAGCAAAGATCCGGTCCGGGTTGGTACATCCTTGTTCATTTGATGAACTGCTGCAGTTGACACTGGTATTGGTTCAACGCCATCACCCAATCAACGAGAAGATTCTTCCCATTCTATCTCCAGTATTGATCAGCTCAAAACAGAAGGATTTGTTGGCGGTGAGTCTAAGCAGCTTTATCAAAATTAAACAGTGTTCAAAGTAGAGATCGACCGATATGGCTTTTTTGAGGCCGATTACCGATATTTCGGCCATTCATGGGCCAATAACCGATATTTCCAAAATTTTTAAATCTCGTTTTCTGCTTCATTATAAAAAATATAATGTATCTATGCCTTACCTTTTTTTCAAAAACTTAAAAAATCAGGGTTTATGAGATAAATTTTTCCATTTGCAGAAATTTCAATATTTTGCTATGATTTTTAATTAATCTGATTAACGAGGCTGCCTTTGTTTCGGTTGTGACGACCGACGCGTGCTTCATGGTTAATCTTGTTTGTTTGTTTATGAAACCGCACCTGCTAGCGTTGTTGCAAGATAACTGGCTTGACTTGCTTCGTTGTGCAAGTTGTCTGTATGCGTGAGGAATATAACAGCGTTTTGTCAACACCTATTGAGGCCGATAAAATCGGCCGTTTTGGCCGATACCGATATATCGGTAAAACCCAAATACGGGCCGATATATCGGTCCATCTCCGCTTCAAAGTCCAGACGTAGTCAGTGCATTTTATAGCTCTATACAACTCCAGTCCCAACTTATCGGTCATTTACAACGTATTTCAAATATTTTGTCCAGCATGTGTTGAGCATTGTCGGCGTGTTGCTTGGCAACAAGCATGAAGACCTATCAACTGTGCTGCATTTGTTACCTTCAGTCAAGAAACTCTACGGATTTATCAAGGTATTGAAAACTGTTGCAACTGGTTAGGGTTTGGGAAATGTAGCACTAAAGTTCTTATGTGAATCTTGTGATTACTGAAGTTGCTTCATGTTACGTGCTGTGGCCATTCTTACCTGGCCGCTGGTCATCAGTACGAATGCAGTAACTTCTGTTGCCCGAATTCAACTTCGTTACCGGTTGGGTGGAGTATGCTGATTGTAAAACAATATGAAGTGCACGCAGCTTCCAGCTGGGTTGGTTTTACACATTTCCCTTTTCAACTTTCATATTTATCTAATACGTCAAAAAATAATCTTCCCACGACCTATACGTTCCTGTTATTCAGGGACGTAATGAGGTCAGATGTCGCCCGGGTCAAGAAGCAAGTTTGGCGCCCCCATGTTCAAACCTGAGCTCTTTCGGAAGCCAATTTACTGTATTGAAGAAAGTACTTGTGACAATGTTTGGATTTTTCGGTGCCCCCATAGGGGTTTGTGCCCCCCTTGCCCCCCGTCGTTACGCCCCTGCTGTTATTAAGCCAACCATTGCGAAATGCATTGTGGATAACTTCGTTGTCAGCATTTGCCTTGGTACGCTGGCTGTTGTGCAGGTAACGTCTGCTGAATCCACGTTGATTGTAAGCATTTTAAGCATAGCTTAGTACGAAATTATTCAGGAAAATTGAGTTGTAGACCAGTTACGCAGCTACATGCTTCAGCCAGGGTGAGAAACGCAGCTAAAAGAGGCCCGCTGGCCACCGTTAAGGGCCTACTTGCCAACACTCACAAGAGTTAAGAAATGAAAGTGTATCCGGATATGGATTTCCATACTAAAACCCGAAATCACCGAAAAACAGTCCAAAAAACTTAGAAAACCGAAAAAAAAACTTACTTAAAACCAGAAGAATACTGAACACAGAAATATAAGCTAAACGGGGGTCCGGGTTTAGCTTGGCTGGGTGGGGGGTTCGCACGGGAGCCCAACTAGTTTTGGGTGGCTGGGGGCCGGAGCTTGAAATTTGGGTTCCTGTCCCCCAGCCCTGGTTTGCGGGGAAAGAGACAAATAATACAATGGTTTTTGGTTTTCAGTGGACCAGGTCGTTCTGGAGCTGGAGCCCAGAACTTCTGTATGTTGGAGCTCGAGCCTGAAATTTGAGTTCCGGCCACAGCTTTGCTTGCATCCCCGTCAGTTACGCCACTGTTTTAGACCTGTGTTGTATCCTTTCACTGTACAAGAATAGAATTGCCGTTACCAAGGTATGCAATCATGTAAAACCACCTTCGTAGTTCGCGCCTGTAATATCCGGTGTATCATGCATCAGAGTCAGGGTGGATGTAATTGGACCCAAGCCAAAATACACTACATTTGCTTTGAAAATCTATTATGAAATATGAAGTAAAATAAGCAGCATACTTATAACAGGCAATTATTTTTTTCTTTTTTTTTAATCAAGCAAAACGAACAGCAACGAAATAGAAGCACTTCAAAAAAAGAGAAGAATAATTCGAACCGTTTGATTCTTCATCTGTGTAAAATCGATATATTTTAACCAGTTTTTCTGCCTTCTGTTCATCCAAATTGTGTCTTATGTTGGAAAATACGCTATATGAGTGTTGGACTGGCATGCGCATAAACTTGATCAATTCGAATTGGCAGAATGTATCCCCGAAATTCTGCACGACAAATAACCAAAAATATGCAACAAATGCTCTGTACATTCTTGGCTAACCATTCTGGCTAATATTGAAAATTACTTGATTCAACGAGTTACAAGCAATGCAGGAGCTAAATCATTTTCATGAAGGGGAGCTTCCCTCTGAGCTAAGATGGAACAACGTCTGAACGCTGTGCCTTGCAGGGTCCCACGCGGTATTGAAAAAGTATTGAATTATGAAATCATTTTTAAAGACGATTGAATTTATCAAAAAATGTACGTGAATATTGAAAAAGTATGGAAATTTTTAAAGGACAAGAAGTCATGAAGTTTCAGAGCATAATCTTTACTGATAAGTTTAAATTTGAAAACAATAAACGTTACTTTGATCCAAAGTTTTTGGGACATGTCGGAGCAACTTTATATGTATATGATCGTGCTCATAGAAGCGTAGAAGACACATTTGGATACAAAAACATTGTATTACTGCAAATGGATGGCCCACAATGTAAAATGGGAGTTTTCCAAATAGTTTGAAAAAAAAAGAAACGAACTTTCAAATGTGGGATCATGCTGTTTCCACAAACTCCACAATGCTCTCAAGGAAGAGTAGCGCAGTCTCGGTTGCAGATTTTTTGTAAAATTTCATTTCAGTTGTATCACAAAAAGCCATAGTTTTACAATCTTGCATACTTTTAGCAAGATTGTTACGGTGAAAATTCACCCATTGTTTATTCAAATATTGCTCTTTCTCGCTTATGACAGTTTTACGAAAGTTGGAGCAGTAGATGTAATTCAATGTGTGACATTGCCCTTCATGAATATAAGCAGTGGTATTAAATTTTCTTCATTTACTATTGAAGTGTGGGAACCTCGCTTAAAGTGCTTTTCACAAACAGTTGACAGAATTCGTGATGTCTGAGTATGTTTTGAAGCCCCCAAAAATCCTTGTCGGGTATACCAGACAAATATTACAAATTTCTAATGTGCCTAGTACTGTATTAGGATGCTATTAGCAGTCGCACCTTTTCCCAATGATAAGGCTATTTTGATATGTCATACACATCAATTGAGTTTTGCCCATAAGGTCTTGAGTTAAACATGTATAGTCATACATAAACATCGAAAAAAACATGTGAGAAGTTTTACGCTCTATCTTTTTTTATTGAGGCAATGAAACATACTTACGTCTTATATAAGGTTTCCATGTTTTTTACCCCACGTGGGTTTACAAACATACACCGCCGCACATGTGCGTCGGAAGGATTTTTCCAGGGGTGGGGGGCAAGAAGTGGGGAAGTTTAATTTCCCCCTCGAAACAACCTTTTTTGGTAAAAATGTAATAGGAAAATGTCAAAATCCAGGGTAAGCCCCCCCTTCCAACGCCCATGCACAGCTGTCGTGATCATGTACTTGATTTTATGCAGCATGATGATATTAGGATCGTGACGTATTCGTTGAAGATTCTGTCGTTATTAGGACGTCACGACCCGAAATTGCTGGAGTCCTTGGTGAACCTCGATGCAGGTGTGTAAGTTGATTATTATTCAAATTTAATTTGCGTGGAAATAAACGTCATGCATGAAACTGTATTGACTGTATGATCGAACTCCTCAACTTTTCTTTTGCCCGAAATTTTTTGCTCTAAGCACAAAATTCGCGACTGGCCACGGGCATCTGAAGGGGGTGACAAGACTCCCCTGCATTTTGAAAATTGACACTTTTCTATTGGGTTTTCAGCAAAGGAAGTTTGTTTTTTGTTTCGAAAAGGACAATTGGCCAGATCCCGGAAAAATCCCTCCGACGCCGCTGGCCACAAATGTGTAACAACAATGGCTGATGAGCCTAACCTGTGCGTTTATATACTGCAAGCAAAGGAACAAACAACAGACGTGCTGATTCAAAATTTCAATGTTGACTCCGCTAAATCGTGAATATTTTCGAAACATTTACGCATGTTCATTAAAAACTGAATTCCTTCCTTTTCACAAGAACCCCGTCCAAACCCAGCGAACCCCCCATATCCCCCCTCATGTTCTTTCACTGCTCAGGATTTGCGAAACTCTTGGACGTTCTTCACAACGATTCATCCGACGCTGCGGCCGTGAACCAGAGCCAAGCTTGCCTCCTGCTGGCCATGTTATCAACTTGCCAGGGGGGTCTAGAGAAAGTGAGCGACCCGGGCCGGCTTGTGCGCCATCTGCTCGTGCTCTGCCGCGAATCCCCGAACAAAAGCTGCCGCGCCAACAGCGCGATCGCTCTGGGGAGGATGGCAGTGGCTGATGGGAGGTATAGCTCAGTAGAAAAATGTATTTCAAAGTTGTGTCTACTTATTCGGTGACCTCTAAAACTTGACATGATGGCAGTGTGCAAATAATTGTTTTCTAAAAACTTGACATGATGGCAGTGTGCAAATAATTGTTTTCTAAATCCGACTTTGGGCCAAGTATGCTTTACTGTGTATATTCGTGGCAATTGTAATTTTGCATCTTATCTAGCGGTTTTCAGTCATAGAATATCCAAAAACCCAACAAAATGTGAAAACTTGCCTCTTTTGCTTAATTCTAAATGACCAGCTACCAACCGGGACGTATGTGCGGTTTAAAAACTACTCAGAGTCCCTTTTTGCAGATTTTTACAAGAACTCCGCAATCATGATGGTGTCAACATCTTGGCAAGACATAAACCAGAAGATGACCTCCTCTCACGTTAATGTAGCAACTTACTCCGTATTTTAGCGACCATCACTGTGTTTGTGATATGAATTCTGCGATATGAATACAACTCCCCATCTCATGTTAATGTGTTCGGTCAAGTACATCCAGAGGGGAGATGTCGAAAATGAAAATTAAAAACGTAGTCCGAGTTTGTCCTTTGCACAGATATGGCGAATGGTTCGTGGGGATGGAACGTGAAGGCGACAAGTCTTCGCGAAGATTGAGCGCTGGGTGGCAGCAAGCCACATGGAATTTCAAACTTCAACAAACCAGAACGTCGTGAATAAAATCTGAAAAACAACACAGTCGTGCTTTGTGGGAAATGTTATGTCATTTACCAAGGCTCCCAATCAGGTTTTTTTTCCGCCCAGATCTGTTTTTTAGTCGACCTGGGTGTGTAGGAAATAGCATGATATGTTTTTGAAGTGATAAACTCATCAGCAACTTTAATGTGTTCAATAATATAAAGATAGCTTTACATTACAGTGTTTACATGCGCACATCAGATGAGAAAGTACGCATATCGGATGAAGCAGAACGTGTTCAATCGGTTTCATATTCTCACATAAGATCGTTGTCGGAGTTATACACAGTGGTGTGTTTAAGGGAAAAGCACGTTCGAACTCAGGTGCTAAAATGATAAAATATAGTGCAACAGAAATCTGGTCAAAAATTCCTTTAGAAATAAAAAATAAAACGTGTTTGGCACTTGTTTCGGAGGAGTTAAGAAAAACATAACACACGTTGTTTAGTGCTAAACCGGCATTCACCACCAGCCCCATAAGACCTTGATCGAGTGGATGGCTCAGCAGGCTGCTTTCAACACAATTACAACTGCAATGACGTAAGCTTTTGCCGCAACGATACATCGGTGATCGTTTCAAACAGTTTTTAACAAAAGTAAACAACCATAAGCATGACACTCCTGACCTGATAGGGTAATCCCCGCAAGCCTTAGGACGCTCAATCGGAGATATCCACTTGTCATCGTAACTGAAAAGTGACAAGTCCAAGTAGGGGCTGGAGCTGTGGGACTGGGAGGGGATCGGTAACTGAGACAGAAGCCTTCTCACTGCTTCAGTGTGTCCTCCGTACTTCGCGTTAATGATCGTTTCTTTAAACCTGGATGGATAAAGAACATAAATCAAACGAATATTCTGCTCTTCCTAGGCGATAGATTGCCATCAACAGCAAAGTTAATCAAGTTGTGGATTCAACTTGCCACAAGTTAGTCACTTTTGCAGTTTTGGGGAGTAAGCTGCAGTTGCTATTCTCAAATATTGGACAGTAATTATCATTGAACTTCGGAGCAAAAATTGTCCTGAACACATGAAGTCAGTTCTTTATCTTTGTGCATTCTGGCTTAGTCATGAGTTGCGGCAGCCATGAGACATGGAACTTCGAATGGTCGAAATTGAGCATGCCATATTAGATAACAAAAGACATGAAAGCTAAATGTAGAACGGCAGAAAATAGATCGAAATTTTGAGCAAACTTAAGATCCTTTATGGAAACATTTTATGTTCAGGAAACTTCCACGTAACTGTAGAGTGTCAATCACTTCGTTTGCGTTCGGGCCTCTGGCGGTCTTGGCCACACCAGTGGTGAGGAACGGCCAACATCGGTCAAAAATCCCACTGAACTCCAATAGCAAGCTGCTTACCCACCTTTGCTGGAGCTGGTTAGCGTGCACGTCAGCACATGCAGCGGCCAGTAAGCCACGAGCGGTGTCGGCGAACCTGAAGATTCCCGGGAACTGCTCGAACACCTTCAGCAAATACTCAGATGTGTTCTCGTACACAGCTCTCACTTGCGAGGTGCGGAAGTTGTAAACGACGAAGAACGATGGCTGAGCACTGGGCTCTTGGATGCGCAGAGAAACTACATCGGGACTCGCGTACTGAGCAAGATGAAGATTATGCTGGTGCAGCAATGCTTAAGTAGGTACCATATGCGAAACTCCTTGTTTTGCGAAGAGCAGGTAACCTACAAAAGCTTGTTTTATGTACATGAGAAATAAAAGCCTAGCATAAGACACAAAACACCCTGTACATTTATCCAAGTACGTTGCGCAATCATAACGGACACACGACATTCTTTCTCATTATTTTATTAAAACAGCTTCACTTTCTTCATAAAAAGTGGCACAGTTGCAAATGAAATTGTCAACAAACCCGTAACAACAAGTGGTCTTCATCAAGAAGCTGCATCCTGAATATCCGAAGATCTTTGAGATAAGAGAAGTGCTGATAGAACCTCCGCAGGCTTTCGCGGCTCTCCATCATCGACTGCTTGTACAGGTGGACAAGGATTCTACAGTATCATGGATTTCAGCAATGTCGGTTTGTTGCTGTATCAGCAACACTGGTTACTGTAACCTCCCAGCAGTTTAAGTCACTGGCTGCCAATTTAAGGTTGAAGATGCACAGTGGTGTGGGAAGCATATCAGGGCTGAGTGTGGGAATGCCAAATTATCTTTCAAGTTTTTTGTTTTTCTTTTTCAAACCAAATATACTTGGAGTTCTGAGTTACCCATCAATGCTCTCTGCATGACCAGGAGTTCTTGGTTGAAACTTTGTGGCTGAGTTTCAGAGCAAATGCTTACCGCCAGCAGGCCCGGGGGGGGGGGCTGGTACGCTTAACCTCTGAGTGACGG
>JGI24158J21664_10015275_pt1 | contig 10019 bp, 11 predicted proteins | sample Ectturendosymbi3_FD_21664 | JGI IMG/M metagenome (IMG submission 21664) | reverse complement strand
TTATTTGCGGTATTGACATTCCTTTGTCACAAAGAAACATTTAAATTACAAGAATATCAAAAAAATGTCTTCGAAATTACGATAAGATTAACTCTTGCTTGGCAATGTGTTGAAGGCTGGAGCTCATTATTACTGATACTTCTCTGACTTTTCATGGTTTATGAGATAGCTCACTTTGGGTACAATAGTGTGACAGTTTGTATACTGATCCATCGGCAGCTTTCTGCACCCATATGAGTCATCTCCCAATAACTTCTATACTTACCACCAGAATCATTGCAGCCCTTCCACTTCTTGACGGCATTAAGACACCACAAGGGAGACAACCGAATCTGGTCGCAAATTGCTTTGCTTGGAAATCGATTGCGCGTCAGCGACGCATGTTGAATCTTCAGTCCAGGAAATTTGTAAACAAAAACTTAGATGTGAAATTATAGAAAAAGACTAAAGTAAGATCAGAGAAAGTGCGCGGACTACATTAAGAGGTCCATAGAGCTAACCTACTATCACCAAAGCCTGGCCCTGACGTCATTGTCGCATTTCTATCGCGGAAATGCAGATCTGTCTGCAAGCGTTGTGCTTTCTTAGTGCTTACAACACAATACACACTACAGCGAGTGCACACATTTCCAGTTATTACGCAAAAACTTTGTTTCGAAACTCGCATACCTTAAATATTGCTCATATCAGAACGCGGGCGTCGGTCTAATACACCATTTATCACAAACATTTTCCAATTGTGTTGCCGAAAAAATAGAATAGTAATATTTTCCTTCATAGGAACCTATTTCAGCAAAAAAGGCCAAAAAAGAGCCAAAAGGTCAAACGAATTTTTTAAGGCCAACCAACTTGATATTAGGCCAAAAAAAGGCCAAAAGGCCAACTACAATTTTTTAGACCAACCAACTTGAAACGAGGCCAAATTTTTGAAATTTGGCCTAAAAAAGGCCAATCTGGCAACCCTGGTGGTAATAGAAGCATTTAGCTTATATGAAACTGTAGCGTAAAAATTGATGTTATGTGATGTTGAAAAAGGCAACGATCTGATGTTAACGAGACTGACCCCAGTGGCAACATTGATTGATACTAAACAGCAGTCAGCAACCATTAGCTTTAGCACGCACATAGCAACGTTTTCGTGACATTTGTGCAATCGGCGTGATGCACAAGTAGAGAGTCATACCCATGCCAAAAGAACGGTTATTAGGAAAAAGTTACCAGGGAAATCAAATATATTTTCCTTGAACAAAACCGAAAATACATTTAGGCTATTCAGTAGCGATTACTAAAACCGGCGGACAGTCAAACTTGTGGAGAAATAGGTTGCTGTTGGGAGCCCCTGATGCTTAAGGCCAATCTACACTGAGGTGCCAGCAGTGTCCAGATGGTTGTCACCAAACCTGCTAAATCGTGTCACGAAAAACTGCTAGATCCTGCTAAAAACCATGTCAGAAATTTTCGGCTAAGATCTGCTAAAAATAGTGAAATTCTGCTAAAAAACTGCTATTTTTGAGGTGTTTAAAATAGACGTGTAAAGCTATGTATCAATTTTTGGTCTTGCACTCACTATCAATGGACCAGACATTAGGCCTATCGACTTCCTGGCCTAACTGAACCACCTGAAAAAATCATGTGTTCCGTGGGATAAAATTATATTCTGCCAATGTAGTTTTTCAAACCAAATGCGCTCACTAAGAACAGAAGCCTATCTTTTTCGCTTCACCAAGCCAAAAAGGTAAGAATTTTTTGATGAGGAAGGTGTACAAGTTTTCATCTCTAAAAATTCTTGGAACAAATATATGGCCAGAAATTTGTTACCTGCTAAACGGTTTTCAAAATCCTGCTAGAAAACCAGCTAGCTGCTAGATTGAAAAATTTCCAGCTAACAGTGAGAAAAACCTGCTAGATCTAGCAGCGGAACAGCTAAAATGGCAACACTGGCTTGCCAGTGGTAGCCGCGCATGATTCTTTGTTTGTTTTCTTGCGCCGAGGAGTTGCCGAGCCGTGCACGAGCGCAGAATTACCCGACGCAACAAAACAACCAAAGAATCGTGCGCGGCTACTCTTGGCAACTCCTCAGTGTAGACTGGCCTTTAACGCAATATAGGAATATAATATAGAGTTGTATTCTTGCATCGCTTCTGAATCACAAAAATTTTTCAAACCAGTATTTTATTTGAAACAAGTAAATTTCATCACGGGGGGCCCCCTTGCAGCGGGAGGCCCGGGGCAATTGCCCCCGTTGCCCCCCCTTAATCCGGCCCTGGGTGATGCAGTCGCATTCAGCAATTCTTTTAACAGGAAATCGATTTCACGCAAGTGTTCGCATCGTCAGCCCTGAAATCTGCAAGCAAAAGATAGCAATAAATTCCTGAAAATCTCCAAGTAAAAACTAAGATTAGTCGTTTTATCGCGAAAAAACTTGCTGCGAAACCGAAACGCTTGTAATGACTTACTTTTACGGTCTCGCTAACTTAACCACTTGTTGATGACACACGTTGCAGGAGTGTTCTTGAAGTTTTTCTGTCTCAACAACTCAACTAAAAATCTTGTTGGACCGGTTTTGGTGAACTTTAAGAAATTCCCGCTCAACAAGGTTTCAACCACCTGTGGAAGCAAAACGTTTTGTTAGTCAGATAAAAACGTCTTTGAAAAGTCTATTTCAATTTATCTGAAAATAACACACACCCCCTTTGCCACGCGGCGAAACGGTTTTCCCGGGTGATTTTGTTACAAAATCAGACCAAACCTTCATTCAGAGCACTAGCATGGAAATTTTGGAAATCTTGTAGAATTTGATTTGCGCTGGGCTGTGCGGATGAGGTAATGAGGTGTTTACCAACACACATTTCTCAAAATCCCTGTTTTTCGAAATGCTCTGGACGATAACAATCGCACTTTTCTTTGGGCTGTCGCACAATAGAAGCCCAGTTTTAGGCTTCACGCTCGATGGACAATATTTGAGGAACGGCCACGTCAGACGTCCGTTACTAGTTTCATCAATCTTGGCGCCATTGTTGTTTACCTACAAAGGGGTTTTACTCCACAAATCATGGTTTTACGGATTTCCATATATACTTGGATATAAGCCGATTTCGCGTATAAGCCGACCCTTTAAAAACTTCCCAAAAGGAGGATTTTTGCAAAAACTCGCATATAAGCCGACCCCCAAAATACCACGGTGTGTTGTTTGTGCTAATAACAAAAGAGTATCAATATGCAATGCACTGTGCTTAATCAGACGTGATTATGTTGCATTTTATTTGAGGTACAGTTGAAATTAATATTAAAATTGAGTTGTTGTTTGTGGAATTAACTTTATTTAGTGCAGTCTCAATTTTTATGGCTGTATTTATGACTGAATGGTAATACCGGTAATGTTGCGCGATCTGAGAAGTGGCGTCATGTCAATTCGTTTGTGTGAGATCAGATTTATGCGCGTATAAGCCGACCCCCTGATTTGATTAATTTTTTTTAAGTTTTAACGTCGGCCCATATGCGAGGAAATACGATACTTGGTTTTGTTTGAATGAAGAAGCATTGAAATGTTGGAATTACCAGAAGTTTATGTAAATATCTGAAAATGTATAGCTTAAGAATACATGAGTTTGTAGGGAATCGAATGCAGGGGTTTTCGGTGGTTGCTCTAAGGAACTCGTTGTAGTTTACGATGCCACAGAAATCCCTGCTCGTTGATGAGTCAACCTGGTTGCTGCAGAAGGACAGGTCAGTTTCCCAAATAAGCAACCTGGCGTCTTGAGGTTGCCAAGCCAAAACAAAGGCTCTCACCACCTTATCCGTCAATAACTTCAGTAGCGCTAAGTTTGATTGCCTCCTTTGGTTATGATCAGATATGCAACAAACTCTGCAATACACTCGAATGTGAAGTTTAACGGTGAACAGCAGCGTTGAGATTTCACAGGAGCAACCGGAAACTGCGACCAGTTGCTGTGATGTATGCTGGCAGGCTATCGTGTCAACTGTAAGACTGTTCGCAAACAAGTACATTGCATCGAATCATGAATAGAATATTGATTGAAATCACGCAGTCACCCTGCTTAGGTGACGATTGGCAATATGCGTAATTCAGGTTTCAACTAATTCTAAAAAAGACCTAAAGTACACTTGTACACCTGAATTCCTCAGTAGCTGATTTTTTCTAAACGTTGCTTTCTGTCGAGTAGTCCAATCGAAATATGCTTACGTTTTGTATTTTTGATTAAGGGGTGATGGAGTGATGGTGGTGGTTACTGCCAAAATAGCACTGCATACCTAACGTGTGAAAATAAAAGCTGTGGGTGAGGTAACCAATGCCATTTCTGCATAAACAAGTCTGGCATTTTGATGGATGAGCAAGCTTCGTAACTGCATCCCATAAGGGAATTCGCTGATAAGAAAAATTGAGTCGACGGGTGAGGCTCATAGTTAACCTCGGCTGTTCATGCTTAACGTATAAAAAGAATTGTGCCATTTTGGCTAGACGTACCTTGCGTACTTCCCAAATTTTCTGGAAGGAAAATATGTTTGGTTTTAAAAAATATAGATATATATGCCGAAATACAAGTTTGTTTTTTTCGGTTCAGATGAGCGTGAGAATAATTGCTGAGTTGTTGAAAAATGCGCCTGTGCTCCTAAAATGTTTTGAATCATTCTGGAAGTCAATACCTATATATTTGGGTTTTTAAAGTTACCTGAACAGGGATAAGAATGCACCAAACATAAGCATAAATCTATTCACAATAAGCTCGTGCACAGGATAACCTGTTATTCAGTAGCAGTTGCATTTGTTGTGACAAAACCGCCTCTGTGGCTGAGCAACATGTTTTAATTGGATCCAGAATACTAGGATCCAGAAAAAATAACCAAAAACTCATATGATGCATTGCCTGACATTGACAAGGTCGATTGACTAACTTTTTATCGCTATATCATGGGCAGGAGCTGCAGTGCTGTAGCATTGCAATAGTGGCAATCATTATCATGTATTTTAATTTTAGTACATCAACATATTTTCTCATGTGAACATCATCGTATGAAATTTAACTCTGCATCGGATGGCATAAGCTTACCTATTGTTTGATTACAAGACGATAATAGCATATTGAATGTCCTCAAGTGCCTCAAGATCAACAATAATTTCAGGTAGTTCTGCTGGATCCACAGCAAGAGCGGACCAAGCAAGGTCACATATGTAGTAACGAAACCTGGTCCTTGCACGATCTTTGGACCGCGCTTTCCAGTGGGTGTAGCCAGCAGGACTTGCCTCGCCAATCTTTCCTGGGACATTTTGGACACATGGCCGAACCAACGTAACTGGATCTCTTGAAGACGAAGTGGCTTGTCATCAGGGTTTTGCGAATTTCACAGCTACGCACTTCGTCGCTAAGTGTTATACCGTGAACTCTTCGCAAAAATCCCATCTATGCCGCTTGCACCTGAGATAGCACTCTTTCAGTCATTATCCAAGATTCATGCCCGCAGGGGAGCATAGGTGTAAGAGCAGGCAAATTTTTGACGGTACGAAGGATTTTTGTCCGAATTTCCCCAAGCTTGCCCAAAAAGTTTTTGTGCGACTTTTACCTACAAATTTTCTCCCACAAAAATTATGAAGACCTTTTTTTGGTTTGACCTCCAAAAAGGAGCTTCATGTGCTTTTGTGAAAACGTTGGGCGCCATTTTTTCAAGTCAAACAACGTTGGGCCCCATTTTCGCCCGTATTTTTAGAGATTATGCCCAGATTTTCAAGGGTTTTGCCCAGAATTATAGGCATTTTGCACAGATTTTCAGGAATTTTGCCCAGATTTTTGACAAATCAAGACTTTCGGGGGTGCGCTTGCAACCTCAGCACTCCGCCTGCTACACCACTGCAGGTGGGGTTCGGAACAAAGACTGATTTTATGAACTTACAGCTTTGCGGTGTTTGAAAGCGCCCAGTTTGTGAGCACGGAGCGATAAAGCTTACGCACAACTGCGTTTAGTTTACAAATCCGTCTATCAAACTTCATGTTCCNCCACCTTGGGTCACTCGTGATAACTNCCACAAGGTACTCGAATTTCTGGGACTGCTGCAGTGCATTGCCACTTACTGCAACGTACACTAGCTTGAGGTTTTGNAGAGACATCATGCCTGGGTCTTTTTGAAACCGATCAAGTGCATGTTGAAGTNACTATTTAAGAGGATACAANCAGTACTAAATCATCTGCAAAAAGCAAAATGCTGATCCTGCAGCTTCCAACAGAGACATCCTCGTCGACTCGGCTGTGATTATCTATCCAATTCATTTAGACCATGAAGAGGAGTGGTGACAGTACACACCCTTGTTGAAGTCGAACACCCACGTTGAACGGTTGTGATTCAACTCCGCCGGCACGGACACACACTTCTGAGAAGGAATACAGTGACTTTGCGGTCAGTAACGTGCGGTAGCCAACACCGTAATCCGGTAACACTACACGGAGTTTTCCACGAGGAACCCAGTCGTATGCTTTCTCGAGGTCGACAAAACACACGTGGACATATTTGGCAAATTCCCAAGATTTCTCGAAAATTTGCTGGAGAGTGAAGATTTGGTCTGTGGCGCTACGGCCAGGACGAAAACCACACTTGGTATCCTCTAGCTCTGGTTCAATTGTTCCTTTTCTTCAAGGCATTTGACACACACTTTTCCAGGGAGGCTAAGGAGAGAGAGGCCCTGTATTTGGTGCACACCCTCCTGTCTCCCTTTTTGTGTATGAAGATGAACACTGCAGTTTGCCACTCTTTTGGTGCCCTTCCAGAGTACCAGGATACGCTTTAATTGATACAAACCAGGATTTTATCTGAAGCAAGTGTTCTTTAATTCCAAATTTTAAGGGTTAAATGGAGATGTAATGCTTTGAAGACTTCCTAGCCTGGAAATCAATCGCACGTATAATAATTCCTGAGGCAGCTTATTTTTACAAAAGTTCTGTCGAAAGCCTATAGGTATTTAAGTGAATTCAACCACATACATCCCACTTGGTATTTCGGTTCACGCTTCAAATTGATAGATAAAATGGTAAGCTTACGTAATGAAGGGTATTTTCCTAGTAATATATATTAAGTCGGAAAAAAGCCGTAAAAATAAAAATTGGTTCTGAAAAATATCAAAAATAAGAAACAAGTTCTCGCAAAACTTTTTTGAAAATTTTCTTCATTTCTCGCAATATATATTTTGGGTTTTCGCATATGTTGTGTTGTATTTTACGGAGAATGTTTTCGCTGAACGTTAGGAAAAGAGTGGAAAAAGCAGATGTGAACACGGTCGGAATTTGATCAGTATGGAAATTACAAACCCACGGGTATCGCTGAAAGGTCGTTGATGTGAGTTGCTTGAACCCTTGCTAGCCATGACAAACTCGCATCAGAAACGTTGTCAGGTTGTCAACTTGGAAAGGTAACTGTGAAATACTAAACGCACATAATTCAAAACCAAGATGTACCGAGGTTCGACAGCAGTGAGGTTCCTCGTATGTAAGGCAGAGGAAAGCTAAAGCTGAGCCAATATATCTAAATTGCAAATGGAGATTGTAGGCAAGTAAAGTCAGTGATCTGTGTACGACGGAACTGTAGAATTTACCTTCATCGAGGGACGGCAAATTGCTAACTAGTAAAATGATAGAGGATCACAAGATTTATTCCGAATGAACATGCTAATTTTTCGCTGTTTTGTGACAAGCCATTGGGAATCGTAGGATAAGATTGTGAAAAAAGAAAAGCAGATTTAATGCATCCCTGCAATTCAAAGTTTTTCACTTTTTTTCTAAATGTTCCACTCATGATTTAAAGTCTCACTATTTATTCGTACTGGCAGCATATTGGCAAATTGTAATAATGACCATCGGAGAACTCGGCGATTAAAATTTTTCATTTTCGTCACGTGGCAGCCTCGACCGACTGAGCAGGAAACGCAACCAACTCACTCAGGGAAAGATGCTCATATTGTGCGGTAGTTAGTGAAGAAAATATAGAAGATCGAAAAGAGGTTGCCTTAAATCTGTAAAATAATTGCAATGTTGCATCAACCTCAGCGGTGACGGCTGTTATGAAGTTATAAAAAATAATACATTTGAACTCCTTAGTCTTTCTTAACTTCTTTTTTAATTAACCTATATTATAGTTGGTTTTCATTAAAATTACGTGATCTTCTAATTCAACAGCTGAAGGTCATCGACTCGATAACCTTCTGGTTCCTCCAATGCCCTGGCGTCCTTGCACTAATTTGTGTTTTTCTTGCTGAATATTCATTATCGCCAAATAAAAATCAACTCAATTTCACCTCGTTGGCGTTGGTAGCATTTGTTCAATTTTCGAACTACATGAGGCACAAATCAATATATTTTGGAACGCACTGTCTCTATTATTATCATGTTTCAGTTTCACAGTTCCTGCTGTAAACAGTTTTCAAGTCGTTGCTTGACTTGAAAATCGCGTCATGCCCTGTTGTTTGGAAAACACTGGTCAAAATTCACTGCTGGAGAATTGCTGAAAGAGTGTGCTTAAATAAAACGATACTCATTTGTTTCATCTTCTGCATCCGTCTAGACCTTTTTTCTTTGGAACTTCATGTAAAAAAACGATCTTTTGAAAATCCAATGGTTTCAGCGGAACTCACGAGACTTTTGGAAAATTTTGCTCAAGAAATCTTTGTGATAAACAAACAAGAGACTCACTGTCACATTTCTGATTTAATTTTTCAGTGGTTGTGTGTTTGGTTTGTCATTACCTAAAACATTTTAACAATGATCTATTCATGACGACATGGCTCCAAACGGGGGTGGGCAATTAATTTGGTTCGGGGGGCCACTTTGAGAAAACAGTATTTTCTCGAGGGCCGTACCTGCCAATGGAAATAGAAGCAAGTCGATGGAATAAAAGCAAGTCTCTGTTAAAGTATAGTAAGTTGGAAGAAATTGCGTATATGAAGAATTTTCCTGAATGTTTCCGCGGGCAATTGAAAACACTGTGACGGGACACCCCTGCTCTAGAAGATATACCGAACAGTATTTTGGATCGACATAGCTTAAGCTGCAAAAAACTGGAGAAAATAACCTTGTTTGGTTGTTTACATCGTTGTGAGTTTCCACTGCAGATTATTTTTCTGTCGTAATAGTACGTTGCTCAATCGAAATAAATATATAGTGCTGCAACCTCACAGTAGGCGCGGTCAGTGGTGTATCCATGCAAAATGGCGCTCTTGGCAAAGTTTAAATATGCGTTGTTTTTAATAATTTAAATATTAGATATAGGCACAATTTTACGAAAAAATAACCACCAAGAAAGTAAGTGGTTTAAAACAGAAAATGTGTGTCTATTTTTGCTTTAAACTTTTCAGGAAACAAAATATAAATTATCCGTAAGGATTCAGGCCATGACGTAATTCTATACGCATTTATTTTTATTATAAAGAATATTAAAACATCAAACATTAATGTAATCATANTTTATACATATTATTGGCTGACCAAATGTTGTTTTGTGAACAACTTTTTGCTGCAGATGTAGAATTTTCAGAAAAAACATTAGCGTAAATAATGTTTTATAGATAAGTCGATGGAATATAGATAAGCCACCTTTAATCTCACAAAACCGTTTTGTTTTTTTGTCGAAAACAAGAATTTTTGAGTCTTTTTTCAAATAAAGAAGCAAAAAGTTGATTTGCTGACAATGAATACGCATGTGTTGCTTCTCTGCGTTAATCTTAGCAAAGCGCCATATCGCACATAAAAGTTTCTTTTGAACGCAGCTTCCTGATACTGTCTATCGCAAGTATGTACTTTCCACGATGGGTATAAGCAAGGAATCGATCAGCAAATTTTTAATAGGAAATCGATTTCACGTAAGATTACGCATCCTCAGTCCTTATTCAAATACAATAAGAAAGATAATAAGAAAGATTCTATTTGGAGGCGTGGGTTCGAATCCCACTTCTGACACCATGTTTCTGTCTTCTCCCAGAATTTACAAAGGCAAGCAACTCACTGGCACGTACGGTAACTTA
>JGI24158J21664_10015272_pt1 | contig 10021 bp, 8 predicted proteins | sample Ectturendosymbi3_FD_21664 | JGI IMG/M metagenome (IMG submission 21664) | reverse complement strand
GGAGTGCTGGGTCGCAACCGGTCTCTCTCGGTGGAACAGGTGCTCAGATCCGCAAGGATCTGGGCGTGGCAGAGAAAGTATGGCTTACTTTGATCTTAGCAAACTAAATTTAGCTTAAAGCTATTATACTGAAAATGTTCGAATCCTAACTGTAATGGTAACAGACGTGATAAAGCGGCACCGATGACCACCTGCATCAAAAATGTCAAATTCCAGATTATCAAATTAAGGACAGGTTGTCAGCATATAGGATACTTCAACTACAGCGAAAACCTGAACTGGGCCGCACAAACCTTCTACTGGGCCACATGCGGCCCGTTGGACATAGCTGGTCTACTCTGATTGTATGCCGAAAGAGTAAGTATTTCACAATTTTTGAATTACTAGTTTTTAAGAAACTGCGGATGCATCGGCAGACCGTCGTCCAACAGCTGGTCTCAAACAGATGAATTTGCTTGGCTTTATCAACTTGGTTTGTTATTCCATAAATCAAGTCATTTCCCAAAAAGGTAGTAACAGACTTTCAGGTTCTGTGAATGCGCGTTTGACGTTCATCATGCAACGTGACATCTTAATGATGCTTACAAAGAGGTTCATGTTCTGGGTTGGTAATACCATTGGCTTATAAAAATGAATGATGCTGTTTCTTGTGAGCAGCTATAGACGTAACTGAAATAACTGCTTGGATTTGTTCCAATATTATGAAGAGGTGGTTTAGAAACTTTGATCGAACAGCATTCGCATTGCCATAAATGGTCGAGATGAAGAGAAACTGACCAGGTGGATATTATTTAAATCTTCTCATTTGGGGCTAAACAAGACATAATTATATGGGCAACGTTCTTCTTTTTCTGGTCTGCTCCGCAAACGTTTAGCAGTGGGCTTCCATTTTCATAGGACAGGGCATGGATTCCATCCTATTCTTATCTTCACAGAAGTATTTGTACCAAAAACCAACCTCCCAGAACGACAGCGATTCACTTACATAGATCATGCGTAAGCACAACTTTGCAAAGCTTAACCGCTAACAATGCCAAAAAGAACGTTCTATACAGGGCATCAACACACAAACACATATCTCGCGGGCAATTAGCACCAAAAAAGTTGATCGCAAGAAGCACCAGCAACACTTGCATAAGCAGCATAAGTCTGGAAAATTCACAACTTTTTCTAGATTGTCACAAAACTAACAAATACGTACAACGCACAAATATCTGCCTAACAAAATAATTAGCAATTTCATTCGACATGTCACAAGCAAAGAACCAAAGCGTGTCAATGTATACAGCTTGATAAAGAGAATAAAGATCAGATGTAGGGATGTGCCCTGGGGGTTAAATGGAATTTCACATGTAAAAACAACTGATTAGAAATTTTAGGAAGCTATGGGAGCTTCTCGAAAAAGAAAACCAAAAATAGCATTATAGAGATCACAACATATCATTTCAATCTACGCAAGTTTCGCCTAAACCTATGGTACACCATTTCGCAGTGGTGTGTTGTCATGGATAATAGGAACACACACTGATGTACGGTATTCCCAAATTTAATACAATGCTAAAAATACGAAGTAAAAACCCGCAGTACGACAAGAAAACGGTGGACCAACCCACATACACAAACTTGCCGTAAATTTTGCATAGCTGCTCCAGCTTTTCACAGTTGTTTTCTACGTCAGAAGGCAAAATCAGCTTGTGAGGATGACGACGTGTGCTGTGTTCTGTCTTTGGGCGAGGTCTTCTTGCTTTTCTGTAAAGGCATCAGGCATTGATTTACACTAGGCATGCGACAGCCCTTACATTACGCATGTACGAGGTTTAAACATATAATTGTGACCAACGTTCTATGCGCAAATCAGGATTGCAGAGTCGGAGGTAAAATGTCCGACTTCAACTCCGATCTTTCGAAAATTTCCGACTCCTACTCCTTAGCCTAACGTGAATGAAGTTGGGCTGTCAACAATTTTGTAGCAACTAGCAATCAATGGAAATAGCGGCAGCAAGAATTCCCTATTTCAATAAAAATTTCAAAAGAAACTGTACCATTTCAACAAGAATTCTCAGGTTAGGAGTGTGATGTAAGAAATGATTCAATTGGACTTCCGGAGTCGAACAAAAAATCCGACTCCGACTCCTAGTGTTCTCAGGAATCCGCCACGGAGTCCACCCAAAAACCTCCGACTTCTTGGGAGTTCGACACCCTGGCGCAAATTTTTGTTCCCTCTTAGTGGATCGCTAAGAAGCTTCGTTTTGAATTTACGCTGGCTGCGTATAGAACAGCACGAGCGCAGGAACTTTTGATGTTTGATCGCACTACAGACTTTGACGCATGGAGCTAAGCCAACCCCAGGCGCTCAGCGGTAAACAGCAACAACTGCACAGCGCTCCATTACAAGCAACACGAGTATTTGCCGTTGCGTCGCACAAAAGCTGCAAACCTAAATCGCGGCTTTGCGAGGATCAGATCTCGTGCGGTTGAGCAACGATTGGACAATACGTTCGCCACGCCTCGATCAACTTACAACCGCAACGCCATCTTACCCGTGATCGCTCTCTCGAGAAGCGCGTGGATCGGACGCGGACGTTTCGAACGAGTTCCCGGGCGCTTCACATTTTTCAGTCCCTTCGCTCTCAGAGGTGGGCGACGAAGCGCTGTCTCGCCGACCGTGGGTGGCGCGAGGCCGGCGCTTTTTCTTGCCCGAAATCTTGACAGACAAATTGTTTGGAGAAGGGTCGGGCAAGCAACTCTTTTCAGGCTTGAGTTTCAACGATGTTTGCTTGTTTTCGTCGCGTCGTGATGACGACGGTTCGGTGTCGTCATGTTCAAATGCACCCCCGCCTGGCTCTATCTGGCCGCAGCGTGGCACCGAGGCCGATGGCATTGGCACGTTCGATGTCCGAGATGGTTCGCCTGGCTTTCGCGTTGGAGACGGCTCAGGCGATTTTACAGCCTTTGGCGCGTCTGGGGTTGCGTGGAGGGTTGAGTGTCGCTGTTTCTTCGTCTTCTTCTTTCGCTTTGTCGCTGTGCGATGCGGGTACTTGCGATGGATGTATCTGATCGCAGGAAAACTATCGTTTGTGGAGTCAGTCGATGCGTTCGTTCAACGCAGAACATCGCAAAACGTACATCGACTTGACATTTTGTTTACAGAATGACACACTCAAGATCTCGCGGAAAACTCGGGCATTTAAACGCTCTATTCATTAGAAGATGTAGACGCGAATAGAAACCTACAATACTTTTAACCAGCATTCCCAATTCCATCTACGCATGGGTAGAAAAAAAACGCCTCAACGTAGATTGCCCTAGTAGGCCAATGGAATTTGTCTGTAGCTCAACGCAAACATACCTTCTCCATGCAGTCTGTATAACCAAAGCTGCAGCGTGGGCTTTCTTGAATGCGTGCTTGCGATTGCGTTGCAGTCGTGCTATAAACTTGCGTTCAGTCGGGGTGAGGTCCATCAGACTCTCGATGTACACCGAAAGCGACAGATCATTGCTGATAACAAACAAAAGATTCAGGCGAGCACAGCAATGCACTTACAACAATTTTGAAAACGCATCAAACAACGCCGACTGCACAAAACAGAGCCCACGAAGTAAATTACAAACTTTTCGAACAGGTGAAGGTATACATTGATCGTATCCGCACCTCGCCACGAAACTCTTCGTTGCTGGTTGGTCATGAGCTTCATCATCGCTCGACGAAGATATATCCGACGCATCGCGCTTGTAAGCAACGCCGCTCACCACGTCCAGCGCGATGTTGTCTTCGTCACCAAGGTCTGGCGCGATCGCTGCTTGGCGCGAAGCAGCGACTTTCTTTTCCTGTTGCCTTTTTCTTTTCTTATGCTTTTTATTAAGATGTTCGGAGGATTTCGAAGCAGCAGCACGATCGTTGCTCATGGTTGAGTTGACTGCGTCCGCAACTGCAGGAGGATGAGCGCGTGCACAGTCGCCTGACTCCTCACGAGGGCAAGCACTCGACGGGCGTTCAAGTTGGTTATCTTCACGCTGACTGTAGGAAGCAGCTGGCAGCATTGTGTCCCGGTCCGAAGCAAGTAACCCTTCGGAGTGAGGTGTGGCGGCTTTCAAAGACGCGCGGGACGAGCTTTTCGACGAAGCTGGGGAAGACCGTTTTGCCGATTTCGATTTTCGCTTCGTTTTTTTCGGTTGATATTGCGATTCCGTTTCGCTCTTCTCAACGGATGAAGTCCGGTCAGCATTGTCAGTTGAATCTGGAGGCTGCGAACAACACATACACAGTCAAACGAGGTGTAAATCACCGAATAACGAAACGCGGACTTTACTGAAATATGAGCCAAACATAGGTAGAGAAGCACGCGTGCGTAACTCGAAAGCATGAGCGTTTCAACTTTAACCAACAAAAGCTACTGATGCTGGACAACTCGAGACAATCAGAAAGGAATGATTTGGAACAAATGAACCACAAACACTTTTGCAATAAATACCAACTTCATAATTAAGACGTTTGTTTAAAGTTGCAAAAACTAATTTACTCTCTTCAGTGTTTGGTGAAGCCGGCTGGGGTACCGCACAAGCGATATTTTATTTCTAACTGTATGCTTAACTTGAAAATGCAACAAGGCTATTACCAGCGTTTAAGCAACATCACAGCGCATTTGAACGAAATAATCACTGATAGGCGAGTAGCGATCGCGAGCAGCCAATTAGAGCCAAGCAATGAGAAGTTATAATAACAAAGCTGTACTGTGCATATGACACAGAATCTTTTGCGAGGTGGGAAAGCCCCTGCGTGCAAAAATGTTGATATTTTACACGACAGCGACGCGTGATTAATGACGTCACTCCTCGTAATGATTGTGTTCCTTCAGTTTCTACAGATTCCATCTGGGGTGGCAGGGCCACTGTTTTATGTATGTATTGCATCCTGTGTTCGATTGCTCGATGTGCTTAGTGCCGGCTAATTTCTGCTGCAGGATACGTGCTGCATTATCAGTTTTTATTAAAAGTCAAAACAAACTTGGCCTGACCATACTACTTCGTGACGAAACGGCCGGATGCATTGGTGACAACATCAAACATAACGACTCCTAGCGACCGCTTCAATCAACGCAGATTCTACATTTGCATTAACGACAGCGATCCAAACGCAGATAAAAGTACGAAGGTAATATTTTGACATTTTTCAGCACAGGGTTTTCGACACCGCCTTAACCTGGCGGTAAGTAGAGCGTGTTCAAGGGGGCAGGAAACGCACGAGACAATTTTAAAAGGAAATTTTCACCAAAAATTTGGTTTAAAAAAAGCAACCATGTCCAACACTAGTGCTTCCATGGTTTAGACTAGCTTTTTTGTAACCACCTCGACAAAATTTTGAAGGTCCATTTTTGGTTTATCACCTTCTGTTTTCGAGTAGTTCGTTGTCGACTATTTTGCGATGAAATATGTCATTGCTATTCTGTAACGTGAGCGTTGTCGAAAATTCATCCACGACTCTTTCAAACTTGGTCTCGGCACCAAACCTCCAACCAGAACATGATGAACTTACCTTCGAAACACGACTGCTTTCACGGGTTGCCCGTTCCGGTTCGACGTCGGCTTCTCGAGCTTTGCAGGTGGAAGCGTTGCTGGAAGTACTTGGCGGGCGAGCGAGACAGGGGGCGCCGTCGACGGGCGTTGGTGGGAGGACTTCAGGAGAGGTACGGATCCCGGACGTCTGTTGATCGTCCGCGGCGCTGCGATCTTCCACGCCGCGCGCGCCGACGCTGTTCGCGCTCTCGCCGTCGTCGCCGAGCTTGAGCATTTCAATGTCGGACGACGCGCAGCTCTGGAGGTCAGCGACGAAGCTCGGCGAGCGAACAGGCAGGCGCTCGCTCGGCGCTGTCACCTGCTCGCTCGTCCGATCGTGACGCGTGATTTGCGCGCGAGGCACGTTGAGCTGCGTAGTTGGGTCTTCGTTGCGCTCGGCGTGGTGCGATTCGTTACAGGCGCGGTCGTTATCTGTGAAAGGTGCAAAGCTTTAAATTACCTCGTTTCGATAAGCTTATACCGAAAATACCCGCACTTTGCTTTTACTCTTTTGGTGAACGAGTTTTCGCTTGAATGCGATCGTGACGTAAAACACTATCGGGTTGTGTTGACTGAGCAGTGCACGAAATGCAATGGGTATTAGACTGAGCCTTACGAAATGAGCTGAAAATACAGAAATCAGCAAAGGTGTTAAGACCATTTTCCCTCTTATTAGTTTGTAACTTCGCATTGGATAGATATTACTTTAAAAATTGTGGCTGCAAGATGATTTTTGTAGAACAGGTGGTTTCTCGGTATCTTGCGAATTTTTTGTGAAACAAACAGCCTCTCTCTCCTCTGCGCGTACAGCATTAGCACTTCGTTGTAAAGGCAACAATGAACATACTTTGCAATTATCGAATGCTTCGTCACACGTCGTGTTTTGCAGGGTCAGGTAACAAATGTGGTTTTAATCAAGTGGAGTGTAATCAGCGACAACGGAGATTCACATTAGATAAAGATTTAGCACTGGGCTTGCTGCCAACGCCCTGACATACTCAGTGACCACTTTTTATGCTTGTTCAATTGCTCTCATCTTTATTAGAAGATACGTAAAAAACGCGCGCAACAGCTTATTCTGTGCCCGCGATTTTGGGCCAAATATGTGTCACGCAAATTCGTTGAGAGCCAACCGTCACAAAAACAATAGCCCCTGGAACAATCTATACCAGTGGTTCTCAACATTTTCGTTGAAGGGAGACAAATCCAGATGTAGGTTTTTGTTAGAACGCCGCACTAAACAATTTTAACACAAGTCAGTTGACACGTTTTCTTTTATGCAGAACGAAATCTATTACAAAAAATATTAGGGGTTTGACTTAAAGACTGCTCAGAGCCGCACAAAGGATGCTTGGGGGCTGCATGCGGGTCTCAGAATCGCGGTTGAGAACAACTGGCCTTGTCTGTTCCAGTAACTTAACAGAGCAATTGCTGTGAGGACCAGGTCCGTAGCCACGGGGAGGCATTCGGGGGCGCTGACTCCCAAAAATTTTGTGTCCCAAATTCTTTTTTATAAAACATATAATAAAAACAAAAATCTTGCCCCCCTAAAATGTATTTTGGCCTCCCAAATCTAAAAAAGAACTAGCTACGGGCCTAGTGTTGACAAAGGATCAACAGCAGAAACGAAACGCAGTTCGCACCTCTACCACGCATTACTGTATTTCTGGGGAAAATCATCGTATTTGCGCAAACAGCAGCGCGATAACGTGCGGCAGAAGTTCAGCAGAAAAGCGACATTGCAGCTCATAAAACCTGAATCAGATCCATCGCTGTTGGGATGTTCCATCTCTAAATTGGTAAGCGTCTGAAGAGAAGATTTGATGGTTCGAATAGGAAAGTTAGCTTCCAAAACCTCCGACGCTTCTGCTCGTTCATCGTTGTCAGAATATACGCTGTCAGCGAAAGCTGAGTCAGCATTGGGTGATTTGGGCGCGGGCAGTGTCTCCTCAGCGACGCAGTTCAGGTGGTCGACCGACTGGCTGTTGTGGATGTTACGCTCTTCGCGCTTTCTGCGCCAGTAATGAATGCTTAGTGCGCCGTGTTCACAGAAAACTTTTTGCAAAGAACACGAAAACTTACTTTTTACTTTTGCTGCGCAACTCGTTGTGCTTCATAAAGAGCCATTTTCGACTTGCTAAGTCTTTTCTGACCTGAAGCAGAAAAATATATTTCGTTGCGTTCAAAATACTCTCTAGAACCAGCAAACAGACACTGAGGCGCCTTTTTTTGATACTTCACCTTTTTTACAACTTGATGCATTTAAATGCAACCGCATAAACGGAATGGTTCAGTGACGTGACGCGCTACTACCACACTACAGGACTGTGCATAAAGCCAAGAAGGTGTCCACAACTAAGTGCAGGATACACGCTCCCAAGAGAGGATTTACTGCAACTTCAGTCCAGTCCTTGTTTTGTCACAAACTTAAGCCGAAGCGCACTTACCTTGCAACCTCGATAGTAAGCTTGTATGCGGGTAGCAGCGATGTCTCGAATCATTTCGGATGACAAAGCACCTGAAAATCAGAACAAACCACCTGAAAATCAGAACAAACCCTGTTCATTGATCTGATCTCGAACTACAGAACCATTATTCATGAAACACCGGTGTTTTGTTCAAGTAGCCCCGAACTCCGAAAAGTATTAGAATAGCGGTTAATAAATATGATAGAAACAAAAACCTTGCTCAATTAGATATTGAACCACGTCTTCTCGCTCGTTGAGCATGGCGTGATCAAGAGGGGTCAGGTGCTCCTCCGTAAATTCCATCAAGTTAGGAAAAGCTGAGCACTGGAAAAGGAGCTTTGTGGCATCCAGGTGACCTGACTGCGCAGCCCAGTGCAAAGCGGAGAGACCCTGTATTGCAGAACAAAACTAGTTACATGCCGATTACCAAAAAGATGTCCTACAACTTCCGTTGTCAACGCGTAAAAATTGCGAAAAAAAGCTGAAACAGCGCAAAAATTAAGTCACAGACACGCTTGATTGTCTACATCAGGGGTCTGCAAACTACGGCGCGCGAATCCATATTGTCAACACTGAAAAAATAATATATTTTCGTAAAATTTGTTGATTTGGGACAATGTAACATATCTCGAAACAATCACAATACACAAGCCGTCCGGCCCTCGAACTGTTGTGTAATAACTTGTGGCCCTCGGGCAAAACAGTTAGACCTCAGGCCTACATTCCTAAACACTGTGTCATCATAGGCCTATGGAAAATAAACCGTCTAACCCAGTGGTTCTCAATTTTTTTTTTCACATTCCTCCCTTACAAACCCAAACTCTGTCAATTCCTACCCAACTAAGATCACAAATGATATTTGCAAAAATTTCACACTACCTGCTGTGAAGAAACAATAGACCACTATGAACCAAACAGGCTCATTTATAATAACAGTCACTGCAGTTAAAGCAGCTTATACCTGCAAGTTACTATGCGATTGCTACCTGACAGGCGCATGGTTCGGTTAATCATGGAGCTGACTGGTAATCGCAGCTTCACCCTTTACCACCGGCAACGGCAAACAGAGCAGGTTACGACGCCTCCAGAACAGCGTCCCACAGGGATCCGTCCTGTCACCCCTTCTCAACATCTACATCTCTGATCTGCCAACCGCCATCTCTAGAAAGTATGCCAACGACCTAGCAATCATGCATGCTGATGGAGACTGACAAACTGTGGAAGGGAAAAGCCAAGAAATGGCAACCGTAGGTGAATACCTCCAGACCTGGTGCGTTCCTGTCTGGTGCTGCAGTGCTCACACCTGCCTTATTGACCCGATCATCAACGACGCCTTGCGAACTGACTGGATGCCTGCGTCCTACACAAGCGGACAACCTTCCTATTCTGGAGGGCATTCCAACCTGCTGAGCTTTGTCGCAATGGAGCCACACTGTCTCTAGCATGCTGTCACATGGAGCCTTGACACCTGCTCCACTCAGCGCTCACCCGTCCATCGAGTGGGAATGCATGGCACCTGAAATCGAGACACCCATTTTTTACCCGCTGCTCAACAACACATCAGTCGTTTGACGACAATAACAGAAGTGCGGTGGAATGCAGAAAGGTTGGAGTGCACTACGAGACTCGGTACTTTCATCCCCAACCCACCCTCCTGGAAAGGCACTGCCAAGAACAGCGTCAAATAGCGCAGCCAGAATGTGGCCGAAGACACCTTGGCCCTGTCCGAAACAAACTTGCTAAGATTTTCACTGGTGTGTTATACCAATTCTCAATTGTTCGGAAATTAACGGAAGGAACAATCGGACGTACACCAGGTGATTGATTCCCCTGAACAAAATTCCTGGCTGCGCCACTGACGGCCTCAACCGCCTCCGCACCGGTGTCGGACGTTCCGCTCCTGCTTGCACAAATGAGTATGGCCTCTTCTGCGGTTTGTGAGTGTGGCGCAGAAGAACATCTATGTTGTCTTCCAATGTCCAACCCATCTACCCCTCATG
>JGI24158J21664_10015271_pt1 | contig 10021 bp, 8 predicted proteins | sample Ectturendosymbi3_FD_21664 | JGI IMG/M metagenome (IMG submission 21664) | reverse complement strand
TCATTCAGCTTTATGTGACTGTGGGCCTAGGAATTAGGCTGAAGTCAATGTCCGTGAGGTCTTGGAGGTGAACATCACTTCGTTTGCCTCGAAATCGTTGTACTGCAGCAAGGGTGCTCCTCAAAAGAGCAAACCTGAGCTTTGTCCTTATGTATGTTATGACAGATGCATACGGCTCCCTTTCCCTTCAATTAACATTGCTAAATTTCGACATCGTATCGGTACCATCCAACACCTTGGTTGTATTGTTTAGTGGAAGTCGACCGGTTAGGCTATCATCATGCCATTGTGGGGTAATCGGGAATTTTTCAGAGTTCGGGTTTTTGGGAAAGATGATGTAATTTTTGTAGTCTGCACATGTGCATTTGAATAAATGACCCATTTGAGATAGTTTGTTTTTTCTTTGCCAAGAGCAAGAATTGGTCAGTTATTAGTGTCAGCTTAGATATAGTTCAAGGTTGTGCATGGAGTCTTTAGTCTAATCAAATGAGTGTTATATATTAGCCTACATAATACTGACAAAGGGCGTTTTAAAAATTTCTGGTAGCAAGAGCCTGAAGAGGTCAGGAAGGTAAAAAAATCCAACCATGCATCGGGTGGAACTACTCACGTAATACAGTACGTACTGGTATTCATTGCTGATGTGTGGCTTACTCCCTAAGGTCTTGCATGAAGCTGTCCTCACACAAAATTTTTGAACATTTCTCTTTTTCCTGCCTGCAGTGCAACAAATTATCAAGTCCATATCCAGATATATGTTAAGCTTAAACTGGTTGATACAGATGGTTTAGGGACTGTTTACCAGCAGCAAGTATTAGTATCCAGAGAAATGTTATCTTATGCTTTGTTGCTACTTTAATTTAGAAAGATTTAAGTTATGTTAAACCTTTATAGCCTGATTACTATATTGTTTCAATGAAAAATGAAAACAGCAACCAAGATTTTGTATGTTGTTTTCATTTCTGATGTTTTCAGCAGCCCACCCTAAAAGAATATAAATCTTGTTGAATACAATTGTGAAATGAAAAAAATAGATGTGCATATGCTTAGTATACCTGCTTTTGCCTGTCTTGAAAATAGAAAACAACGCAAGATTACACATTATTCTGATTAAAAATAATATTTGGTGTTTCAAACATGAGATTTTATGATATGCTTTATAGTTACTTTTGAAACCTAGTGATAAATGTGGATAGTATTTTTTTTGAAGTGACAACGGATATGCCTGTCCTGACGCAACTCAAATAAAAGGGCCAGTTTGTCACTCAAACTGTGTGGATCTCATAGCCTAAGGGTTATGCGTTATGGCTGCTATGTTAATGGTTTTTGGTTCGACTCTCACCTTGCCGACTTTTGTTTTTTTCTTTACCTTTTTTCAGGCCTAGGTGTTGCATTTAGGGGTTTGTGTTAGGTTACGGTTAAGGTTAGGGTTAGGTTTAGGGTTTATCTTTTACATTTAGTTCGTTTCCACCAAGCCTACTACACTCTCGTCATGTGCTACTGTTAAGTCACAGGTGATGTATGAATAAGTTTTGAAATTTCAAGATCCACAGGCGTATCCGTAGCTACTGCATATTTTTTTACTTGAGTTATTGGTCTGTAAGTTTGTGCGTGCATGGTACCTTAGTGCAATTGAGCCATAACATCTGATTTTTACACAACCTTGAGCTATAACATTTGATTTTTTAATTTTTTTATTTCATGTAAAAAATCAAACAAGTGTGCAATTTCACAATCTGATTTATGGCATGGTTATGTTCATAATTTGTGGATGCAAATTGTAATGATGCCAATTACATATGCTTTCATTTATGCTTTGTGGTGGAATTAAACTGTAATCCTTCCATGCTTTTCATATACTACATCACTGTTATTTATTTGCTGGTAACTTGGATACATTACCCCTAATTTGTGATTTAGATGTACGTATAGAATGCTGTTTCCAGTGACAATTTTGTTTACTTTGCAAGTTATACATTGACTTAAGTGTTGTACTCCTTGAATTTACATTAAACTAAAACTCATAAAAGGAAACTTTTAATCAATCACCAAATTATTTGACAGTAATTAAAATTTGAAGCCTGTTTTGGGATTTTTTTGAAAGTTTGGACCATATTAAGAAAAGGTTTGGACATTTACGTTATTCTGTATCTAGTAACACTAGTTTTGCTTGACAGCTGCTGTACCAAATGGACCAGTCAGTGCCTGTAACAATTGTGAGTATTTGTCTGAAATATTAGCAAATATTGTGAAGCTGTTAGTGTTGGCCTCATGCTGATTATGACTTTTTCTGATTGAGAGAGTTAACATAGTATCTAGGTCAAGAATAAGGAGATATTTTTAAAAGTGTGACAATACCACAAATAGGTTGAATCAAATATTGTGAAGCTGTTAGTGTTGGCCTCATGCTGATTATGATTTTTCTGATTGAGAGAGTTAACATAGTATCTAGGTCAAGAATAAGGAGATATTTTTAAAAGTGTGACAATGCCACAACTAGGTTGAATCAAATAAAGATCAAAACCTGCAAAGATCAATGCCACAAGCATTTCAGACATCATCTTGATATGTGTAATTGAAGTGGACACAACTACAGGAGAAATGTAGACTCATGTCTGAAAGGCTATAAAATCATTATATACAAATATAGATCTTTTTATGGTTGACTGCATCAAATACCGTTGGTTCCTCCAGCATCTAATTGATTAGTGCTGCATGAGTTTCACTTATTTTTTGATAACAAAAATTCCCATAAGCTGTACTATGCTGCAGTGCCATATGAACAGGTTAAGTTTGTTTATTTTTTTTAAATCTCAGGTCTTTATTTTATGGGTAAGTAAAAGCCAGTGGCATACCTAGGGTTTCTCGTGCCTGGGGACAAAGTCAGTGTCCCAGCGCCTTAACTTTAATTTGCATTAAATTGTTTAATGTTTGTGCCAATAAACTCCTATCTATTTATCTATCTATCTGTATTCAAGTGGCTTCACTCCATAGGTGAAATAAGCCAAATTGGGCGACCCTATTCATTTCAAAATGCATCGTGAGGTGTGTTAGGTTCGTAGTTAAGACTTTAATGAGCTGCAAGTGCTTTTGCAGTGGTATATTCATTTGTCTTTGACATGTAGCATGAAAGATCAGATACAGGTAGAATCTCTCTTGTGCAACTTTCATACTGACTCACTTTTTTCTGTCACACTCAACCAATATGCAGTAAATTTGCAGCGCACTTTTTTGTTGTTTGGTGTGCCAGTCAGCAATAAAAGCCCTTGCATTGTGACCTGCAACAGTCAGTTGATGATATGTTAAAACGTTTTTTGAAGTAGTTAAATATATTGTTTCTGACTACCAACAAATGCATGACTGACTCTTATGCCTGTCAAACCTCAGGACGTGTGCAAGGTAAATGTGTGAATCAGACTAGCTGCTAATGAGATTTCTGCCTAGGTGAGAACCTTGAAATAAAAAATGAAAACCTTATTTGTTAAAAAGCAGATGAAGAGACTAAACTTCAAGGAAATCTGGTCTGTTTCTTGACCCCAACCAGTTTGGGAATCAATGCTTGTCCATGGGACACTTCTTTCTATCCCATCCAATGGAAAATTTGCATGGTTCTGTCCCATGGGATTCCGATGAAACTAGTAATATGGAGTATATTGTGTCATGTGCATGTATAAAATCTACCTTGTGCAGAACCGTTGCTAAGTTGCCTCAAATACCCAAATGAGTGGGCCAATGAAAATTGGGTGACCATTTTTATAGTTGTCACCAAAAAATGGGCCCAACAACCTTATTTTCTGGGTCTCACATCACTACACAATGGTTCTGAACCTCTACATCTAATACAGTATACTCCCATTTAAGTACACACCAGTTTAACTTCGCATCTCGAATAAGTAGAGATCGACTGCAAGTTGTCTGGATGCGTGAGGAACATAACAGTGTTTTGTCAACACCTACTGAGGCCGATAAAATTGGCCATTTTGTCTGATACCGATGTATCGGTGAAACCCAAATATCAGCCTGATATATCGGCCTGGCCGCTATATCGGTCTATCTCTGCAAATAAACATGCAGAAATATGTCGCAAATTCTGGATTCAAGTTTTTGGCGACTTATTGGTTTTTAACAGCAAAATACATCAGCTGGTCATCAGAAAAGATTGACAGGTGCCTTCATGTGGCCCTTGCGGAGGATGACAGGTGCCTTTACGTGGCCCTCCCGGTTGTGGCATTTCTTCAAATGTCTACTAAACCTGTCACTACAAGAGCAACCACTGCTACCCGTGCTGGATGTATTCAATGCAGACTGGGCACACGTTTTTCAAGGTGCGGCAGGATGCCTGTTTCAGAGGATAACCGAACTGAAAACCCAGCATTCTGCAGCTGAACATCGAGGGGCTCACCGCAAACAAGATCAGCGTTATCGCGCTACTAGCCTACAAGAACAAGGCATTCATCATCATCTTACAGGAGACCCACTGCACAACTGCAGACAAGCTAACGATTCCCAGCTTCTCACTAGCTGGGTCAGGAAGCACGGCCTTGCCACATATGTTCACGAGCGGTTGGAATGTCACTGGTCGATCAGTCTCCAGAGCAATCAGAGATTCAGTGGTTATGCGTAGACGTCGCAGGATAAAAGATCATTAACGTCTACAAACCTCCTCGCTCTCGACTTCACCTACGGCCATCCCGACGTTCCCGCACCCCAGTCTGTACTGTACAGTATATTGGCGACTTCAACTGCCAACATGTCAACTGGGGCTACAGCAAAACATCCCCTGACGGTGAGAGTCTGGACTCCTGGCCAACACCAACAACCTTGGGCTGCTGTACGACCCAAAGGGTAGCCAGTTTCAGTTTCTCCTCTCACCGGTGAAACGTCGGCACCAGCTCGCATCTGGCCTTCGCGAGTGTCGGCCAGGACAATCAACTGCCTGACAGACGTGTTCTAGGAAAGTTCATGCGGTGACACACCGACCCTCATAACGCCACCAAGCTCAAAGTTCCTGCTCGGTGAAGCGTTGGAACTTTTGCAAGGCTGATTGGAAGCGCTTTTGCATTCTTAAAGGTGAACCCACTGAGAAATTGCCACCTCTGGACATACCAAACATCGAGAAGGCGTACGACGAACGATAGCCTGCTATCTGCGGCTAAACAATGTATCCCACGTGGCCGCCGCAAGAACTCTGTGCCATGTTGTGGGAAAAAGTGCGAGACCCTTTATCCCTCCTTACTCCGAGACCCAGTGGGTACTGACTCTGATAAAACCACTTCGTCCCTACTTTCTCGGCTCGAACAGAAGAGACAGGAGCGATACGAAGAAGTTTTCAACTCCATCGACTTCTTGCACTCGACTCGGGACGTCGACCGTAGATTAGGTTACCCTGTTGACACAGGACATCAACAACGACCAATGGTTTTGACTTTCAGCTTTTTGCACGGACGAAAATTTTTGAGCGGGAATCAATAACCTGATGAACAGTATCGGGTGGCGTGGTCGTCTACGTCGTACATTTGCACAACTTCCAAACGAAGGACCTGGTGTTACGTTTTTGCAGGTCTGCAAAATAATCATTAGGGGTCTTTGGCATGCTGCCAAGCTCTGTCGAATATGACAAATATCTTCGTTTGTGGTTCTACGATCATGACAAAAACCGCACTGAGTATCCTCCAGGTAGATTCAGTAATCTTGCCGCAACTTAGTTCAAGGCAGTTGGCTTACATTTTCCCAGAAAGGATAACTAGAAAATACCCCGGACGTTACTGCAGTCCAACCCGTCTCCCTTCTTGTGTATGGAGATCATCACCCCATGTTTTCAATCTTGCGATGCTCTTCCAGAACGCCCGGCCAACTGATACTAACGAGTTAGCCAAAGAATTGCCCACGGCATTGCGTATATGAGGTCGGATTTCATCGCAGCTTGCGTCTTTTAATGTTTTGACAGCTAGGGATGACTTTGATCGCAAAGATGATATTTTCCCTCCCCAAATGCTCCTCCTGTAGGCCTGATATTTAGAGAGTGACTGGGTTAAAAGGTATTTGAAACACTCCATCCTGCTGCCAAAGTTGCCTCCTCATTGCTGACTAAGACTCTGTTTTGGCATTTGTTGAACCTAGCAGATCTTTTGCGATGTAGACGCAGGATGATGTATCTTGAATGCAGCGATTGTTCAGATTTGTTCTGAAATCAGGCCTTGTAGGTAAATGTTTTTGACTAGATAACATCTTTCACCTTATAATTCCAACATGAGGTTGCTTTTCGCCATCATGCCCAGTTGTTTCTGCTTCCACACCCAAGGGGCTGATAAAATCATAGCAGCGTTGAACCACCGCCTCTCCTGCAGTACGTCCATCGTGCATTCCGGACGTTCTTAGAGCAAAAACGATACGCTGTCTGCAAAGGCTCTTCTGACATCCTTGTCCACTAGAAACTCCCACTTTAATCGGCCTCTTGATCCTGCACGTTCCCATAAGACATATTGGTTTCTGATTTACAGGCAACTCATTGGTGATCGATCGACAGTTCCAGGCGCCAGTTTAACACAATCGTCCAATAATGATTGAAACAAGTCAGCTGATGCGATGCAGAAATTAATGAGTGATCGTTGACTCAGTAAATGTTTGTAAACGGTGCACTTGTGCAAATGTGTTAGTAAAATGTGTTCATGATGCAAAGGGCATTGTTGCAGTGCAGTTGCAAGATAAGCTTTCCGTTTAGCTGTGGCAACAATTATGTCATGTGATGATTTTTCAAATAATTTCTGATCGAGTAAACGAAAAATTAGGTTCAACCTTCATGCCGCTCGCACTAAAATGATTACTATCGGTATTTGCCTTCACCCTAAAAAGATACGCCAACGATCTCAACTTTCTGAAATGGAGAGTACGATGTGTGCTGTTTGCAGTTGTTGCAATAGCGAATCAGCAGTTTAATGCAATTTTTGTAAAATATCTGCATTGGTTTGCGAACATAATTCATTATTTGCGCATGAATATGTCATCGTTATAGTTTTGTAGTGTAATTTTTTAGTTGGCTGATGGTCTGTACGATAATGTACTTTGAAGTTTATCTGTCTTGGCAGATTTGTACGGCGGTAGCACAGACATGGTAAATACTGGAGTTGTGATTCGTAGGATTTAACGTCATGTGAATATCATTCATCTTAGCATTTCTGGGAACAGCAACATGTCTTGCGAGAAATGGTTTCATGCAAACATTAGCAGGGAAGAACTGGAAACGTCAGTGCGAAATTCTGGGATTAATGGAAGTTTTGCTTTGAGAAAAAATGAAAGTTTTTCAGGAACCTATTCACTTGCTGTTTTGTAAGTTCTTTGCACAGGCGATTATTCACACCTTTTAAGAGAGGTGTTGGGTTTCAAGAGCAAGGGATGTGTTTTTGTGGAAGTTTAATCATTACTAGTCTCCTCGTAATACCAACACATGTTGTGCGCTATGGTATACAGATCTGAAAATAATTTTTTGTTGTTGTTTCACAACAAGTTTTTCAAGATAATTATAAATTGTCGTTTCTGCTGGAAGTAGTGACAGCATGTAGCTAAGCCACGCATACAGTTTTCGTTCGTTGGAAGTATATAAAATTTTTTTCTACTACTTTGTTAGAATCTTATCTTATATTTTTATTAGTTTTTGAAGTTCCTGAAAATTGGTTTGCCATATCTAGTTTCACAAAACGAAATAGAGCCAAGCACCCAGTTTTTTACATATGTGTCTCAGATATGGGGCGATTACAGCACAAATGTAATTGATTACGATTACTTGCCACCTACTCGATTACGAATAATCATGATCACAATGTAATCGATTACGATTACATTGAAAGTAATCACGATCACAATCGCGATTACGTTTGTCTTGAAACATCTTTAGAACTAAAACAAACCCCATTTGCATGGTTTGATGTAAGTATATTTTCAGACTACATACGATATTGACGAATGCAATAAACGAAATTACTAAACAGTAAGGATCACGCATCGGAAAAAAATCACATTAATTATTTAATAAGATATTCGTGCGGTCAACAGACCGGCAGTGTAACTCAGCATTCTTCAACGGATGTGCGAGATATACCTTGGGGTGAACCAAAACATGCGTGGGGTGCACCACTACGAAAGGTTTTACAACAAGGGTGAATCACAAACTTGGCACATATTAAACAGATACTTTTTACAATAACTTTCTGTTAGCAAAAATGAACCGTTAACCAACCAATGACTTTCAGGATTTAAGTCATTCTGAAGCAGGGGTGGGGAACCTATTTACTGTCAAGGGGAGAATAAATTCTAGATTATCACTGGCGGGCTGCAAGCCGCATAAATTGTGGATTATCGCGGGCGGGCCACAAATAACAATTGATTTTATCCTAAAATTCTACCTTGATCTTACCACGAGGGATAGTCTTCTTATGACCATGGCGTAGCAAGGCTAAGTGCCGCCCGGAGCCGATCATAAAAGTGCCGCCTTTTCCACCCCTCAAACTTGCTTACAAAAATTTTAAATGAAAAAAGACCCTGTTTCGTGCTTATTTAAGGATATAAGGATAAGCATCTTCAAAATCGCAATCAAGCACTAACAAGCTGAAATGTGTCTTGTTTTTGTTGTCGAGTACGATTCTTGCTTTTTCTGCTCTCCACCTTTCTCATCATTAATTTTTCTATTTTTCGCTTTCTTTGCATAGGCATACACGAACCCCACATGTTTTGTCAAACTTTCCTCCCTGTCGGTTTTTAAATCTCCGGTAAGCTCACCGCATGATATTTTAATAGTTGACACATTCCAGGGGATCACACGGAAAAATTAAGGGATGTGATGGCGGCATACCTACTTTACAAATGTAAACATTTATGTATGTTAAAATTTCGTGCAGTATCCCCGTCTTTAACTAAAAAAGTATATAGTCTGCGTATAGCAGGCTATAATATTAATTTCATAATATTATCTCAGTGATGTAAAGGACGTTTCATTTGTTCACTTCGTTTCAGTAGTGGTTTAATCCTCTTAGTATGTTTAAAAGGCTTCAAACGTTAACTCTTGTCGGCACTTGCGCCGAGCCCTCTATAGGTGCAGGGACCTATTTTGAAAAAAATATTTCAAACAGGTTTAAAACCGGCTATGGTTGAGAATCGCTGGCTTGCAATCTTCACTGTGACCTGCACACTTTGCCTAGCTGTCGGACTTCGAATTACACGTGCATATGTGTTATTCCTTGCCTTTGTTCGTTACTAACGGAAACATCACCAGAAGGTCTTCAATTGGGAGACTACGTTTGTGCAGGGTGGACTGATATTCTAAAATTTGACAAAAAATCCACTGATTTATAATGTTTCATATTCCAATTTTAGGGGCCTTGTAGCTTTTTGGGGGGTCTAAGCCCACCAAAGCCCCGTGGCGACAGGACTGGTTGCCAACAGATGGCTATTTCGAAAACTGTATTACCAAATCATACCAGCTGGGATTTAGGCCTTTTGGTTGCTCAGCAGTGAGTACAACGTCTGACGTTCGACGGTATTGCGATGAACAACTTTATTCAGTGCACCCATTGCCAAGCTGTATAACCATTTCGATTAACGCTCTTTTTAATAAAAGCGTTAACCACAATCATATCTCAACATATCGTTGATCCTTGCGTTAGGTTTTCAGACTAAGTTTCTTGCCTCAAAATGATCAAAATGAGAGCAACACTCTTTTTAAACTTTCCTTGTTGAAATGTTTTCTATGACTGCTAATGTTTAAAGTGTACCGTTGAACAAAGGCGACTTCACGAAAACCACGTTGCCTATGGGCTGGCTCTTATCCACTCTACTTGCAGTTCAAACCAATAATCTGAGCTCAAAGTTACACACGAAAATACACCAACTGCACTACCCCGCTTCAGGGAAGCCGTTTTCTGGCACCGTTACGTCATGCAGAAAAACAGCAGTTGTATTGAAACTGAGAAAAGTTATCTTTGCAAAGTTCTTCACTTCAACCGCCAAAACTTAATGTTGATTAACTCAC
>JGI24158J21664_10015270_pt1 | contig 10022 bp, 7 predicted proteins | sample Ectturendosymbi3_FD_21664 | JGI IMG/M metagenome (IMG submission 21664) | reverse complement strand
ATTGCACTTACGCCTAACCGCAGTTTCAATGAATTTTATATGTTATCGTCTTCGATGTTGTCGTCTTCACTGACACTTGGTGCAGAGGAAAATCGACAATGAAGTTGATACAAACCAGATCTCACGTACGGAATGCAATAGCGAGTAGGGAACGGCAAGTCGTAATGCGAAAAGTTAAATCCACTATAGCCTTGTTTTAACAATATGTAAAAGTTGATTAAATATGTCTACATTTTTTTATCGCAACGTTGTCACTTAAATTGGGGGGATTTTGCAAAATCAGTTTTTATGCAACACCGCCGATTTTCAACAAGTTTAACAGAAGCCGTTTCTGGAGCGCAGGAGCGATTGAAAACCAAAAATATTGAAAAAATCGCCTGTTTACATCATCAGAATATTTTTACGGTGTAGTTAAGATTCCAGTGATCTAAGACATTTCAACCTGATTGTGTAGTTTTCTGAAACACAAGAGTAACTTTGTACTGAATTTCTGTTGCTTTCAGTAAAATCCCGTTTTGTGTTTTTGACACTTTATAGTGCAACATAACAGATGCAATCTCTGGCAAGTCGCTGCTGCACAAAAAAGGTTATTTCGAGGATGTCGAAAAATGGTCTGTCAACATCAAAGACATTGCCGTAAACAGTCAAGCTTCGTACAACGTCGACACCGTGGTGACTAGTTTAAATTTACTTTTTAGCTCCCTTGCTTTATTTTTTATTTTATTTGAATTGGATGTCTAAACTTTACTGATCAAAACCATGCGCAGTTAATCAAAACCACAGCACACTAAATCCTTTCACAAATAAAGTTTGTTTGCTGAAAAAGAGCTGATTACCACTATACCTCGTTTGTATTATCTCAACTAAAATACAGCGCAAAATTAGTACTTTTAATGTGAGAGTGTTTGATTGTCGATGAAAAAATTCATGATTTTTTACATTAACTCTGTGGTTTATGTCAACAAACTCGTTATTATATTTTTTGTACTGTCTCCTTGCATCCTTATTAAGTTTAATTCTGTTGCTGGATAAGGTAGATTTGCTTTTTACATGCACATGCCTATTAGTAACGATACTAAAGGCCGGTTTACACTATAGCGAAGTAAAGTGCAGTGAAGCGTTACACGTACGCGAAGCGAAGTGCAGGAAATTTGCTGAGGGCACATTTGCACAATCTTTCCACATTTAAAAACAGGTTGTAGAGCACTCAAGTTACTCTTGCACAGTAACATTGCATCAAGTAAGTTAATACAAAATTACAAGTGGCGTTTTTTCACTATTTTTACGTGACACCTTGTGGGGTTTTGCAACAGCATTACTGTTACAAGCAATAATTCAACAGTTGACGCCAGTTGCTATAATGTTCTTATTAAGAGAAATGCCTGCGGCTGTAACAGTTAAAAATGAAGACAATTTCACACCAACCAGTTCACAAAACAATTTACGCGTTACATCGTTTAAAGCGTCCATACAGCATTGATATTTGTGAAATGATTCGCTGCAGCACTATCAGTAAAAATTAATTTGCACAAGGTCCAATCAAACAAATATAGAGTAACTTGTTTGCCCTACAAGCTCCAATTGCAGCAAGGGTGCACCTCATGATGGTGCAGTAATGGCAGCTGAAAAACCCTTTCCACTATGACTAAGTTTATTCTACACCAAACGTGAGCTATTACCTGGTGAAATCCGCTAGACGATCGACAACAATTATAGTTCTTAATAATTGGTAAAGACATTTTGACTCCGCATCTACACACAGTTATAAGTGATAGTGAACAGCTGGCAACACTAGAGTAGGCAAGCTGGGTTGCCTAAGCAACTCTAACCTAGTCTGTTATTGAACTACTGTAGTGTAGCTTGGCACCGTGAAAATCTGCGGCTTGAGCTCAGTCGAGTTCAGCCAAGTTACATGTTCGATAAAATAAAAGAATAAACGAATTGCGCCTGACTTCACTTTGTCGTTTCGTCCAATTGTACCTCTGTATCAATCAATTTTTTAGAACCCACGTTGACGTTACTCAATTCTCCGTGCAAGTCACTGGTTGGAACAGAGTGAGTTATTCTCAAACTCAACATGTCATTAGATCTTGGTTCTTGATGCTCATATTTTGAACAAAAAAAAAGCATTTTTACTGATCACGCACGCATGGACTTCGATTTTGCGATAATCTGATGTTTCGTAGCAAGGTTTGCGGCAAATGTAACTTTTCACAAAATTTGAGGCTTATCTACTAGCATTTTATACATCCCGTCTCATAAANAGGACCATATGAGGAAACTTGGCGCTTCCACTAAAGTACCATGTGGAGCATGAGCGAAAGCATAGTCCTTAATAAACAGCAAGAGGATGTCAAGTTGAAATTCTTTACTGTCTGTGTCTGCTTCGAATAAAATTTTTGTTGCTGTTGAAATGTACACAAATATACACATTGATCTCAACATTGACAAAGACGTTACTTAATTGGAAATCAGCTGTTTGCGTAGAGTTGAGGCCCCGGTAGCAATTAACGCGCCGAAGTGGTAAAGTTAATGTGCGATGTCCCGGGCATCGAAAGATCCAAATACAAAGCGCGCTGCAACTTACCAATGCAGCCATTTTCATCAAAAACATCCACTTGTTGGAAAAATGTAGTTTGAATTTTTGAACGATTTCATGACGGCACTTTTTTGCCTTGAGCACCTCAACCTGAAGCGGGCATCACACTTGACAAAAACATACATGCCAGTGTTTTTACGAATACGCTTTTACGATTAACTTTTCGTCCCTTTACACCTAATTTTTCGAGTCACTCTAAATGTTACTTTACGCAATAAAATGGCTAAAATTCACGAACTTTCATCGACAGCCGTTCTAAATAAGGCTGGAGAAAGCAAGTAGAGAACTTTCAAAATGCTCAGAATGCACACTTCTTAATGAAATCGGTTTAATCATAGTCATTGCCCTGGTCATGTGTATTTTTTGAGCAACTTTTGCTTTCAGAACATGCCAGGAAATCTGTTTGAATAACATATGATTTGTCTATGGAGCACTTTGCCAATGTAGAAAAGATTCCGCATGGTTTTCTGATTTACACAAAACAACTTTTTCATCATTGAACTTCTCAGCTACGTATGGACAATTATACAACTTTTAACCGACTGAAGTACATGCTTCAAACCGCTGCAAGCACTTTGATTTGCATTTGTTGTCTACAATGCCAATCCAGCATTCAAGAGTGGAAAAATCCGTAAAGGTATATCCTGAAGTAACTGGACATTGCCAATCTTTACGGTTTTTTTCCGCGCCTAGTAGATAAACTGCTTGCAAGCAGCAATCTAGACAATCGTGAAATTTCTACGGTTACATGAGGTTAGGTCGTCTGGTTTCTAAGGAAATATGCACTTATATTTTACATATTACACGTGGAGGCACCGAACGAGAGGTTCTTTCTGGCGCAATTGGTGTGACTGTGTGTAGCCATTCTCATGCACTCTATTTAACGCGTTTGACAAGCTTCAACCTCTCAGTATTGTATTGCGTTGGACTTAGATATTGTCTCACAACGTGTGTCGATCATACTATGTTAAACTCAACGTAACGAAAGATCCGGTGGAGAGTTGTCAACAAGCTACAAACACACTTTCGCCGATACGTATCCGCAGTCTTCTTGGCAAGCAACGTATCATGCAGTGCATGGGTAAGTCCTCATTTTTAGAGCTGTATTTTGTACGATCCTCTCAAGTCTCGGGATTTGCCCAAGTTCGGCAAGTCATAACTCGCCAGCCGATTAAGTTAGAGAGTTGTTCAAACCATCTAAAGATGCGGGAAATCTTGTAGATTTGATCAAACAAATGTGGTAGATTTTGGATTTTGTTTTATTTTAGCGGGTAACGTCATAAAGAGGGTAGGTTTAAACATTTTTGGTCCATTTCATCGGGCCCTGGGACCCGACTCAACGGGCGAACTTTTGATTCAAGTTTTTTTGGGAAACAAGCCTAGAATCCGAGTCTTTAGAGCCCTTGATTTACCGTCTAGCACTTTTGGGTCAGAAGTTATGGCCAAAAGATCTAAATTTTGACAAAAACAAAAATGGTAAGATTTGCCTGAAAAAACAAACTTTGTTCAACCATAATTCGCCAGCCAATTGAGCTAGAGAGATGTTCAAACCCTCTAAAGATGCAGGAAGTCTTGTAATTAAATTTTAAAAAGCTGTATAGTTTTGGATTTCTATTTTTGTGGATGACCTCAAACGTGGGATAGGTTAAGGCCTCTTTGGCGGCATTCATCACGCCTTGGTCCCTAACCTCAAGGGCCAATGTTTTGTTTCTTTAAAAAAATAGGCAAAATCCGTATTTTTACAGCCTTTGATTGGCATTCTATCGTTTGTGGTTAGGATGTAATGGCATTAAAACAACAAATAAATTGAATTAATCTCCTAGGGAATTAATAAATTTTCGAATTTTTGCATAACTTGCCAACCACAAACGCTACAAGGCCAATCAAGAGCTCCAAAGGTGCGGATTGTCGTCTAATTTCATTAAAATAAACAAACAAAGAATTCCCCTTGGGGGCTGACGCTCTGGACCAGGTAACCTGAGCCAAAAATGCCTAAACCTACCCCTATTTATGACGACAACCACAAAAAAACTCAAATATGAGCTTCCCAATTTTTTTAATCGAAAGTAAAAGTATGACCGGATCTTTTCAGGGTTTGAACAATTCTGTAGCTCAATCGCCTGGCGAGTTATGGTGGAAAGTGTTGGCCGCTATATTGCACCAAAATTTTTGCGCGCGCGGGACTTAAAGGTGTTAAGAAATAAACTTTTGACTTTCCTGGACAGAAAGCTCAAGTTTATATAATCCGTTATACTGTAAATATTTTTGATGAAAGAAGATTTTTTTGAATGTACAGTAAATGATGTACTTCAGCAACTGTTTATACAAAAATATTTCCTAAAAGTTGTTATAATATTTTCGGATTAATTAAAAATATATTGCGATGAAAATAACTCGTTGTACTTCACTCAGAATCACGCCATGTTAACTCCATTCAAAAGATAGATCGCTAAAATTATGCCAACTCTTATCTGAAATGTATCGCAAAGACATTGTTTATTGCTTAACCTACCATTAGCAACAACTTTTTGCATTATACATCCGTACGTTTAACTGATGGTATAAAGCAATTTAACTGATGGTATAAAGCAATAGCTTGTGCGTCGTTAAATCTTCCCATATTCATCAATCAGACTTGTTTTGTTCATCGTATAGTGCCAAAAAACGTTGTTCCTAAGCTGCGTCTTGGACGTCGAAAAAAGTACAGTGTCCGCTGGCAATATAACTGCTCCACTTTGCCTCCGGGTGTGGAAGAACACAAGGGAAGATACTTCAAATCGGTATAGTTCTTTACACGTTTCCAGACTCCCAAAATGTTTTTTCGTAATGATGCTTCTTTGATCGTGTTTTTAAAGTACCACCATGCATAGCATCCAGCTTGCTCTACCTAGCACTTCTCAAGTATAGTCCTCCCCTTATTCTACGTTTTTAACCAGGTTCTTTCGTGTAAGTAAATAAGTGTAAATAAGTTGCACATTTTTGATGTGCTGAGTACACTTTTGTGTTGTAAAAATAAAATGTCGCTTTTTAGAAAACACTGCATTTAAGTAAACCACATTCGTTTGCAATGATTTGATTGTGCATACAGTTTACTCTTTTTCCTCAGAACGCACAAAAGATGGTTGCAGGTTTTCTGATAAGATCCTGTAGAGGCGGACACTAACGTTTTTTTAATTTTTAATCTGGCTCACATTATTCTTGCTTATACACGCTATTATCGGTGCATCACAAGATGCGACCCAAGCTTACAACGCAAAATCCTGTGCAAAATATGCAGTCTCAGAATAGACAAAAGATTCGCTGTAATTTAATATGTATCGAATATTATGCATGTCTGCATGCCTTTATATGAGGATTGCAGGATGGTTAGTTTCATCCATTACTTGGCAAAACAAACTAATTGACACGCAAACTGACATGAACTATTCGTGATTGCGTTTACCTCTTCAGTTAGTGAATTAATATTTGGGATTTCTGCAACCAGTCATAGAAGTGGTATAAGAATCACTTTGTTGTCACAAAGGAAATCACATCATCTTGACTGGTATAAACCTCTTTCAATTGTTTGTTTCATTTGATTCATATGACAGCAGCGTTGTGAGAAATATTAGCATTTATTATTACATATGAATAAAAAATGCAGTCGGTGGCTTTATAAGGTACGTATGTGTGTATACATAGACGATTTGAAACGAGCAGGTTCGTCAAAGATATACTGTCACCACGGGCGTCCGCAGGGGAGGGCAAAACGGACATCTCCCCCCCTGGAAATTGGAACTAAGAAGGCAAAATTTCTCGAAAACGTGATATCAGCTGTTTGATTCTGATTAGTTGGGTTAATTCTTGCAATGACAGTTTGTTTGCCGATATGACACTCACACTGCACAAGAGTCGGGCAACATGCAGTTATGAGCTTGCAGTTCACTAAATCCGCTTCTTTGCCTGCAGAGGCAGGTTGCGAAACACGCGAGCGAATTGTTTTGCTATTGGCCTTTGTTGCGTAACATCAACATGGCAACAAACCTTGGAAGATGCACTAAGTCACGGTAGTATGCGTTCTGCCGCATGTAACTGTTGAACGCAGACATCTTGGCAGGTAATGTAGTAAGACAGCGACTACTGATAGCGGTAGGCCATGAAGGTTTATACCAGTGGTGGGCGAACTGCCAGTCGCCGACTTATTTTGTGTGGCTCTTCTAGATGAATAGCAATACCTCAAATTGATAGAGAGTTGTTGCCTCGTATTTACGTTTGTTTCATTTATCAAAATGTGTTTACACAAGTTCCTGAAGTTAGTCACTAGCAGTGTCCCTGTAAGAAAATTTTCAATTGAGCAAATGTTTGTTTCAGTGCGCATGCAATTTCACAACCGTGTAGACACACAACCAGTGAAACGTTTCGACAGTGCTATGCGATGCATATACGATATCAAATTTGGAATGTTGCAAGTGCGCAAGAATAGGATTTCATTGCGCAAATATTCTGGTGGTTCTGCGGATTTGCGCGCCTTAGAGCAGGGGTTCTCAACGGGGATAAATCTTACCTATCCGGGGGGTAAATTTAATGATGCTGAAGTTACAATACTTCGTTTTTTCAGCACTGCTGAGTAAACAAACAACAGGGGGTAAATTTGATGTTAGGAAGCTGGCAAGCGGTAAACGGGAGAAAAAAAAGGTTGAGAACCCCTACCTTGGAGGAAACACTGATCACCAAGGAGTTTGCGCGATTTGACAACAACGACAGTGAGCCTAAATCACAAGTAAGGCTACTTTAGTTCCCAGTAGAAAATAAAAAATTTTTAAGACAGACATCGTCGAAAGCTTGCTTTCATTTTCCCAATGTCAGAATGAGAGCGAATGTTTTTCGCGAAGAGGCAATTGCAGGCAACAAAATGGAAAAATACTACAATAAGTTGTAAGACTACTGGAGAAGTTCCAAGCCAGATTTGACCATTTCCAAGAGTTAAAACCATGCTTTGCATTCCTTGTAAATCTATTCAATGTTAATGTATCTGTCCAGTTCGCTAACCGTTTGTAACAAATTTGTCTGCTGTAAAAATAAAACTGACCGAAATGCAAAAAAACTCTGGCTCATATTAACTTCAGTCAATGCCACTCTACACTTAATTTCTGGCGACAGGTTCCAGAGAGTAGATATCCAGAATTTAAAATACCAGTGTATAACCCATTTCTGCGTATGGCACAACATGTTGCTGTGATTTTTTGCTCTGTGATGAAGTTTGTAAAATCAAACCATCGTGCAACCTTGAAAAATGAACACTTGGGAGAATTAATTTGCAAAGCTTTAACAAACGTACTGTCCAGGTTTTCGGGCACTAGCAAATCAAACAAAAACTTAAGACTGATAAATTTCTGTACATCAATGAATGCAACACTTACATTCTTTGCCATTTTTGTATCGACACTACAAACTGGATTCGAGGTTCGCTGGTGTTTTTGGTTCCTGCAAATGACTCTTCTATTGAACAGGTTTGCCCACCCTGGTTTATACAATGTGTAAAGAAACATGAGTGAAAAAAGGCATTGCTGCCAACAAAACGCATTTTGCAGCAAATGCTCCCTCTAAAGGTGCGCAAATGCGTAGTAACACCAGACCATTTGCGTAGTGCAGGCTCATCTCGCGCACTTGCAGCATTCCAAATCATTAGAAAAGCACGACCCCAAGGAGAACCTATTTGAATTAAATGTGTAGTTTGTTCGTATTTTGATAAGTTTTCACACTTATTCTAAAAATTGACAAAGTTTTAATTCATTTAGGACTCTGCTAACTCAGTCTGAAAAAATCCATGCTCACTAAAACAAACATTTGCTCAGTGTAAAGTTTTCTTACAAGGAAAACACTGTATGCAACTGTTGCCGTAACATTGGACATTTTCTTTTTTGTATACGTCCATTTGCGTTGCATCGCCAACAACCTGAAAAAGATAAGCAAAATGTCGACTTTGCTCCCCCTGGAAAAATTTCTGCGGACGCCCATGACTGTCTCTGGAAAGTAACGATCATACAAACGTAGCCATTCCTGCAGCTACATTATCTCATCCTTTATATTTTTTACTTTCCCTGACCTGGCACACACAACAGACCTGGCGTTTCTCTACATCTTTCTAGAAATGGTATTTCAAATTTTTCAATTCAACTGTTGCTAAGAATCGGGGATAATTTGGATTTTTCTTCCTTGTCAATGGAAACGATTTTCTTCTTGTTGGGCATCTGAAAATGTTCTGTGAATTCTGTTTTATCTTTGTGTTTGATGCCTTGTGCCTTAACTTATTCGCTCTGTCGCATTGCACCACTCAGAGGCCAAGTTTTAGGTGAACAATCAATGACTACCAACTTTGAAAAAAACAATTGTCATTTCAGTGGCTGCAAATTGAGCAAACATGTTTCACAGAGGGGAAGAGTCTTATCTGACTGATGGCTGTGAATATCTTTACACAATAATGCGACTGAACTCTTTTATTAACGTTTTTTGTTGGAAGGTTGAACAGTGTATTTCCGAATCGTATTTGAAAAAGTCGAAGACAGCATTAGCACAATTTGTTTCAATGAAGGGCAATATATTTTGTCAACAAGATATTTGATGTTTTACAGTTGATTATACCGGCGACCAACTATCATCATCCTGGTGTCTACGCTTGTGCTGTGACTTATAGAAACAACACAAGATATCTAGTTCAGTACAATCTGTGCGTAAAGCGTAAGTTGCTCAGTGCGAAAAATCTGTCGGTTCAAGCTTTCTGAAAATATATAACACTTTTGTTAATAACCACCACTTGGTTTGAATCCTTTATGGTAACTTTGATCAAGAGGTGTATTAGTACTTGCTAGTCTGTCTTCAGCAAAGTGCAGTAGCTATTTTCTGTTTAGTACTTAGTGCATTATATATTTTTTCGCAAAGCAATTTCAGATATTTTGGCCAGAGGGGCAAAATTCTTAAGAAGGGAGAAAAGTTTCATTGTTTCATTAAACTCGCTTAGTACGCCCTTTAGTACAGGGGTTCTCAACCTTTTCAAGCATGTGGCCCAATTGATAAACCTGACAGATGCTCCGTGGACCACCTGCTGTACAACTTCTCCAATGCGACAATTGTTGCCCATGCACAGAGTAGAAATGAAAACAACTAAGGACAAACTATAACAACAAAACATGCCCTGCAATCAAATGCCAAGGCTGATCTAACTGTTGTTAGAAGCATAGATATTTGATGCTCAGGAGAGTTTGTTGCAGAAGCACGGATATTTTACGCAGAGGTCCAACGCTGGAACAGCGGTAGGACAGGGTTGAAGGCAATGGAAACTTATACAAAAAAAAAAAATCTTTACCAATTATGCTTGTTTCTATTCAGCAGCAATGTCGACCTCAAAAAGAATTAAAAAATTTATATAAAACCATTCTGAATTTTC
>JGI24158J21664_10015269_pt1 | contig 10022 bp, 8 predicted proteins | sample Ectturendosymbi3_FD_21664 | JGI IMG/M metagenome (IMG submission 21664) | reverse complement strand
GTTGTCCATGGGAATGTCATTCCTATGGGAATCCCATGGGATGGGACAGGCATAAATTGCTATGGGATGGGAATGGGACAGATAAATATGTCCCATGGACAACCCTGGAGATCACACATCTTGCTATATCATATGACGAGATTATTAGCGTTTTCTCCTCAACTGAACGATCTGTCCTTTCGCTAACTCATCACCGTACGCCGTGACGTCATAGAGCTGTTTAATTCTGTAGAGAGCGGACGTAGTCTTTGAAATACAGCCAGATAGGAACAAGTAGCTTGAAAAGGCTTCCAAGGCTAGGCGTTGTCAGTGCTGGTCGGTTCATGCTCACAACAGGTGCTGTGCTTTTGCAGCGTCGTTGACCGCCGAGGAAATTCTGCAGAGCCAACCAGTGCTGGACCTGGATTGCGAAGTCGTAAAGGAGATCGTTGACGTTCACGGCGTCGTGCAGCGTCGCGTAATTACGACGCAAACCAAACCGCTCAGGGCTGTGAGACGACCAAAAAAAGAGAAACCAAAGGTGATTGAGCTTGTGCCGAACACTGTCCAACCGTCAATCGTTTTTCTACGGTTCTGTTTTTATTTTGTAAAATTGAATGACTTTCAGAAGAAAAGCGCTTTTCACATGCGGAATTTCTCTGAAGGCTGTAATTTTTGGCTGGTCCTTCGGTATCTCACACAACTTCACATTTGCATTAGGGGAGTTTTAACAGGAAGGATGGTATTTGTCTACTTAAAAAAGTGCATTGTTCATCAGCGTCACGGGACACATTGCTTCTAAAAAAAGACGAAAGTTTATAAATGCGGAAGGGGATAAAAATATTGTCAAAAGAATATTAACGTTTATGTGAGAAACGTTTTTTTTGTCACAGAAATCACGTTTTTTCACTATAAGTATCACGGTGTATTATGAAAGTATGAGGTTAAAATTTACAAAAAAAAGGAAGTTGTCCTCCAATTGGAAAAAGGCGGTATTTGGGAACCTCAAGATTCATCTTTGAAAACTTACATTAACATCCCCTTAACAGTAGGGGTTAGTGAGTCTCTGTTAATTTCTTGAAACCATCCTCCTTAGAGCTACAGAAACCTCGAAATGAGCTATCCTAAAACGTTTAAAACCAAACATCAGAGCTGAACTGCACTGCTATTTCCGAAAGCTGCTGTAACGGCCACTTATTCAAATAGTGTGAAATCAATTACACAGGCATCTTTCGGTTGTGTGGAATTCAACATTTTTTGTTGCAAGATCAGTTTGCGGCATTTATCCTCCAATACACGGTAATATTCAGCGCGTGCCGCAGCCAACGTTGAGGCATATTTTTTCTGTTGTGGTTTGGATTGATGTTCTTTTCTTAAAAATATCACGCAATTTACCCTGTTATCACGCAATTTACCCTGCCGAATTGCTGTCACCTTAGAGATATTCGATTGACGGGTTTTGGGAGAGTTCAGCTGGTGTGGTCTGGGTGAAAAAAGCATGGTTGTATGCGAATGCCCTCCTTGGCATTTTAAATGTTGCAACTAGAATATGTGTGCGTTTAAACGCCTTTTTTCCAATTGTTGTATGCAACGTACTTCAGTTCTACGAATGATCACTTTTTCTCACATCCAAGTTCTGCTGAACCAGCCAACTTATACTCTGTGTAGCCTTACTAATACTCTAGTCTACGATGTATTGCTATGACTTTATCTTTTATGTTGCTATAACTTTATATCTTGCAGAAACAAGGCAGTGGCAGTGTCAGTGATGAGTTGGGTGGCAGTGAAGTTGACGTTCAAACTGTAGCCGAAGAACTTTCACCCACCGTAAATCGACAATACAAATGCACCAGGTAAACGTATCTGTTTGTTCGTTATTCGAAAACTAGCTGTGCCGTGGTAATGTACAAGAAGAAAAAAGAGACAAGACCAATGACAACAAGCAATTAAGCGCCTTTCGAACGTGCTGATGATCGGTACCAAGCGACATTGTTTTCTATGAATTTCTTTTGGTGCTGCGATCAAGATTCTTAAAACTGTTTTTATGATTCACTGACAACAAAAGCATGTTCCTGTATGTGATATCATTGTTTCTATGACAGGGGTCACCCGGGAGCCTGCCACCTTGCCTCCGCCAATAATTTGTTCGCATACATTTCTCTAATGATTTGCTCACGTGAAAATTTGGTAGCGTTTGAACAAACGCAGCATGTGGAAGATAAAAAGCAGTTGCTAAGGTTACCGAAGCTCTTTTTTTACGCGAGGGTATTTGCAGCATGTTTGATTGACGCGCGTCATCAGGAGTTTGCTCAGACGAAGGAACAAAACTGACCCGGACCGAAAGGAACGTTGCCTTTTTAAGTTGTAAACTGTGGAAAGGCAGGTAAAAAAATCAGTCAATAAAAACTACGTGCGTGGTTAGAAAATGGTCAAACGACTGGGCAATGCGGAATGGCAAAAAATATCAATAAATTTATTGAAAATGCCAGTCTTACGACGTGACGTTTGTGGCGCTCTAACAAATCTTCAGTCAGATACAAATCTTCAGTCAGATACAAATCTTGGTGTGTTGCGCATCCAAAACAATGGTGATGCGTTTCTTCTGGTGCTGTCATATTTTTAAAATCAATAAAAAGTATGCTGCTTTGTTGAAACGAACACTGAAAAATTTGCGACAGTTTTTCCAGCCTCCAAATGGACATGCGAAACACGGTGCATTAGAAACAAGCCAGTTACGCACAGAACATGCTCCAAGCAAATCATATCACTGCGGCGTTGACCACTCAACAGCACAGACCAACATTATAAGCTTATCACACGTTTCTGCTGGACTAGCAGGTTGCGTTAGTTCATAACCAACCTTCGTTCGCGAGTTTGCTGATTTTTTGATCGAAGAAGCTTAATTGATACCAGCTGGAAAGACCTTTGATTCAGTTTTAATCTTCTATGAAGCAGCTTGCGTAATCAGGTCTTTTATGAGTAGTTGTGTTCTGAATCTCTTCTGTTATGGAAGTGTGTTTAAAATGAGGACGTTAGTCATAACAACAAGACAGTTTTTCGAACTGTTGCTACGCACTAATTGACGTAATTAAAAGTCTGTGGTGTACCAGAACCGTCGCCAGAAAGTCTTCAATAAGGGGCTTATGTTTGTACACGGGGCTTCACATTCTGAAAGTTTACATTAAATTTACAACACAGCATTTGCTAATTGTGATTCACATTGCGGACAAATTAATTATTAAGTTATTAAATATTTTCCTATAAATACTCATAATGGCTCGTAGTTTGCAACTAAATATTTTTGAACGAGCTTAAGACGAAATGGGTTTTAATCGTTGTCATTGAATTAACGGCGATTATTTAGAGGTGTCGTGATGAAATGCAAATGTTAAGAAAATTTTGCAAGAAAGCACAATCAAGCCTATCGTTCAGTTATGAAGACACTGTTACCGAAGGAACAAAACTGAGACCTGTCGATTCCCTGTTGTTTTTGCACATTTAGGGAGTGGCTGTCTGCACTTACCTATCCTGATCGTCTATCTTGCACTTAGCATTGACGGAATTTCAACAAACATCATCGATGTTTTTTAGATGCGGCTTGAGGTTCTCGTCCTCGGAAACCTGGGAGTTTCATGTTAAGTGCCACACAACTGAAGAAAAGCAGTACAAGTGCTTTCAGTGCGACTTCACATCACAATTTTGGGCAAAGGTATGCCTTAAGAGTTTTTATCTTGCAGCGCAACAAAAATCTGGCAAAGATAACCATAGATGAGCGGAAGCACGGAGTGATTGCAACTACGTGGACGTTTTTAACTGTTGCATGTCTGCTTCATGACTGGCTCAGCCATTTCTGTCTTAAATAGCGTTATCACTTGCATCTACATGTTTCATATTGTCAATTCGCGCGAGTGTGTTTGATGTATATATTTTTAACTTGGGCGAGTGTGTTTAGCATAACATTAATATTCAAATAGTTAACAGGTTGGCAGTTCGTGGCAGGATGTTCCCATTCGACAATAGCGTTATTTGTTTGCAGATGCATCAACATCTATTCACGCATGGCGTCAAGAAACCTCACAAGTGTCCACAGTGCTCCTTCACTTGCGTTAATAAAAGTGACCTCAGCTCGCATATGTTTGTGCACAGCAAAACGAAAAATTGGCTGTGCCACAAGTGAGTATCCTTCTCTTCAAGCTTTTCTGTTTCAAGGGGTCGATGCTTCAGATTATGGTCTTGCTGTGACAGTAAATACATGCATCGTGTGATTGCGTACCTCGGGGTCGGTCTGCTGCATTTTCGGAGAAGGCAATTTTCAACTCAGATTTGTTGCTTCCCCAAGTAAAATTTCTTCCGCATCCCAAGTTTTTGGAATGTTGTTTTTTTTTTCAAAAAAGAACCGTTCCGTTCAGCAAATATGTTCTTGCGTGAATGATCTCCAAATATTTCCTCCCTACATTCCAGTATGAGGAATCGTGCTAGTCAAAACCTTTACCGACTGATAACTTAAGCTGATGTGGCACGACATGTGAATGAAGTGACTGTCGCATAAGGACGACGTAGTGTGAGTCATGTATGGCGATTGATAACTTTGGTGCTTTCATTCCGTATGACTAAGAAGCATGTGGATATTAATTTGCGTTCACTTGCACTTCCTATCATGCCGTCTAAATTTTAGGGCATTTTTTCCAGCAGAACGTTAAGTGGAAATCCTAACAGCCATAAACGTCACTGACTCTGCTGACGTAGAAAAACTATATGGACGCGAACTGGAAAAAGCGAAAGTGGTTGAGAGCGAATTGTGAACGCTGTTGCCTTAGTCACGAAACTGTTAGTGTTTGATGATCTCTTTGTGGGCGGATGCATTCTCGAGTAACTTGGAAAGTATAAAACCACTATTGACAGAAAGACAGTTTTAGCTTGCCACCAGTGCAGCATTCACTACGGAAGGAGCTGCGTGGCCCACGGCGCAAGCAAGCGGAGATTGGCGCCGCAGACCACTCGTGACACTCCATAGGGAGTACAAAGCGAGTATAGTGGAACTTCCTTTTTTTCTTTTCAATAACAGGCTGCAAAAAAACGCCCCAGTGCAGATAAAGGCATGCGCTTCATGTCAGAATTTTAGTGGTATGACACGTTGCCAATGTTGTTCTGATGAATTATACGTGATCGTTTCTCCACGTTGGCAACGCATCGTTGCTCATGCTCTTATGGCGCAAACTGGACTTGATGAACCACCTGAGCTAATTTACTGCTGTGTTCATCTCCAGGTGCAACCGATTTTTTAAGCATCGTCGCAACATGGTGGCGCACCTGAGAATATGTGGTGGTGTGGACGCATACGGGAAGCAGAAGAAATCTAACCAGGCGCAAAGTCAAATTTGCAAGTTCGTTGTCTCCTGACTGTGGTCGTAGTGAACCAATTATTTGTTACTGTTCTATTTACCAATTACGAGAAACAAGCACCTTGTTACTTCAATGTAGAATAGGAAAGCGTAGAAAAGCGTTGCGCAGGCGCGAGATGCTTTTACCCTCTTTGATTTGACTGTGACAAAAAATCGGTCGCTTCGGTAAAGTTCAAGATTCCAACATGATATTTTGCATTAGTACCAGCAAACGTGCGTGCTAGAATCCTTCAAACGTGGTTGATGGAAAGAAAGCAGTTGCTCCGTGAAATTCTTGTCGACCTCGTCAGCTCAACATATTGTGTTCTCACTGCAAAGCAGCGGAGGTTGGAAACAATACAAAGCAAATGCTCTGTACATAGTAAAAATCATTCCCATGGTTGTCGTTGAGAGACCGAATAAACCCTAAGGTTACCTCCTATCCACTTCCACCAATCGTATGGTTTAAAGGAAAGGCGATTTATCAAAAGAGTAATTAAATGCCACTTAGCACATCACATCGTCAACATTGTAGAAGCACATTTTCGACCTGTGTTTAGATTTTAAAACAACAATATTTTTTCCTCGAATTCAAGTAGTGACATTAAGCTCATATTTCCACCAGTGTGTTTCCACTTCGTACTTCCTAACGTAATTGTTTGTCACAATTTTGAAAATCTCATTGTAATGCCAGAATTTGCAAAAAAGAATTGTCGAACAAACGAAACTTAGTCAAACACATGGAGATCCACACCGACATCAGGCCGTTCGTGTGCGACTTATGTGGTCATTCCACGCGCCTGAAAGAATCGCTCATAATGCACAAAAGACTTCACACAGGTAAGGTTTTCCTTCTTTTTCTCGGCAATGTTGCTTTATGCTTGTAGCGATTTGGCTCCTGGGGTGTGATCAGAGGCTTTGCATCTGCTGACATGAAAATGATCGCTGAACATCTTTTGAGGCAACATGTGCGTGAAGACCAGATCTCATCAACATTCGTAGATCGTTTGCGCCGAACGTTTTTTGTTCCAGGCGAAAAACCGTTCAAGTGTGACCAATGCGATTACTGCACACCTGATAAATCGTCGCTGCGTCGACATAAGCGTCGCCACACCAACGAAAAACCGCACTGCTGTTCGTTTTGCAACTATAAGTAAGTCCTCTTTGTTCAACTGGTGAGTGACAATGCGCTGCCAAGTTTTTTCGAGGATTTCGTTTGACCACTGCGTTTGTTATACCTCACGATGCGAAAATGTACAAGTTCGTCGTCTCACGAAGAAATAATTTTACGCTATTTCCTGCTATTCCAGTCTGTTGCACATTACTTTGGCCAAACCTGTTTCACTTCGAACATTGCAGTTTCCTTGACTACCGGCACAGTGATTGCGCCGTGGTGGGGGTCGTTCCATCCAGTCCTGCTACCGATGACTGTCTCGCGTTTCTGAGCTGCATGTAGCCGCATGGGTTGCTTTGCTTGATGTTGCGCTTTCTTGATCAGATCGATACAGAAGCACTGCCTGGACACGCACATCCGTAGCAAACACACTGGCGAGCAATTCGTGTGCGGCCTGTGCCACTACACGACACACGATCGCTACGCGCTCAACCAACACTTCAAAATACATCAGAACGGCCACGTCGCGACGAACGGAGTCTCGACCGGCACCGCCATCATCAACATCGACGGGAACGTACTCACAACGATTCACGACGTCGAAGCGACGGTTCGTTCAAACGTCTTCTGTTACGTTTTTGTCTCATCAGCGTTTTGCGAAAATCAGCTGTTTTCTTGTCAAAGGTCAAAAGGAAACCGATTGAGGAGGAGGGGGTGATGCTGACCAGCAATGACCCGGCGCTGGGCGAGAAGCAGCAGGGTAAGTTGACTGGGCGGTGTAGATTTATTTTTTTAAACTTTAAACTGTAGAGTCTGAAGGTTTCCACACCTTCTTCATCATTGGCTCATTGCAGAGAAGTTATCGGCATCAACCTCAGAAACCGTCCAACCCTTGGAACGAGAAACAACCGTTCCAACCTCCAACAATGGCATGGGAAACCTCTACGTGGTTAGCAGCGTAAGTTCGCGAATGTTTTCGTCGTGTCTGATCTTGGAAGTTTCCTTTTACACTGAGAAGAGAAAACCCAGGAAAAGCAACTATTGTTCCTACGGGTAAAAGCTGCAGTGACGTTGAAATACTTTAAAAATAAAAAAATACGGTCAAACGAACCCGCTGAAAACCCACCTTGTTTTTGTATTGAAAAAAATGCCTGAAAAACATGCTTCTATCAACTGTCAAAATATATAGCTTGCATGAAGGTTCGTCTTTTTACGATACATATTCACAGAACGTTGAGACACGGATGGTAGAACTGAATGGTGAAGAAGAAATGCTGTTGCAGCAAATTCAGGAACCTGGAGATTTGGTTTTTCTGCAGGTGAGTTGATCTGGTTGCACGAGACGTGTTTTATAAGATTCGTTGTCGACTTCCTAATTACGGAAGGGTCACCCACGCGTCTTCTAATTCCGCGTTCCATATCATTGGCACTGCTGCGCATGTGATAACTTGACACATAAGAGAGCATTTGAGGCATGTTGTTTTTTTCTCTGACTTGCCACTTCCATCTGTACTCATAATATCATTGCTAATAGGTAACGAAAATTGTCATGGGCGTGGATGCTTATTTTCACGCTGCTTTGCCCGCTGATACGGTACACGCATTTGTGCTGTATTTCAAGTTGCATCAAAACATTACGAAATGACGTGTTTTCTATTTTACTCAATTCGATACCTTTTGCGTAATCCCAGTTGTCGTTCTTCCATGGAGCACACTGTAATTTTGACATTCATAGCCTTTTGTCTAAATACAACTTAAATATTAGTCTGCAAATGGTAAAAAGTGTTGCAAACGGATTCTTTCACAACATTGCAGTGGTGTTCATGAAGTCGAATGTTTTGAATAGCCTGGGAAAGTGTACGAGTGACTTTCAGTAATACACTCAAACTGTTTGGCATTCTTCAGAATGAAAGAGTCTTTAGATGGACGCTGCGCCAGTTTTAAGTTGATGTTGTTTTGCATTTTTCGTTTACAGGTAGATTACCAGCTATTTGTTCAACTCGTTTTTGACCTGCAGCCTCAAACTTTGATACTTTGCGTTTATGAAGGAGGGATTTGTGTGTTTTTTTTTGTAGGTTTCGAACCACGTCCGTCGTAGCAAACGTCTTTATTGCAAACATATGTAACTTCTGTCTGGGACCTTAGGCACTCGTTTAACTTTTTTGCGGATTGTTCACGTCCAGTTTTCACAAGCGCAATCGTTACGTTTGTTTTTTTCTGCAACCAAAGAACGTTTCTGTGTAAAAACACGAAAGCCGTTGAAATAACTACAAAGCCAACTTTTTCTGGCAGTTGGTCACATCGTCATGAAAGTGAGACTGTAACTTCCAGTGGTTTTGATCCTGTGGCATAAAAAATTTTCTTATATTGCTGGTTTTCGTGGACTGTGGTTGCAGCATGTAATTATCGCTAAAGAATTCAATGCTGCTAGTGGTGGTTGCTCTAAAATTTGCGGAAATGTGCGTCCTTTATGATCCATCTCTAATGGACGTCGATTTTTGAAAACCTCAAGACGAAAGCTTACAAACACGAAGTCACATTCGGTTCTATTGAAAAAGCCTTTTCGTCTCTACATCGAATTTTTGTAACTTATGATACGTACAGGGAATTACAGGGAATTGGATGCGCTTGGAGCTTTTGCAATAACATTCANTTATTAGTGCGCCACTTAGTTTTTTTTCAAGCTGATCCATGTCTTCGATNAGGGTGTCCACCATGAGACAACCATATCCTGGTCTCGTGCACGATGAACATTGCCACTAAAGTAGTCAGTTGCGAAGGCTTCGCGTACATGTGAGTGTACCCCGCAACTCAAAAATTTTCTGATCTTTCTTGACGTGTGGCAGGAAAGTGGAGAGATTGTGATCAAGAAAACCGACGGCAGGATTGTCATTATACAACAGGAGGAACCGAAATAATTACGAGAAGAAAAGCTGGTGCGTGCGTCAGTGGTGTTTCATTCCTCTACTCAACGCTGCGTCGTTAAAAAGTGTTCCTAGTTTTAAGATTTTTCTCAGAAAAATTAGGAATCATACGAAGCGGTATTCGATATTTTCACGTTTATTGCCAAATTTCCGTTGCGGGAGAACAGTTGCACATCTGCTTTAGTCGTGGGTATACCCAGGGCTACCCTTCGATTTGGACTGAAGAATAAGGACGACCAGAAGAAAACGGCATTTATCGGATATTTTTTAAAATTTCAACGTCAGAATACGTGGCAAGTCATTTAGTACCACATCTGGTACCATCATGTATGACATCGTATTCACGTCCTTTCTGAGCAAATAAACGTGATTGTAACAAACTAGTAGATGAATATTTCAACCTTATACAACTTGTCAACATAAAATGAAAAAATTCACTTTTTACGTGGTGGTCCTACACACTTGGCCAGGAACAAAATTCTAAATCGTTTTTTTCCCTTCAAGTCTCTTTCTAACATTTTTGTTGAAAATAAGATAAAATAAGGACAGGACGCAAGTCCAAAATATATACAGTACATTTTTTCTCAGACAGTCCCCTCCATAATAGGGATAAATCTTACGAAT
>JGI24158J21664_10015266_pt1 | contig 10024 bp, 9 predicted proteins | sample Ectturendosymbi3_FD_21664 | JGI IMG/M metagenome (IMG submission 21664) | reverse complement strand
TTTACAATGCTCCTTGAAATTTGCATGCAAATTCATTCCGTGTTATTTGCATTAAGTCGACAAATTAACAAGCAGAAAGTATGCGAAAACAATTAATATCCTTTGGGGAGGTAATAACGTTTTTGTAAAATATCAAGCTCAAGCGGGGAGTTTAACCCCAAACTCCCCTTGTATACGCCCTTGGCACTGAATATAAACTAAAATACCAGCGCCTCAAGTTAGGATATCGGAGGAAAATACACTCAACGCTACGGCACAGCAGTTCATACCTGCAAAAATATGAGGCTGAGCGGTTAAACAGGGGAGAAAAACACACTGATCACTATGTCAGAGCATTTACAACTACAATTTTTGCATGAAGTCGACAAATCAAAAAGGAAAAAGTATGCGGAAACAATTAATCTGCTTTTCGCAGGTAATAGATTTTTCGTAACACATCAAACTAAACGGAGGTTAACCCCACCCACCCCCCTTGCGTACGCCCTTGGCAGACAATGGTTTCGGATAAAGTGAACTATCGCGGAACACGACCTTAAACATGTGTAGTGGACGAAAGGTCTGCAAAATGTGGTGAGATGGTTTCTGGACCCAGGCGATAACCCAGATTCCCACCAAAACCCAATTATTACTTTTTTAGCCCATTTACAATGCTCCTTGAAATTTGCATGCAAATTTATTCCGTGGTATTTGCATTAAGTCGACGAATTAACAAGCAAAAAGTATGCGAAAACAATTAATCTCTTTGCGAAGGTAATAAAGTTTTCGTAAAATATCAAGCTCAAGGGGGGGTTTAAACAAAAATCTAGAAAGATAATTATCTACTTTCCAGCCCAAAGCTGTGTGCCACATGTACGTGCTCCCCTGCTCTCGAATTCGAAGAGACATTTGCACTAACTGCTTTTGCAGTTGTGACATGCGCTCTTCTGACTCCAGGCGCACATCTGCAGGGCTCGAAAACACGTAATTGACAAGACATTCTCGCAGAGCTGCAGCCTGTTTCTGCAGTTGTGACCTGCGCTCAAGGGTGTAGTGCTAAAGAAAGCGGTGTGGGAACGCAGTTCGCAGTTCCCACACCAAATAAAAAGTAAAACTTCACTAAATAGTTCGAATAAAGTGAACATTCGCCTACAAAAATTTCCACACTGTATCGTCCAGTTTCACTGTAGACTTTTGACTAGCAGTGCGAATCTGCGTGTCGCTAGCACATCTGTGGGATTGCAGCCGTGTTTTGATGCGATTTTGTGCAAAAAGGTGTGGGAATGCGTTCCCACACCAAAAACTGTGTGGGAACGTCGTTCCCACCCCATTCCATCCCTGCCTGCGCTGTTCCAGGGCTGAGTGTATTTCACTCCCTTGTTGTTTCGATCTACCATCCCTGGGTGTGCGCTATTCGAGGCGCAAACCTTTTGGGTTCGCCTGCTTGCATTCAGAGATATTCGTGCCAACTGTTTTTGCAGCTGTAAAGTACGCTGTTGTAGGGCTGAGAGTGTTTGACTCCTTGGTTTAAACGTGCAGTCTGATATTTTTGCAGTTATGATTGCTTGGTCGTAGCGTTGAGTGTATTTTGCGCTTGAATTTTAAGTTGGAGCATTGACTTTAAACTAAATTATACAACAATGAATAACGGGAGTGCGTGTACAATTATATGCATTGTGTCAAGAAACGTCGCCAAAACATTGCATTTGGAATGTGAATTTGACGTCACGGTGTGACTTCACAAACAGCGCACACCCAGTAACCATGACCACCATACGCCACTGCTGACAGCACGCCTCTTTCAGCGTCGTTTTCGTTTTATTTTATAAAATCCGTCAAGTTCAAAACCCTAGATAGGCTTTCTTTTAACGAAGCAAAGTGCGCTACTCACACAAGGTACGACCACACACCTAGCTACTTTCATGTGATGCAACTTCATAAGGACGACGACCTGGGCGTTGTTTGTTCGGCAAAACAAAAACTTGCGATACATTTTAAGCTTGTGATTTGAGAGTTGACCTCGTAAAAACCGATTTAAGGGCGAACAAACAGTTCGCAGACGAACAGCTCAAACAACGCACCGAGGCAAACAAGGGCACGGTCATTGACGTTTTCTGGCGATCGTGTTAGTAAGGGGGGTCAGATCAGGCCAGGCAGCCCACGAGCCCGAACCACAGGGAGGAACAAAAGAGAACGAAAAAATATCAAACTCGGCGCCGTTACTCGCGCCGCGACACGAAAAAATGAAACAACCTGTCCATACAAAGAAACTCGAAAAAAGACTATTGCTCTCAGCTAGTGACGGGTACAAGAACAACGTAAGGCGAACGTGGTCGATGCAGTTGTTGACAAGGCGCGCCACATCTCACTGGTAAGACGCGGTTTACATGCGCTGAGAACTTACTTAACGTTCATGACGGCGTATTTAAGGCTAATCACTCACGGCCCAAGCCACCTGTGGCACACAAGTCACCGCTTTAGGCCACATACGGGGGAGCTTTCTAAGAGGGTGTGTGGAAGGACAGAACTTACAAACCTTACTGCCATTCCAAATTGACGAATCGCAATCCCTGGTACTGATTCCTCTCGTGCAGGCCCGTAGCCACGTTTATGAGGTTCGGAAAGGATACATTTTCAGGGGGGCAATACTTTTGTTTTTATTGTGTGTTTAAATGAAATTTTTCTGGGCAGATCAAATACTTAGAGGCACTGCCCCGAATGTCCCAGTGGTTACTGGCCTGCTCCCTCCCTCGGCAAATGGATCAGTTCAAGCGAATGACAATCACTGAACCTCTTCAGCAGTGGTGCAGGAGACGGGGGTGCAAGCGAACCCCTAAAAGTTTTGATTTGGTGAAAACCTTCGCAAAAACCCTGAAAATCTCGGCAAACTCCCTGAAAATACGCGCAAACTGGCGCCCACGTGCCTTGATTCGAAAAAATAGTGCCCAAAATCACATGAAGACCTTTGTTTTTAGAGGTCATCCGAAATACGGTCTTCATGAGAAAATATTTGTACACGAAGTGGCCCAAGATTTTTCGGGCAAATTTGGGGAAGTTCGGGCAAAACTCCTTATCGCACCCCCAAAATTTGCCTGCTCCTGCACCTATGCTCTTCAGCGATGTTTGAGTATACCTGATCGTTCATAAACGACATTACTTCAGAAAGAGCGTGACGGGAACGAGTTGCAGGACTGTGATAATTTCGAAAATCCAAATTGAGAAGGGAATGGACGTGGCGCCCAAAACATCACTCCCTTTACGAACGACCCGCGACTTCTGAAGCGCTACACGCAAGCAACGTACAGCAACACCGTTTTGCGCTTTCCGCAGAGGGTATTACGTACGTCTGCGTAACTTCAGCAGCGCGTACGAAGCTACGTGAAGTTAGTCGTCGGCGTGCGCGAAACGGAGCGAGAGATCTGAGGTCAAGCAAATGGGGGGTGGGCTGAAATTTGCGTCTGTAGATTCAGCCAACGCAAGTGAAAGGGGTGTTGAACCAAGGTAGTTTTGTTTGAAGCCGGAGGTTCTTAGCGGAGTCCCCAGGGACCCCTGGGGTTTTTCAGTGAAAATCTTGAGTCGCTAGGAGCGCCAATGTGTTTTCTTTCAGCCCTGACATCACAATAAGCCAAGGCGATACGTTTAAGAATAGGGGTCCACGGGGCTGGAAAGCTAAGGGTTAAAAACGCTGTCCTACGCTTTGATAAAGACGTACTTGTTCGAATGAATTAACTGTTTAACTGTTTAAGGTTGACCTTGGTCAATTTAAACATAACACAACGAAGGCCATTGTAAACAAAGAAATCTCGAGTGAAATGAGAAATGTTAAACGCACGCACGGCTCAAAGGCGTTTGATCTGGATGAAGAGACCAAACGAAGACACATTGCTTAGGGGGCGTAAGATTAGGCGCGGAGGGGCACTGTAGGACCCTGCACCACAAGCTGCAACGTACACCTTGGCGAGAAACGTCGAAAAGTATAGGTTACAGGTGTCCAATTGCGCTCGACAAGAATGACGCCACCGTTGTCGGGTAGGAAAGCGAAAGGAACGCGATAGAATGCTCTGAAGTGTCGCGCGAATAAATACAGTTGATCGAACATTACAGCCTTGACGAATAAGAAAAGAGATCAGTCCGAACCAACGCTTCCACGCGCGCTCGGCGAGGCGCGTGTGCGACGATGACATTCCGCGTGTAATTAGACACAACTCGATTGGCGCAAGATGCTTTAAACCTATGCCGCAGTGCGAGCGGAAAGATGGGCGATACAGGGGCGCTCAGAAAACAACGCGTGCTTACAGCAAAATTGATACGGGGGGGGGGCTCTGCGCTGAGCGACCAGGAGTGCCATCGACTGGCGAAGCTCGGCAGCGAAAAACACCAAAAAACGTGATCAACGGTAAGAAGTCTTTCGCGCCCCTACATCGAGCGGCGCGTTGGCCATCTGCGCAAGCTTGGCCGGCGTCCGCTTTAAACGAAAATACACACATTTACAGAAACGCGACGTTTGCCGCTCCAACGCACGTGGACAAAGCGCGGCGATTATATTATAGAGGTTTACGACACGCTGCGCGCGTCACAACGTAACCGCGTCGAGATTTCGCTGACGCGCGCTTGTAGCTAAGAGCAGCGGGAATTCGCGTTTGCGCTGGGGCGATCGCAAGCCTTTGACTAGAAACGGCGAGAGGAACTTTAATCCTGGAAGGTACGCGGCGCGACCGGGATACCGTTCAATGTTATATATAAAAAGAAACGTCTGACGTCAAAACCGTGGTCGAGTTGAAGAAATAGGCGTTGCGTTGGCGACGGTGCGTGACGCAAATAACTGATGCGTGACACTGACAACTGACGTTTAAGCGAAGCGACGTGAAAGAAAAAAGAAACAGAAAAAACACCAACGCACTTCAAGCGTAAACCTCTTTGTAGAACAGAATAGAAAGAACAAGAAAACTTTTTCACTCGCGCGTGGGGGCGAAAAAACGACAAGAGTCGGCGCGAAAGAAGCCCAAACAAATCTGCACGACATCAAGTTTGGCGGCAATTGGTTTCGCGCCGGTCCAGGGTGGTGTGACTGTTAAGTGCGCAAGTGTTTGCGCAATGGTGCCGCGAATACCAGTGGACTCAGGCGTTTCGGTAATTCCTGACAGCCGAGGCCGATCAGAACAGGCGGCAAGGCCCATGCAACAGGTCACGCGACACAATTATCGCGGTGGATGGCACCTGGTGCAAGCAAAACTAAATTTAGTTTCGCCAGAACATCACAGCGTCCGTTGACACTTTGTTCGCGAGCAAAAGGCGATGAATTTGAAAGATGCCAAGCTGCTCAGGGCAGACTTTCACTGGCCGCGGCATTCGTGCGGTTAGAACATCACTCACTCATGAAGCGAACCACGCGCACTTGCTAGTTTTCGTACGCACGGCGCATTTCGCCTCGGAAACACTCGGCGTTTTTCGCCTCGGAAATATTCGGCGTATTTCGCCTCGGAACACCCGACGAGAACGCCGACACCGCAGCAGCGAACGGCGAGTGCGCACAACATCAGTTTGCCAGGGACAGCGCAGATGAACATTGTCAAGTGTCTCAAAGACGATTTTTTCGACCCTGTTGCATTTGGCGCGACGACGCAACAATATCAAGCGTGTGGAACTTTAAAATTGTCGGAAAAAAGTCAAGCATGGAGCTTTGCTCGGAGATAGCGGCCAGAAGTGCCCGAATGCGTTTTTTAACAGAGCTTCTTACAGAAAACGCTCGTTAAGAACCGAAACGACTAACATTGCCTTCTGCTGCACGCGCCAACGACAGACATTTACGTGCTAGTCTCGGAGCAGCAGACGTGCGGTTTGCTAACCTCGCGTGCCAGTCGCGTTCGAAAAGCACGAGCGTAGCCATGAATCCACAGACTTAGCGTTTCAGGGCGAGCCAGTCGAGACAAGAGCACAAACGCTAACGCTTACAGCATGTTGTGTGACAGAGAAATCGGAAAAGGAACGCACGGGTTTGCTGAAGCGGCAACCGTCTTAACGGGAGCGATGGTCGTTAAGGGACGCCCACCCCGGATTTTACTCCCCTTTTTGCGTAACTGTACGTCCAACCCCCAAGTCGAGTGCCCAACGAATATTCAGGCGATTTCGTCAAAGGCTCGACCTGAGTGCACGTGGACGTTCACACCAGAGGTGGACAAACCGTGCAATCGCGGCTGTGCGCTTTCAACGGAGACGAAGTTCTATAAACAAAATTTTCGAAGAGTGGTTTGTTACATTTTGCTTGTCCAAAGTTCAAGCCGCCATTGCTTGAACGTTATAGTTTTCGAAAAAAAATCACGAAGTTGCATGAAACGACGTGCTCAACGCTAGACGCAGCAAGATTTATCTGATGTTCATCCGTTCCTGAGGTACGCAAGTGATTAGATGTACACTGTAATTAATGTCTGGACAAACAGCATTACACACTGATCTCTTAGCATCATATTCAGTTGCCCAGCTGTGTTTGGTTGATATGCAGCTATGACAACAACGACAAATCAGTTTAATAACAATGGTCTGCTTGTGTTGTTTTTTTTCAAACATGCGGAAAAAATAAACTGAATTGGAACTACACTGAGCACACCCGCCAAGCAACATGCATGTATGTTACGGTTGAGTTTAGAACTTTGCACAGTCCAGGCCGAGACCGACTTGAAAATTAACACTATTGGCCGAGGAGGAGGGCGGGGCATACACGGAGTCCAAACAGAAGACTCCGTCAGCGCTCTGGCTCACACACTGTCTGATCAAAATGTCGCGGAGACACGGGAGCTGGGATCTCGCTGGGAATCCTGGAAAGAGGTGGGAATCCTGGAAAGAGCTTCGACCTGCATCGTTGGAGCTGCGTGCGAACACGCAGCGGCGGAGGTAGACACTGTGTTACGCCGTGTCCATCACAGGAGCACTACGTCTTCTTCTTCAGAGGTAAAGTCATATGCGGCCCTCGTGCGTGTGGGGGGAAAGGAGCAGCAGCCTGTACAGCGGATGCGAGGTCCGTGGCTAGCTGACTTCGTCAGAGAGGCGATTTAGTTTTTAACCCCCCCACCCCCGCGCCGTCGGCCGGCTGTGTCCGACAAGCAAGGAACGCTGTCCGACGTTCGGTTTAAGTGCACCGGTCGAAACGGCCGGGTAAAGGGGGGGGGTCCTATCGCCCCGGGTGGCCGTTCCTCACGAATCGTTCGTATCCGGCTGGACCTCCAAGACCAGGGGCCGGATCTCCTCCCGGTACACTCTCTAAAAATCAAACAGCAAAGTTCTGATAAGAATCGGACGAGTATAAGACGAGGCCCTCCGGCCACGAATGGCAGATTTTATCGCGGCCTTCGTGCTGCGAAAATCCCCTCAGCGATTGTGTCGTAACACGGCATCATGGCCAACGTCATCGCGTATTGCCGTCGTTTTTTAACTAAAGTAAGCAACTAGAAAGGTATTTCCATTTAAGGGTCTCGCGGGCACAGGTTAGCGTCACGAAAAATTCCGCGCCTTTCCATAAAGGGAAATCGCTACAGCGACCAATTCGATTTTTAGCACAGACGCTGAGAGAAATTTGCGATCCAAGCGATAGCCGCGCGGGCGAATCACAATCAGGGAAAAACGAATTTTCGGCCATGGTCTCGCAAGCAAACAACCTGGGTTTTGTACAATGCATGGATGAAATCATGCTGCTTTTCTCCTTCAGGCAAGGACTCCCATGACCTTCAAGGCAATTAACGAAGCCGCACTGCTCATGGACTGCGGTGTGCGGCACCTTGCCGCTTGAGTGAGCACACGAGTAGTTTTGTGGTTGGCTGCGTCTGCACCTGAGGCTAAACTCTTGTGTTGCACTTAAAGACACCGCCGTTCCGTTAAGGATTGCGCGGTCCTGCTTGAGTGCATTCTGCATTTCAGTTGCAGGGGCCTGCGTCGCTTCCAGCTGGTGGGGGTGGGGGTGTTTTATTAGCCTTGCTTGAGAGCGGGAACGATCCGGTCGGATTGCGGATGGTTGGGGGTTCGCAAAACAGTATGTGCGTGTGTCTTTCTCGCAACTGCGAGGTGCTCAAAAATTTGTACGCAATTGGCTCAGGTCAGACCNAATCTGCGAAGAAGCNTTAAACATTCGTTTGCCGTAATGCGCAAACGGCAGCCTACGTTGAAACGTCAGGTTACGGTGCCCAGCGTAGGTCAAGCTTTCCATNGCAAAGGAAGGTTGAAAGCCTAGTTCGACTGCCATCTGCTCCTGTTCGTGACATATTCAAGTAATTTTTTCGTATCAAACCTTTTTTAAGCGGAGCTCTGGGGGGGAGGGGAAGTTTAAATCCAAAACACACGGATCGCCAACGCTTTTTTCTTAGACGTTCCGACCTGTCATTTATCGACGAGCATCCTGTTGCGTCAGAGTTTTTCGAGTTGCTCTATTGCGAGGGCATAATGTTGTCTTAATTTATTTTTGAAAAAAGCAAAATAATGATTAGCCACAAATCATGACAACCAACGACGCGTAACAAGCGCAAAAACTCGCCCCTCGCTTCGAGTCCTCCCCCCGCAGCGAAGTTCAAAAGAGCAAAGCTACTCACGTGAACTTGCGCGAAAGCGTCCGTGCACAGCGAGTTGAGTGTTCGCAGCATGGGTAGAAAGCTCATTATGCGGGCGAAGCGGTTGCGGGACTGGCGCACGGTCTCGGTGTACCCTTGCAAGGCCAGGGCCATGACCTCCTGCTGCTTCTCGATGACGCGGGAACTGAGAACGTCGGAACGATCTGCGCAAAGAACGAGTCCAGTTTTCCAGAACTCATGAACGGGGCAAAGAGCCACCGACGACGTTTGCATGCATGGGCGTCGGAAGATTTTTTCTGGGGAGGGGGGAAAAGATTTTGTTCTTTTTTTTTCTGGGGAGGGTGAGGGGGGAAAATGGTGGCGCAATTTCATTTCACCAACACGAAAAACTAAGAGGAAAACATTTTTCTGCTTGAAATTTAATGAGAATATATATCTTAATAAAAATTCCAGGGGTGGTGTTGGCCCCTGTCCAGGACCTACGAGAGGGGGATACAAGAGGTAGATCGTACCCGGGCCCGAGAGGATGAAAGTACGCACGTTGAGTTTTTCTGTAATCAATCCCAAAAATCACTAGAGCTAGCAAATTGCCTGCATAAAAAATAATATATTTGTAAATCTCAGCAGTGTAGCTGTTTTATCTGTATTCTGATTACTGTACGAACAAGCTATTCACGTTTTGATGAGGGCGCCGGGAGCTAAGGACCCGGTACCGGCCGTCATACCCCCCGTGTCCGCTACCTCCGACGTCCGTGATTATACATACGAATAGCAACGCGGCCATCCATGGCGCGACGCGACTGCGACGACAGCAACTTCGCGTGCAGCGTGTAATTTGCTTTTGCCGCGAGGCGCGCAGCGATTTGCGGTTTCACGCAATCCCCTTAGAAACACGAAGGTTATTGGCTACAGCAATTTCAACGCCGTGCAACTGTTGCCGGCGTTCACCGAAACAGCAACCGGCAAAGGGTAAAAGCATCGCCTGAGTACCTGCAGAGAAGAGGGCGATGGCCGAGAGCAGCGCCATTTCCACGTCGTTCAGCGCCAGCGAGCTGAGATCTTCGTGAAACTTGAGGTAGGCGTCGGCGTATGTTTCCGACATTCCACCTGTGCAAGGTTACAATGTTACTTACTTGCCCTGAAACCAAACGCTATGGTGCGTTCATGCCGTTCACGGAAAAGACAATTTTTAAATTTGTTATAAAAAAAGTAATAACCCTGCAATTTTTTTCGTTTCCACTCATATTCCATTCGACTTTTCAGCGAGCGACAGTGAGAGGAAGGGATGACGACCGCAAACGCTACTGCCACCCCCCTCATCCGTTCTAGTAGCACAAGTCTACGCCCTGGCATAAGATCTCGAAAAGTGGACCAAATAGTGGCGGACACACACACACACACAGTCCGTGGTGCTGTGAATCTAAAAACGACAAGACTAGTGGTTAGACACGGTCCAAGTTACAAGCTATGCCGAAACGTTATCATTTATTTTTCTT
>JGI24158J21664_10015265_pt1 | contig 10024 bp, 8 predicted proteins | sample Ectturendosymbi3_FD_21664 | JGI IMG/M metagenome (IMG submission 21664) | reverse complement strand
TTGACTATTCTAATCACAAGCAATTTTTCCTTTACAAGGCTTTTGCTTCCATAACTTCAGCCCCCCCCTTAGAAAAATCCTGGCTGCGCCCCTGAATCTAACTTCTTTTTCTTCGTCATATGAGCAGTTCTTCCAATTCACTGTTAGACCGCACTAGATCTCGGGCAAGGTGTTGAGCATCCATTCGATTGTTTCGTCATACAGGACCGTCAGACCATGCATTCCATAAGGAGGTCGATGAACTGGACAGTGAAAGACAACATGGTCAGCGCTCTGTTCTGCGTCACACTAACAAGCTGCAAATGGCGCCATACACCATTTGTGCAAGCAGGAACGGAAACGTCCGACACCGGTGCGGAGGCGGTTAAGCCGGACCCACGCCTTTCTTGGCAGGGCCATTCCGGGAAGGTAGGTGCCCATGTAGGGGATGAAAGCACGGAGTCTCGTAGTACTCTCCAACCACTCCCCATTCTATCGGTGATCCGCCCAGAGCGTCGCACTTCTGTTGTTGTCGTCAGATGAAGTGATGAGTTGCTGTGTGGCGGGTACAGATGGACGTCACGATTTAAGATGCCGTAGGCCAGGGTCTCAAACACGCGGCCTGCAGGCCGCATGTTGCCTGCGAGGACGTTTTGTGTGGCCTGCGATGCTTTTTAAGAATTTTCAAATAATTAACATTTACTTTAGTTTTTCCACTGGTGTTTGAAAGTGCTCGGCTAGCGGGTGAATGAGTGTCGTGTTAATAACTGCGAATGGCCACCGAACACGAAGCCAACAGGCGCGAAACGAGAAGTATGCGTCGAAGCCATTCACACCGCACGCGTAAATATAATCAAGAGAACGATAAGGCAGTCATGATGAACACTTTACACAACAAGTTCCTTTACGAACGTGGAGACGGCGGCTGGAAATGATTTGCCTATAAGGCTTTACAATGCACCGTGGTATGAGACATTGTTTTAAAGTGGTATTGAGGCTTACGTAAAGTGATTACATTTGGTATGTATGTTTGGTCTATACAGCGGAAAAGTAAAGTTAAAATATAAGAATAAACTAGACATGGCCTCGTGCCTGTTTGCGTGAGATATTTTTGTTATCAGTAGGCTATAATTATAGGCAAATAATTTCCAGCCGCCGTCTCAACGTTCCTAAAGGAACTTATTGTTGTGTCAAGTGTTCATGATGACTACCTTGTCGTTCTGTTGATTGTTTACGCGTACAGTTGGAATGCCTTCAGCGCATACGTCTTGTGTCGCGGCTGTTGCCTTCGTGTTCGGTAGTCATTTGCAGTTAACACCAGCCCGTGGCCTAGTGGTAAGTGCGTCCGCTTCGGTGCTGGAAGGTCTGGAATTCAATTCTCGGCCGGATCTTACAAAGGCCATGTTAATTGGTACTGTAGCGTTCTTACCAGGCGTACAGTGTGCAGATGTGCTGCAGGGAACACAACCAGAACACAAAACAAACCGAGTGAAATGATGCTAGATATTGTATGAACTCAGTCGTGGCGCTACAAGACCACTGCAGTTATAATAAAGCGCCATCAAAGCACCATATTAAGTCAACAAATCGCAATTAACACGACACTTATTCACGCGCTAGCCGAGCACTTTCAAACACCGGTGAAAAACTAATGCGAATGTTAATTATTTGAAAATTCCCAAAAAGCATCGCGGGCCTCACAAAACGTGGGCCGCGTGTTTGAGACCCCCTTTATAGACACTTTGTACTTCATTGGTGGATGGTGATTTTTATGTGTGTGCTGACTTTAGAACTACAAGAGGCTGAAAATTCTCCCTGAGATGATGGTGCATGTGGCGTTGGTCTAGATTTGCAATGCAAGGTTATTTTGGATTGATTGGTAGAACGTGACGTGAATGAGCTGTAGGCTATTCCAGAACGCGCTTTGAGAACATGCTTGACTTGACGTTTTCTCAGCCTCAAATCAGGAATACCTGAGAATATCATTTTGGAGTAGGCCTACAGTTGTGAATTGCGTCAGAATTGAAACCAGTTTTAAAAGTCAAGCTAAAATTCGTGCTTAGGTTCAAATGTCAAGTCGGCTTCTGGAAAAGACCAGTAACACCAAATTTACGTCTGACTTAAATACTGCCCCATAAGATTTAATTGTAAAGCATGTAGTAAATCCCAATCTTTTAGCAAATCTTAAACTATGACTACTTGCACTTAATCTTTGAAAATTATTCCACGCAAATGGTAATCGATCGCAGCGTCGTTCTATTTGTCAGTGATGTCATATAACTGTGTTAATTATTTCCAGGAAAAGCAATTGCTTGTCCTGAGTGATTTTACAACGAACCACACCGATCGCACGTTCTTTGTGTGAAGGCTGAACTCGGCACGACCTTCACAACCTGGTCACAGCACCATTTTGATGCGACCGGAAATCCTGAGCGGCATGCGCGCAAAGCTTCGCACCGTGGCATCAAGCAACAATAGAGATCATGCTCGCAATCTCTCTTGCTATTGCTTGCTCGCGCTACATATATAATGATGTTATTCTTCACGCACATCCCGTCCGTGGTGAATCAGACAACCAATGCAACGCCACCGGAGAGGTTGCAACAGTGATAATGCACCCATTTTCCGAGTAGGAATGTGTGATATGATGACCTATGGTTGTTTCTCTTCTCGATATATTGATTCAATGCGACTGGGACAGTTGCAGTTGGTAAAGTGTAACGTTATTTTAAGACCACCAGCGTAGTGCGAAACAAATGTTTGTTTTTTTCATAGAATGACTGAAAGGAATGATATGCATGTGAGACAAGGGCGGACTGCAGTGGATGAGCAAACAACGAACTGAATGCTGTTACTTTCGTCAGGTTAATATGTGCGTATAACTTTAAAGATACCAGTGCCTCACCAGTCATTCACCTCATAGCATGTCACTGTAACTTAGCAATACATAGACGTCTCACGATTGGATCTCAGAAAGAGAAATGTCATATGTCACAACAGTCCGCGCCACCGTGGAAAACGTGGTTCTTTTTATTCCTAACGAAACATTTGTTGGGAGGAGTTGCAGCACCCCGACGAATCACAATCACGATCTACCACTGGTCACAAGCCTATTGCCTTGAGACTTTGAATAGTGCAACGATGTGACTTAGGATTTTTTTGATTTATTTATTGTTTCATATGACTCAGCTAATAAATAGAAGCAATAAAAAGAGCCATTGCACAATTAGGAAACCAATTGTCAGTGAACACTAGAATAAATGAAACCATAGTGGCACAATAGCCGTCACCGTCATACAGCAGCAGCAATGGCATAACGCTGCTGTATGACNGTGACCAACTGATATAGTTGTTGATGCGCTGTACCATTGTACGCGTTTCATCAGTATTGTTTTTGCATAACAAGGAAATCCTTCAGTGCACTGCTTCAAAATTTAGGAAAATAATTTGGCTGGCGATCTCATGATATATGTGTTGCAAAGCATTTGAAACCTTGATCGGAACAGTTTGCATGCCTTTGTGCGACAATGTGCCCCCCCCCACCTGAATTATCATGCACTCATTTCTGTTGATCGGTTAGCTGTTTATCTCAAAGTTTTGATGTTAGAATGGCTTCATTTCTTTCAATCTACTGGATCCCTTGTATTATTATGGGTGTATGACGCTACAGTTGGGTGCTCTTAAAATGTTTTGCTCCTAACAGTGTGGTTTTGTGCAAACACCTATTCTGTAATGCGTTATGGCTAACCATTTTTGTTCTCCTGCGTTGTTTGACTGTGCCTATGGTATGGACCATGTGTCTGAAATAAAACGTTATTATTGTCTCTTGTTATTCACTCAACTCTTGTGTTGAGGTAGGTGTTTTTCTCTGACCTCAGAGTCTTTACCCAGACCCTGGGAGATCGAGCACTTTTCGTAGGATGTGTGCACTTCCAAGTATTGCTGTCATTGCCAGTTGGGGGATCTTGCGTTTACCGGGGATCTCCATGATGTGTTTCTCCAGATTGTTGTTGTTTGCTCCGAGAACTCCTATTACTATTGGTATTACCCTGGCTTTGATTTTCCACATTCTCTGTATTTCTAACCTCAGGTCGTGGTACTTTTCTATCTTCTCCCTTTCCTTATCTACTATGTGCGTGTCATTTGGTATTGCTACATATATCAGAGTCCTTATTTCGTCTGCTTGTCTATTACTACTATGTCAGGTCTGCGAGTTTGTATCTGTCTGTCCGTTCTGATCTCGAAGTCCCACAGTAGCCTACCTTGACCTTGTTGTTCTCTGCTACTGGGTTGGGGTTGTGGAGCCAGATGTTACTGTCGTCTTGATCTCGTAGTGCTGACATATGCTGTGGTGGATTGCTGCTGCTACGTTGTTATGTCTTGTCTTGCACAAGCGTCCTGCTATCTTGGAGCACGCACTCACTATGTGGGCTACTGTCTCATCCTTCTTTCTGCACATCCTGCATTTTGGATCATTTGTCGTGTGGAGTATCTTCGCTTTGTGACATTTGGTGTCCAGTGCTTGATCTTGTGCTGCTGTTATGAGTGCTTCTGTTTCTATCTTGAGTCCTGTGCTTTCTCGCATCCATCTGTAGGCGTTCTCCATTGATGTGATCTCAGAAACTTGCCGTTTGTACTATCCATATAGCTTCTTCCTGGTCCGTTTTGCTGTGTTCTCTATTTCCCATTCTTCCATTTCTTCCTTTTTATTTTTGAATCCTGTAATTGCTTGGTGTTTCCAGACTGCTTCTTATCAAAGGATCTTTTTCTTTTGCTTTGCTGATGTTTTCCTGTAATCTTGCACATTGGAATCTGACTGTTGCTGCAACTTCTCTCAATCCTCTGCCGCATTATTTTCTTGGAAGGTACAACCTGTGAATGTCTGCTCTTGGGTGAAGTCCTCCGCACATGTTCATTGACTTCCTTGACATTCTGTCTAGATCCTGTATCTCTTTCTTGTTCCAGTCTATTATTACTGCTGTGTAGGTAATTACTGGCATTGCGTATGTGTTGATGGCCTGTATCTTTTGGCGTTGAGGCATGATGTGAGAATCTCCCTTAACCTTTTTCTGTATGTTGCTTTTACTTTGCTTCTGACCTTACTCTGTTCTCCATGTTTTGTAGCATGCCCAGATATTTGTAACCTGTTTCGATGTCGGCGCCCTTGCTTTTTCCTATGTTTAGATTTAATCCGTCCGTTATCTTGATGTTTCCACGTTGGATGATTTACCTTGCACATCTTTCTAGTACAAACTCCATGCAGATATCTGTTGTGAAGTTCGAACTGTCACAGTCAACGCTGTCAGGTCGTTTTCGTTCTTGGCGTACAGTTTCAGATCATCCATAAAGAGTAGATGCAGGGCCAAACCAACCATTGGAAAAACAGGACAAATGCCCGGGGCCTCGCGGTTGAATATCAAAGCACTGCTTCACTGGTTTTCACGTTTTTAGGCTGTTCACCACGCGTCAGAATTGTAGAGCTTCTTGATGACTGCGTTTAGTCTACAGTTTAAGGAAACTGAACCAAACAGCACCACGCTTTACAGTATTGGCTTCCATTCAATGATTTCAAATAAAAGCAGATTGCACACCAAAAAAACGTATTTGCAGTGTTGCTGGAGGCGGAGGTGCAGGGGTGCAAGCGCACCCCCAAGAGTTTTAGTTTGTTGAAAATTTGGGCAAAATCCCTGAAAATTTGGGCAAAACATCTGAAAATCTGGGTAAAATCCCTGAAAATCCAGGCAAAAATGACGCCCAGCGTTGTTTGACTTCAAAAAATGGCGCCTAACGCTTGCAGTAAAACACAATTAAGACCTTTTTGGGGATCACACCAAAAACAGATCTTCATGTTCTTTGTGGGAGAAAATATGTGGGCAAAAGGCGTACAAAAAATTATCGGGCAAGTTTTCGGAAATTCGGGCAAAAATCCTTGGCACCCCCAAAATTTTGCCTGATCCTGCACCTATGCATATTTGTACAATAAAAACCTAGAAAGCTTGTGTTACGAACAAAAACATGTGAGTGTACTTATTTGAATTGAAACGACAATCGAATACTGATTTAATAATAGCTCCTCTTCCAAAGTTTCTTCTGCAGCGCAAACATTAACATTTGGACGACCTTTTTGTTGCTCAAGACGTTTTTCATAACGTTGATAACATCCTCCGTTGATGACATCTCTCACTAATTGCAGGAATATATTTGTTATTAAACTAGGAAATTTTGTGCAATCTTGAACTGCAGCGGGATCTAAAATCCCACAAAAATATAATCCCAATGCCTTCTTCCTCCAAGTGAAATTTGTTTTTTATTTTGTATGCATTGGGAAACATCGACAATTATCAGTTCTAATCCCTGTTTCACCAGTTTCTTCAACTGGCATTAGAGACAATAACATAATATGTATAACCCCGACAATGATCTTGTATGAGGATATGAAACCGATCGAACACGTTTCTGCTTGAACACGATTGAACACGTTCACCTGATGTGCGCATGCAAACACTGTAATAGTAATAGCTTATAAAGTTAACTTCATATTGCTGAACACATTGAAGTTTCTGATGAATTTATCACTTCAAACAAAAANAACAGATTTAACGCCATTTTTCACAATCAAACCGACAGTAGACACCCAGGTCGGCTAAAAAAGCAGATCTGGGTAGAAAAAAAAAACAGTGGGAGCCCTGCATGCAGGGCCGTAACGAGGTGGGTAAGGGGGTACAATTCCTTGGGTGCCGAAACACGGCAGGGGGCTCCGAAGAGTCCCAACAATGTCACAACTACCTTCTTCAACACAGTATTTGCTTCCAAAAGACCTCAGGTTCGAACATTGGGGCGCCAAATTGGCTTCTTGTCCCGGGCACTATCTAACCTCGTTACGCCCCTGCCTGCATGGTCACATGGGGAAAAACGCCTATACTACTGTAACTTGAAGTGAACGTTTGAAGATTTATTGCCGTGTTATTGTTACGCAATAAAAACCAAAAGTAGAACAATCCGCTAGCAAGTTTCGTAAACTTCCTCTGAAACTTTCCATAAAACTTTTGTAACTTTTCGTAGCTGACTTTTTTCAAAAAGCACACATTGTCAGAGTGGCAGAAACCAGAGCCACTTTAATGAGTTTGTTACTGAGTAATCGTCGCAATCTAACACCTTTGCAATTACCGTATAATGCGCTGACGCGACGATTGGTTGCGAGGTGCTTATTGTCATAATCGTGAGGGTAACAGTCTTAGATCAAACAAAGCGCTGTTGTCCACTAGATCACGGAACAGTTAATAGGTGTAACTGTTGTAAAGCTCCCATCGCAAAACTTCAGTCAAGTAGTATGTTTCAAGTTGCTTTTTTGTGATATTTCGTTGAGAACATTTTTTCTAAACGGTGCACGTTTTGATCCGCGAGAGAGTGCAGACATATCTTTCCTCAATACATATGCAATTGGACGATTTGTGCAGTGAAGATGGTCAGAGAGTCTATTACAAAAAAAGGTTGTTGTGTAGTGTCACGGTAGCAAAAAGCAAAAAGATCGCATTTATATGATGCAACTTTCTGTTTCAACAAATTTCCCCAGATATGAACCGCCGTACATGGTCACCCCAAAATGTCTCTGAAGCGCAGGTTGCCAAATCGTATCAGTTCTGACGTTTTTGATCGGTGCTTCTGCAAAGTTGAAACAAGGACATGCACAGGTGGCGGAACCTGGGGGGGGCGCATGGGCCTAGGCCTCCCACTTTTTCTTCTGGGTTGCCTGCCCCCCCCCACATTTAAATTTCGAATTTTGCCTAAACATGTTTAAGGAACACAATTAGTATTGGGTCCATTGTTAAAGTAAATCATTTTATGAAAAAAAATTTGCAGAATGAATTTTGGCAATATTATTTGTAATGTATTATTCTTAATTTGACAGTGAATTGAGAAAATTGCGTAAACATTTGGCAGAATACACCGTGCACAGTCTGGTCACCCTGCTCGGGCTTGCTTACTGCTTTGGTGTTGTCGAACAGTGTTGCCAGATGGTGTAATACTACATCTACTTTTACAAATATGGTGTAATTTTCCATGCTTGTGTGTAGGAAAAATTTCGTACCACACCACCGAAAAATTCTTGTAATTTGGTGTAATTTCAAGCGCTTTAACACCATTCTAAATAGTAAAATATTTCTGAATCTAATACGCAAAATGAAATACTTGACAAGTCAATTTCAATTGTGTTTTTGTTTTTGTATTGGCAACACTAAATACAGCTTTCAGCTATTTTATAAATCGTCCAAGGCACAAGGTGAGCAACCATGACTGGATTTCGTCCAGACAACATTACGCTGTTCATGCCTGGAAATGCAAATCAGTCTCCGCTTCTAAACTTTTCTGGTCTCTCTTCATGATTTCATGTCTCGTGGAGTTTCTTACATACGCTTCAGCTCCAGACGTTCGGTAGCAGCACCTTCACTCGCCGGGTTCATCTTTGTGGCCGCTAGAGGCCAGTCGCTATTTTTGTATTGTCACATTTCCGATATCGGCTTCTGGCCGGGATGTTGCTATCTCGGCGAGAAAGCTATACAGTATTGTTTGCACTGGATTGCACATACAATTGGCACATTGGCCTACATAGAATTATATGCATACACACATACTTCATGCAATGTAGCTTACACATTTGTCGTCATTAGAAAGTTTTGCATTATTAGATTAGTATTATACACAATTTTTATTATAAATACTTGCGAGTACATTTAAGATCCACATGCGCTTAATATCTTTTCCTTTTCCATGCAATAACGTAGCAATGACATTGAAAATCGTTTCGCATAATATTTTTATACAGAATTTTATCTTTGGAGTGTTCAATGTTCATGCTGGGATGTACAGCATCTCAACATGCACTTATTACCAAAAACACGCAAATTATGCAAAAAAAGACATATTCCAGACCAGTGATGGAGCCTCGAGACTTGGTCGCGGTCCCTAGACGAGTCTCGAGGCCCATATTTGCGAGTCTCGGTCTCGAAGGTTTCAGGCCTCATCTCGGTCTCGAAGGCTACAGGTCTCGAGATTTTGAATATTGCAAAGAATGGTATAGTAAAATTTCTACAATTCAATAATTTTTGTTTGTTGTATTTCCAGGTAAGAAACAACCAAAACAGGTCAGAAAAATCCCGGAAATTTGAGAAAAATTCAATTTACAAGTGATGACGATGTGTTTTTCAAAAATTTCGGCAAAATGCACAAATTTTGATGTCTCGAGTCTCAGACTCAAATTACAAGTCTCGGGATTTTTGATGAAGTCTCGGTCTCAAAGTTTTAACCAGGTCTCGATCTCGGAAGTTACGGTCTCGACTACATCATTGTTCCAGACCTAACTAAAAAATGTTTACACAAAAATATGGTTTTCCCAGTGAAAAAAAATGAATGGAGCACGACGGTTTTTGCAAAAGGTGAGAGGTAAATTGCAGAGATGAGTGGACTGTCACTTTTTACCATCCAGATCCAGACCTGAAATATAAAAATTCAGTCCAAGCAAAGTCCAAAAAATTTTTCAAATGTGAATCCAAGTCCAAATGAAGTTCAAACAATTAACAAAATACAACTTTCAAAAAACAAAATTGTCGCAATTCTGTCCCATTAACTCAGTCCAGATCCGGTCCTTATCCTAAACTTTTGAAGTGATTTACAGTCCGGATCCAATCCAAATCCAACAAAATTCGTTATAGTGCGGGTCCAATCCAAGTCCAGTCCAACGCTCATCTCTGCTAAATTGCAGAGAAATGAGCGGGCTGTGAAATTTTTCAGTCCAGGTCCAATCCTGATCCGAAAAAATTGAATCTGTTCCAGTCCTGATTCGCAAAATTTTTGAAAGTCATGAGTCCAATCCAGTCCTGTCCGCCCATATAAAACCATGTATTTTTATTTCACCTCATGAGGTAAAAGCAACCCAAATTTAAACCCAAGGCCTAAACTCAAAACCTAAACCCAAAACCTAAACCCAAAACCTAAACCCAAAACCTAAACCCAAAACCTAAACCCAAAACCTAAACCCAAAACCTAA
>JGI24158J21664_10015264_pt1 | contig 10025 bp, 3 predicted proteins | sample Ectturendosymbi3_FD_21664 | JGI IMG/M metagenome (IMG submission 21664) | reverse complement strand
CGCCCACCCCGGTGTCCCAAGCTGGTTACGGGCCTGGAAGTCCAGCAAACGTTTAGTTTTCCTTTTTCCCTGCTGAGACATTATCAAATGCCTGAATGCTTATATGTTAACAACTGCGGCTTTTGAGCTCGTGTAACAGTTTTGTCATGCTACAGAAATTGCTAATGTAGCCACTGCGGTCAGCGCTTGCGCTGATCAGCCTTAGCAGACAAAATAAAATTGTTTCGGATAAAGTGAACTATCGCGGAACACACTCTTTAACATACGTAGTGGACGAAAAGTCTGCAAAAAGTGGTGAGGTGGTTTCTGGACGCAGACGACAGCCCGAATTCCCACCAAAACATAATTATTACTTTTTGACCCGTTTCCAATGTTCCTGGAAATTTGCATGCAAATATATTCCGTGATATTTTCATTCAGTCGACAAATGAACAAGCAAAAAGTGTGCGAAAACAGTTAATTTCCTTTGGGCAGGTAATAAAGTTTTGTAGAATATCAAGCGCAAGGAGGCGGTTTAACCCCAAACCCCCCCCTCCTTGCGTACGCCCTTAAATTGGTATAAATTTCTTTTTCACTTTTTCTTCAGCTCAGACCAAGGATTGTAAGTGACAAATGCTGTTGAAAGCAACGTCGATGTCGTCCTTTATGTTGCAACATTTTGTTTTATTACATCATAGAGCGTAAGTAGCGTTAAGTTTATCTACAGCGCATTGTATCCGCAGATACCACGCGGTAAAACGGTAAAACGCTAAAACGCCGGTTTTGGGAAGCGCTTGTCCCATTTGACAGAAGCTCTGGCAGGCGAAAAGAACTAGGGTCTCATTCTACATCCAGGTCGTACAACGACTCATCGAATTCTAGAAAAGCGCAGCCGTTTGCCGAAGCTACACAAGGTCATGCAACACAGACACAGCGGGAGTGAAAATTAGGCGCGCTGCCATTTTGTAACGAAGACTCAAAGTTCTTTTTTTTTGGCCAAATTTTTAGTCGCGCAGTGCGAGTGCGCGACCGGGTTTTTTCACCCCTGCGCTATGCTGAAACAGGCTATACGAAATATACTTTACTTGCACGTTCTCTTGCGTATGACTTGTTCATTATGTGCCCTCTGTCGTAACGGCACAAAAATCTAAGACCTCGTTTATAACGCGCACCGAACTTCGCGTTGGTGTTTTTGGCATACAACTTTGTGCGTTATACTCGAATAAATACGGTAGCCTCGTTGCGCCACTGTCGCGACGTACAAATTAGTTTGCTTTGCTAAGCTTGTATGCAAAATAGGTGGTGACCGATTGACCCTGTTGACCTGGAGTCGCCTCTGAATGGGTCTTAACTTTTTTGTATTTCTACTATTTACGCTTAAGTGATACGAAATATTGAGTCATGAATTATGCACGTGTATTCCAATATGCTTCATAAAATATTAAAATGACCTACCTCAAACGCCACTGTTATGATAATTCGTCGAATTCAGTAACGCGCATTTCTCTCTCTTTGCGCTATTTTCGTGCTAAGTTTACCAATTTATTCCTGTTTCTTCAGAATTCGTGGTCTGATTCTGGCACAGATGCAAGCAATGCAAACTCATCCGCCGATGTTCAATTTCCTTCTGCATTATTGCCATTAACTATACAACATTTGGACAAAGGTACGCACAGCAAAAAGTGATTGTATGTTAAACCCATGTCGCAAATCTAAGACCGCTGATAATTGTAACTGTTAAGATGTGAGAAAGCGCTAAGTCTCTTTAAATTAAGTTGGAGTGTCCCATACCCCTAACAAAATATTTGCTTTCTTTCGGATCAGTTGTAAAGTAACCGCATGAAGTACTGTCAGTAGCAAAGATGGTTTAATAACGTTCTTCGATTTTACCTGAGATGGGGTTATCTCGCTGCGAAGTTGCCTGTTGATAATGTTTGCGTGATGCACGAAACATTAACTGAACCAATTTTTTGCCATATTCGCTAATCACGGGTTTGTAGATGTGATGCAGACGACAAATCAACTGTAAGCAAAATTCTCGTATACCGAAAAACTATTGAAGTGATAACAGAAATCATCTCTAAGAGCCCGCCTGTCTACAGGTTGGTTGTTGCACGAAGTACGCTGATAATGGGGAAGGTATTGAAAACTTCGTACTCGTCGTTTCCTTCATACCATAGGAAAACGTACAGGAGTTAGATTCGTAATCAATTTTAAAACTTCCGGATCCGACAAAATGGCACGAATAGAGTTCATGCCGGAGACTAAATTAATCTATCATGGTCACTTAACAGGGCAGTATCATTTTTCAGGTTAAAGCATTTGTTTTTTCTTTCCATATCAATAGTATACCTGTGAAAACCTGGAAGACACGAATGAAAAAAAAAGAAAAAACACGTCAAAAAACTTATTCATAAAGCTGCACTGAATCATAAGTTACCGTTTTGTACAAACTTTTTAAAACCATCGACCGTTGTGTGTTTGCTTTAATTCACCTCACTGACATTGTTTTTGTAGGAACATTGTGACTGAATTTATGAAGTGAACTTACTCGAGTGGATGGATCCTTCGCGTTGGTAACAACCGCTTCATTTTGTTCTGAAATACCTGAACTTATTAGAGATTTGTGGGAAGTCAGTTTGGAACAGAAGTAAAGAGTTTTCGAAATAGACTCAAAACTACGTTTGGTGTGGAAGGCCTTTGCTAGGCAATTGTTGACTGACAATAGAAGAGACCTGTTTTTATCGCTTGCCCGCAGACACCTTAAATAACGTTGCTTGTGAAACGTAAGCATTTATTGCGTCTCTTCTCCAAAACGTTTTTGTAGAGAAGAGGTATCAATAATCGTAGCTGAATGTAATCGTTTGCCTTTCGCTAAACATTTTTTATCATTGACTGAAAGTGTTTGAAATCCGTTGTAAATTAGATCCGCAAACAGAGCGTACATCAGAGAGGAATATCCGAAGGAGCGTCGTGCCATCGTTCATATATGCATAGAAGTTTTCCATGCGTAAGTTAGGCTTGAAGATGCTCATGTACAAAATGGTTGGAGAGTTCTTTCCTCCATTCGTGTGAGGAACGCGGTCAACTGTGAAGTACATCGTCGTGGCCTCGTGTCGTTCCTTGCCGTGGGAATAATTTCATGGAAAGCGAAGTGGGCGTGGTTGAGACGTTGGCACTGACTGCACAACTTAGATCTTGCGCATGGCGCCATTCCAGCGCCACTGTACCAGTGTTCGTTTGCCTCGTAGTCCTGTGAACATTGTGCGTTGCTCTGTGTGTGTTGTTCATGCCTACACGTGCTTCAGCATTTCTGTGCGGTAGCAACTTCAAAAAGTGTGGAGAGAGAATCTTGATCGAAGAATTAGTCATAGATTTTTAAAATACCACTCTTCTGATCAATAGGATGCTAGCTTGCAAGGCCAGAGTGCAAGAAGTTTGCAAGGCTTGCTTGCAAGGCCAGAGTGAAAAGAGTGCAAGAAGTTACAATCATTTTGCCCCGCTCCCCGAAAATATCAGCTGGTTGCGGCCCTGTGGTTTAAACACTATCATAGGAAAAGATGTTTTGGGCAATCGTAAAGAAAATTTTACAGCAGATCATGAAACACAAGTTAAAAAACAGACATATGTTGCGTTCCGATCCATTTTTGCTAAAGGATTCGGGATTTTTGGCTAATACGAAAACTTCTGTTGGTTTTCCTACTCATTGTTGCGTGTTGTCTGGGTTCCAGTCCTACTGTGAATGCAAAGTGAAGGATCAGTGCTACAAGATTGTCGTTTTATATTTTCATAAAAACGAGTAAATGTTGCTTTCCGAACTGAGGTTCAGCTCGTGCGACAGTTGCTGGAAGCATCCTATCTAGTGCAGCAACAAACTTACCATTCTTACAACACAGTAAACGAGATTGGCGAACATTTTCACGAAGTAAGGGATCCATGAAATGGCAGATGCCCATGGGCGTCCGCAGGAGGGGCAGAATTCCCCCTGGGAATTAAGCCTAAGAACCAAATTTTTCTAGAAAACATGAAGTCAGTAGCTCAATTTCGATCAATTGATTTCATTCTTGCAATGAGAGTTTATTTGCCGGTAAGACACCCTGGACAAGAGCCAGGTTCACGGTACGCGGTTGGTCTTTATTGTGTAGCAATACCATGGTTCACTTCAAGTTGCGATATAGGCGTTTTGCCGCATGCTGCTTGCTGTTGAACGCAGATATCTTGGCATATAGTGCAGCGAGAGGATGACTGCTGATAGCGGTGAGTCACGTAGTTCTGTACTGTGTGAAAAGAAGCCAGAGTGAATCTATAGCAATGCAACCACAAGTTTAAAGTATTCAGTGCAGGTGTGAGACTGAGTGTGGCCAATGTGTTTGAGTGAATAGTTCAATCCAGCGTGGGCCAACTACTTCTTACCTACAGGCCATTTTACAAAAACGTGGCAACTTACGGGCCATTTCCTTTCCAATAAAATGCTGCATAAAACAACAGATTCACAACATCAAAAAACGAAGAAGGGAAGTTACGTGAGTGCATCACTGAAATTATTACCCAATAGTAATTTATTACAAATCTCCATCAGTTGGATGCCTTTGCACCGTAGTCAAGGCTTCCCTGACCAGTAGCGCAGCCAGCCCAAAAATTTCGGGGGTGATTTTAGGCGAATAACACTACAGTAAGCCTCGGTTAATCCGGATTCGATTTGACCGTCGATTTTATCCGGATTAACCGAAGATGGTCTTTTCTAGTCTGACGCAAGGCGGTAACCAGGGGGGCGAAGCCTCCCAAAGAAAAACGTTTTGGACATAGTGTAAAAAAGTTGGCCCCTCAGTAAACTCTTCGCCCCCCCCGTGTCACAAGCTGGTTACGGACCTGGTCTGACGTCATCTAAGTACTGAGATATCGGTGAAAATTACGTAGATTGAACACATGACTTTCGCAGAAGTAAAATGAATTTAGTGATGTATTTACAGTGGTATAACAGACTAGTAACCGTCATATCCACGCAGTTATGAAAAATCTTAAGTTCATAATTTTACATTACTTCGCTGCGAAGAAATCTGGGATTTTAGACTGACGCAGAGATTGAGACTGCTCCATAAGCAGTGACTAAGACATATTACCGAGTACAATACACTCAGGGCTAATGCTCTACATAGGCTCACTCAATACTGATCAATAGACTGAAACCGTGGTGCGGCGGCGTGCCTTTAGCTTGAACGTTATGCTATGTTCAACGTGATATGCTATGCCGTGTGTGACGTAATAATCGTCTGTACGATGAGTCGAATGTTGCGGCCGTTATCATAATTCTAAACGTTCGATGGTGATCGTGAGCACGCTTGTGTTGCGTCTGAAAGCTTCGAGCAAACGAAGGCGAGAGAACGCCTACTAAGAACTAGATTGTTTTAATTCAGGTCACCAGCAACCACGGATTTAGTGGGTTGGGAACGGCGTTCCCACACCATTTTGCACTAGTAACGTCACTTTGTGCCAATAACCTCTCTCAAGTTTTAGATTACATTAGCACATGACTGCGATCTCACAGATGTGCAAGCAAAACGCAGATTTGCAATACTATAGTCAAAAGTCTACAGTGAAACAGGAAGATCCAGTGTGGGCATTCTTGTAGGCGAATGCTCCCTTTATTCGAACTATTTGGTGCATACTTCCTTTTTATTTGGTATGGGAACGCCGTTCCCACAATTCTTTTTATAGCACTACACACCTGCCTGCAACATGAACGCGAAAGGCCAGACATGGAACGAAAATATATGAACAGTGACAAGGCCCAATGAAAAGATCCCAAGTTAACAACTTCAGTGTGCAGTGGGTGGAGGCACAAATATACAAAGCAAGCAAGCTCACGTTCTACAATATATGTCGTAATGGAAGACTCTGACTAAGCCCGTGTCCAGAGTCGCCACTGCTCTGTTAAAAACACCAAGTACACAACTTAAAAACAGGCAAAAATGACACAGTATTGATATCTGTCTTAAACACATTCAAAATCACAACTTTAACTGGTCTGGAACACACAAGTAACATAACTGAATACTCGTTCTGCAACTGCATTAGACACCAGAATGCAAAGCATATGTAGCAATTTGTCTGCAAGGATGCCAATGCAAAAATAAAATAGCTATTTAGTATTTTTCTTTTGTTTTTTTTGAACGCATACAAAGTGACGGATTTATTTAACGACAATTGGCGGCAGGCCGAAGCCTGAATAATGCTTTTTGTCAGGGAAGTTGCGGTGAACGCTTTGGACCAAGGAGCGCTTCTGTGATTCACTCAATGGCTGTGGATCGAACACCCAATCTTCCAAGTGGGAGGCGGACACTGTACCACTGAGCCAATAGTTAGTGTTGCCCATGCAGAAACAAAAACACAATTGAAACTAATCTGTAAAATATTTCGTCATGCGTATAAGATTCAGCAAAATTTTAGTTTTTAGAATGGGTTTAAAACGCTTGAAATTACACCAATTTTTCGATGGTGTGGCACGAAATTTTTCCTACACAGCAGCATGTAAAATTATACCAGTTTTGTAAAAAAATTTTGCAAAAAATGGTGTAGTAGCCTATTACACCATCAGGCAACACTGTTCGACAAGTCCAATGCGATAAGCAAGCCCGAACACGGTGACCAGATTGTGCACGGTGTACTGTATTCTGCTTGAATTTACGAATCCTGCCAAATTGCAAATAATGTTGCCAAAATAATGCCGAAATTCTGCAAAATTCTTTCACGATTTACTTTAACAACAGACCCAATACTAATTGTGTTACTTAAACTTGTTTAGGCAAATTCGAAATTAAAAAGTGGGGGGACCGGCCCACCCAGAAAAAAGTGGGAGGGCCTAGGCCCATGCGTCCCCCAGGTTCCGTCACCTATGCATGGGAGGCTTTGAATGCCTGCCCGGTTTGTTCCCCACCCTGGTTGCGGGCCTAATTTAATTTACACGCGCATTAAACTCTGTGAAAAACAGTTTTGAGCTTTTATTGCTTGACCATTGTCTTGGTCTTGAGCACTGTGCACACAGCGCGAAGCTTGCATTGATGAAGGCGATTTATTAAACCTATAGCAATCTACTCACGAAGCTAAATGCACTCTATGGGCGTTTCTGCAGTCTGTGTTTCATTTATATGCGCATACACTCTAAAATAAGTTTTCCTATATCATAACTCTTCAGTGACTATTTTTTTCAAATCACGTTTTTCTTTAACAACTTTTTTCAAAAAAAAACATTTGAAGGTTAGGTTTTCCAAAATAGATCCTACGTCAGTAAAACAACACCAAACATTTTTTTAAAGTGCAGCAAAAGGAGCGGTAGCGAATGGCGGTAGCGATAGCTCGCTACTATTTTTATTCAGTAACGGGTGTGGTAGCGCCGGTATTAAATTTAACAAATAGCAGGAGCTATAGCGACGCTATTGACAAAGTAGCGGTTGCCCACCTCTGCTGTTATGTAACGATTAATGTGAAAGCATTCGCACCTTTCCAGCCGAGAATAACTCAACCAAAACATCAGACAACTTTCAGGCCCTTCCATAAACTGAGCTAGGTCACCAGCTTGTATCTTGTTGCCGTTGAGTGGGAACAGCTTAGTGTATGTAAATACAATATATCACAGCCAGTGACGTAACTGATGGGGGCAGAGGGACGATTTCCCCCCTGGCAGTGATGGAGTCTCGAGACTTGGTCTCGGGACCATTTATGCGAGTCTCGGTCTCGAAAGTTTCAGGTCTCGTCTTGATCTTGTAGGCTAGTAAAAGTGATTTGCTGCACCGAAACTAAACGGAAAGTTGCGAAGTAGTTCAAAACAAAATTGTCAAATCTAAATCCAACCAAATCCATCAAAAAATAAAATGCGGCCGGCCGGATTTAAGTCTATGTTGATTGTTAATGTCTGCTGAACTGAAGTCAGACTCGGATTCTGAAATTTGAAAAATGGAAGCGGAAGTTCTGGATTAAAATATTGCAGTAGGAGTGGGGTCGTTCTGAAAATGTGATTCCGGCGCCAGCCATCACTGCAAAAAAACACACGGAGTCTGTGGAATAGAGATAGCAAGGACAGGAAATTTGTGCCAGCTGTACGCACCGCATCAGCAGCTTCTGTCCGCTGTCCGCATTTGTTGTACATTACTCTGTCCGCATCCGCACTGCACCACAATTGCAAAGTTTTACCCCCTAACAGCAATGGCCATTTGCGCCCCCTCACCTGAAGCACTGTGCTTCTCATAACATTTTTCTCTGGGTTTAAGATTTGCCAGTAAATTTGGCAGTGTCTATTTTGCCACATAGTGTCTATTTTGCCTCATTAACAGCACTGCTAGAGCTATTTTACCTTTAGCCGAACTTGATCAGTTGAAGTGGTCACGTTTCATGACAAGTTCGAAAGATGTGACCTGCTTAGTTGACTGTGATGTCAGAGTCCAATGGACGAGTTTTGTCATGTCTTTAGGGCTGGCAGATTGTTAGCACCTTCTTGTCTGTGTTGCATGGAATGTAGGCTAAACCTTCCATGAACCCTATCCCTAAAACCTGACCTGAACCTCAAATCCTTATACCGTATTCCTAAAACCTAACCCGTTGTCTCTTTGCATATCCTACTTGTCATGTTGCCGCCACATAAATCAATTATCTTCAACTATAGGAAAATTGATAGCCCCAGCACGGGCACCATATATATAGGCAGAGGTGGGCAACCGCTACTTTATTAAAAACGTTGCTACCGCTCCCGCTAGTTGTTAAATTTAATAGTGGCGCAACTGCACCCGTTACTGAATAAAAATAGTAGCGAGCTGTCGCTACCGCTCCTTTTGCTGCATTTAAAAAAACTTTCTGGTGTTGTTCTACTGACGTAGGATCTATTTTGAAAAACCTAACCTTGAATTTCTTTTTGAAAAATGTTGTTAACCCTTTCAGTCCCGCGTGCGCCACTTTTCTTGCAGAGCTTTTCAATCCTATAACTCGCCAGGCGATTGACCTAGAGAGCTGTTCAAACCCTTGTTACAGGCAAGTTTGCCTGTAACAAGTTATTGCCGAACAGAAAACAAACTTTCTGAACTATCCTCAAGCCTGAGACAGTCAGAACTGATCAAAAAAGATTACAGCCAATCAAAACTTATCATTAAGTCAGCTGACCTGACTGAAGACGGCTATTCTAGAACACTGACCTCAAGTCGCCCCAGTGACAACGTCATTAAAACATCAGCAGAAGTCACAAGACAAGCAGCAGAAATCACATGAAGCTGATCACGACTAGGAAATGATGACCGAATAGAAGAGGAAACCCCAAGCACCGACGACTACCTGAAGGTGCTGGAAGTATTTGAAATCAGCCAATCACCAGACGATTCAATAAGCAATAGCCAATTAGAACAACTGAAGTAAAGGGGCGTTCACAAGTCGCAAGACGATTTACGGGTATAAATACGGTCCCATCTGGACTGAAATTCAGAGTCTTCTCTTTCCACCTTTTGCCCAGTGGGCTAAGGTTAAGTTATTGTTGGCAAACCAAATCCGGCAATGATCAGGAAACAGAAACTGGCTTATTCTGCCTTTTGCCCGGTGGGCTAAGGTTAAGTCATTATTGGCGATCTGGACTGAAATTCAGAGTCTTCTCTTTCCGCCTTTTGCCCGGTGGGCTAAGGTTAAGTTATTGTTGGCAAACCAAATCCGGCAATGATTAGGAAACAGAAACTGGCTTATTCCACCTTTTGCCTGGTGGGCTAAGGTTAAGTCATTGTTGGCGAACCAAATCCGGCAATGATCAGGAATGAATCAGCTTGTTGGAGTTAATCTCTGTCAGACCAGACGGTAAAACTTGGCTTGTCCGGGTTCATCCCCGCCAGTTTAGACTACAGCAAGTGGCTTGTCCAGGTTAATCCCTGCCAGTTTGAACCACAGAAAATGGCTTGTCCGAACGAAGTTCTGTCAGACTATTTTATGAAATTCAGATCATGAGAATGAAGTTTTGCCAGTTTGTTTTGTGAGAGCTAGATTATGAAAAGTGAAGTCCTGTCAGTTTAAATTACAAATAC
>JGI24158J21664_10015261_pt1 | contig 10026 bp, 9 predicted proteins | sample Ectturendosymbi3_FD_21664 | JGI IMG/M metagenome (IMG submission 21664) | reverse complement strand
GGTTGTGTCAAGTCTTTCGCAGTCAAATGTGCGCATAAATGCAACTTCCTGCGCATAAATGCAACTTTCGTTGAAAATAAATGCAACTTTCTCATTTCTTTACTGCAACAAAAACTTGCCCTAATAATAACAAACAAATTACAGAAAGCAATCAGAGGCAAGCTTACACAAAAGTTAAGTCGTTTAGATGATGAAAATACAGACATAAACACACATGATGGTGGGCAAACAATGGGATTGAATGGAGAGTTCAGGTACATACAGATGAACAGGTGAGGCAAGCACATATCAGAAAAAAAAAGAGAGTAGCGGTTATCAGGCAGTAAGCAATGCAGCAACCATGACATTATAGAACAAAGGCATGTAGCAGAGGCAAAAAAATAATGTTAGTCCTCACCATGGGCGTCCGCAGGGGGGGCAATACAGGCATTTGCCTCCCCCTAGAAATTGGGACTAAGCAGCAAAAATTTCTGGAAATCAGGAAATTTATTTATCATTATTTGGGTTAATTCTTGCAACGACAGTTTGTTTGCCGATATGACACTCACACTGGACAAGAGTCAGGTTCACTGTTTTGGTAACATGCAGTTATGAGCTTGCAGTTCACTCATGTCCGCTCCTTTGCCCACAGAAGGAAGGTTGCGAAACTCGGGAGCGAATTGTTCTACTATCGGCCTTTGTTGCGTAACAATAACATGGCAACAAAGTGAACCTTCGAAGATGCATTTCAAGTTATGGTGGTAGGCGTTTTTTCGCATGTAACTGTTGAACGCAAACATCTTGGCAGGTAATGCAGCGAGACAGTGACTGCTGCTAGCGGTAAGGCACGTAGGTTCAAACCAATGGTGAGCGAATTGCGGGTCGCCGACATAGTTTGTGTGGCTCTTCTAGAGGAATAGCAATATCTCAAATTGATAGAGTTGTTGCTTCAAATATAACGCTTGTTTCATTTATCAATGTGTTTATACAAGCTTGTGAAGTTAGTCACCCGCAGTGTTCCCTGGAAGAAAACTTTACATTGAGAAAATGTTTGTTTCAGTGCACATGCAATTTCACAACCATATAGATTGTAGACACACAACCAGCGAAACGTTTCGACAGGGCTATGCGATATACATACGATATCAAATTTGGAATGTTGCAAGTGCGCAAGAATGAGATTTCACTGCACAAATGTCGTGGTAGTTCTGTGCATTTGTGCACCTCAGAGGGAACACTGGTCACCAGGGAGTCGGCACAAGTTGAGAGCGGCATCGAGCCTAAATCGCAATGTTTGGCTACTTTCCCTAAGTTAGGCTAATTTTCCTCCCATAAGAAAATTAAAATTTTTCAGAGACGCATATTGTCAAAAGCATTCTGTCATTTTCCCAATGTCGGAATGAGAACCAATGTGTTTTGCGAAGAGGCATTTGCAGATCACAAAGTGGAGGAATAATAAAATAAATTGTATACTACTGGAGGAGTTCCAAGCCAGATTTGACCGTTTCCAAGAGTTAAAACCATGCTTTGCATTCCTTGTAAATCCATTCAATGTTAATGTATCAGTGATGGCCGTTCAGTTGGCTGACCTTTTGTTACAAACCTGTCTGCTGTAGAAACAAAACTGACCGAAATGCAAGAAAATTTGGGTCAAAAAAACTTCAGTCAATGCCACTCTACACTTAATTTATAGTGACAGGTTCCAGAAAGTGAATACACAGAATTTAAAATACCAGTGTATAACTCATATTTGTGTATAGCACAACATATTGCTGTGATTTTTTTATCTCTGTAACGAAGTTCGTAAAATCAAACCATCNTTCAACCCTGAAAAATGCACTTGGGAGTAGTAATTCGCACAGCTTTAGCAACATACTGTCCAGGTTTTCGGGGACTAGAAAATCAAACAAAAACTTCAGACCATTACTGTATATCATTTAATGTAAAACTTGGCATTCTTTACTGTATTTGTATTGACATTATAAACTAGTTTTGCGACTCGCTGGTGTTTTTGATTTTCTGCAAATGACTCTTCAATTGAACAAGTTTGCCCATCCCTAGTTCACACTATGTGTAAAGAATCATGAGTGAAAAAGAAGCATTGCTGCCAACAAAACACATTTTCTGCAATCAATGCTCCTCTAAAGGTGCGCAAATGCGCAGAAGCACCAGACCATTTGTGCAGTGAAATCTCATCTTGCGCACTTGCAACATTCCAAAACATTGGAAAAGCATGATAATAAGAAGCTATTTGAATTAAATGTGTAGTTTGTTCGTATTTTCATTAGATTTTACACTATTATAAAAATTCGTGAAGTTTGTAATTCATTTAGAACTCTGCTAACTCAAACTTAAAATACCCATGCTCATTAAAACAAACATTTGCTCAGTGTAAAGTTTTCTTACAAGGAAAACACTGTATGCTACTGTTGCCGTAACATTGGACATTTTCTTTTTTGTATATGTCAATTTGCGTTGCATCGCCAACAACAAGAAAAAGATAAACAAATGTCAACTTTGACCCACCCTGGAAAAATTTCTGCGGACGCCCATGGTCCTCACAAATTGTGAAGCAATACAACTACCCATGGACCATAATGCAATCAATTCCTAAATGTTTGCGGGTTGTATTCTTAAGCAAGAGGGTCCATGGACAGAGCTCAAGGTCATGAACAATTCCGCCATATTGACATTTCTGCATTTTGATAAATCTTGGCACAACTTCAAAGGGCCATTACGATGTGAAGTTCAACAGGGATAATAACATTGTCGACATTAGCAACTGGAAAGGTTCTAATCAAGAAGCAGTGTTTCTGGCTCTCCTGCACTATGGGTCATTCCATATCAAATGGAATGGGAAGTGCAACCCTATGTTTCAGAATTTCCTTGTTTTCATATAGTTTATTGCTTTTTGAAAATGATAACCAAAGAAAAAAATTATTTTTCCATATCTCATGCAGTTCTTGAGTTATGGCCTGTTGAAATTTTCACCACTAGGTGGAGATTTACCATGCGAGCACTCTTTTTTTGCTTATAGGCCAATGCAAATTTGCTTGTATCTTTATAAATACTCTACATAGATGCACAAAAATTGGTTTCTGGGTGTTTTGAAGGTCAAGGAATCTGAATCTACAGTCAAAACAGCAGAAAAACAACATTTTTGTGGAAAAAATAGAGGTTGAAAGTTTTGCAACAAATTTTTTTAGTTCGAAACTCAAATTGCGAGCTGTTGACGCAACACTGCAAACAAATTTTTTTCTGATTTTGTAGCACTATGCTTGTACTGTCTATTGATATAGGTTTGGTAATTGTTTTTCAAGGTTTTTGAAAAAATTGACATTAATGTTTTATATATTTTATACAAAAAAACGTTTTGCTAAAAATTTACATTTCAATAATATTTCAAATGTTCACCATATTGAAACTATTGAACATTTTCTGACAAGTGAGGAGGATAAACAATTACATATACAGATCCCACATTACTGTCTAATAAAAATTGCTGTAGCATGCACCACAGATGTGTTTGATAGATGTTCTAATTCTTCCCATTTTTCTCCTTTACCATTTCAATCACATTCAGTTATTACAAATGAAACAGTTTTAGTGAATAACACTCAAAATCACTTTCATGTCATTTTCATTAATGATGTATTTTCTTCCACGACTCACAGCTGGCTGTGGTGTTTCTTCTACACAGGCTCTTCTCCACAAGTAGGCTTTGCTGTAGAGTCACTCACGCTCCAAAATGTGTCTTCTCATTACGGCCATTGGAAAAGTTTACTTGGGGACCTAAATTAACTTTGACCTCACTCTGTAGTTAATCCACTTACATGATCCTGACAATCTACCACACTGAACCATACATGCTGTATAGCCAGTATCAACCACTGTTGCTGCCCGCCACTTGCCTTTCTTCAGTGAATACCTATTGCCTTCCAAATATTTGTGTTTTCTGTAAAGCTTTATTGTCTTTCACACGTTTTGCACTTTCTGTAAGTCCCCCTGTGCAGTATTGTTTCCTTATGAATTTGCCTTAATTGTGACTTTGCACATTGGTTAACTATCTCGTCAATCGCACAGCCTGTGATGAGACTACAGCCAGTGGCGATTCTAAGAGGAGGCCTGGGGGGGCCATGGCCCCCTCAGTTTTTTTCTTAATTTACCGTTCAAGTTCATTTGGTTGACATAGGTCCTATAACCATGCAAGATGACATTTATGTTGGCCCCCCCGTACTTTTTCCTTGGCCCTGCAGTGGCCCTCCCACTTTTTTAATTCCAGAATCACTACTGACTACAGCGTGGTGTTATGTTCCACATTGCTTGAAACCTCTGAGGCATTTTATAAGTTTGAAAGTACAGACTGGCATGAAGTGAAAGTTGCATATAAATGCCATCAAGTATGAAGGCTGTTGACTATCACTATAAACGTAGTTATAGAACATATTTTTGATTCATGAAACAGATATATTATTATAGGTTTTTAACAGTTTACGCATGTGTTGCGATCAGAAAGCTTGAGCAGCATGTGCACAAAGCTTCACACTATGGCAGCAAGCAACAATAGAGATCATGCACCGCAATCACTCTGTGCGTACGCTAGTCATGATGTTCAATCATTCACACGTTAGTATCAGCAGAGATTCCATGCCGCAATCACTCTATTATTGCTTGTTTGTACATGGGTGTCATTCTTCGCGCACATCCCATTCATGGTGAATCACACATTCAACGCAATGCCAACATAGAGGTTGCAACAACCCCTCCATTTTACAACGAACCACACTGATCCCACTTTCTTTTTGTGAAGACTGCACCTGGCATGACCTTCACATCCTGGTCACAGCACCATTTTGTTGCGATCGGAAAGCTCAAGCAGCATGTACGCAAAGCTTTACACTGTGGCAGCCAGCAACAATAAATCTCATACGCCACAATCACGCTGTGTATTCACTAATCATCATATTCAATCGTTCACACCTTAGTATTTGCAAAGACGCCGCAATCACTATATTATTGCTTGCTCGTGCCACATATATATGGGTGTTACTCTTCGCACACATCCTGTTCGTGGCAGATCACACATTCAACGCAACGCCAACGGAGAGGTTGCAACAGATATATTATTATTATTATAGGTTTTTAATATTTTATCCATGTATGCCATGCACACTTGTAAATACCACAGGATCACTAAGATCGTTAAGATTGCTAATATCACTAAGGCTTCTAAGATCACCAAAATTACTAAGCTAAGATTGCCAAGATTACTAAGATCGCTAAAATAAAAGAGGAACATTAATTTGTACTGGATCCAATATAAAATGTTTTTTCAGGTTGGATCTGCACTGTAAATTTTTCACATAGCTAGGATCACAACCGTATTTGCCTAAATTCATGGACATAAACTGCTTTTAATTTTATTGTTGAAAACTGTGACTCGCTTACATTTTTAGACTGAAATTAGACTTGAAATTCACTTTTATATTTTCTTCACTAAATTGGATCTAGTACAATTTAATGATCATGTCTGATCTTAACGATCTTAGTAATCTTGGTTTTCTTGGCGATCTTAGTCATCTTGGTGATCTTAGTAATCTTGGCAAACTTAATGATCTTGGCGATCTTAGTGAACTTAGCAATCTTAAGTTAAAGTTAGTGATCTTAGGAATCTTAGTGATCTTAGCGATCATAGTGATCGTGTGGTATTTACTAAGTGTCCATATGCCATGAGTGTCAACGAAATTACTACGGTAAAATAACAGTTTCAGTAGTAGCATTTCAATAATTAGAATAAATATTTTGTTTCGTTTTACTGAATTTAAAGCAGGATTTTACGGTTAAAGCTTTACTTGATACATATTTTTATATGTTTGGCTAACACACATCGTCAACATATTGATGGTGATAAAAGAATCACAAAAAAATATCGAAATGTTGAAACACCACAAACTATAAAGCACACAAGATTTTTGTTACTACACAAAAGCAATGAGATGCAAACACCAAACCAATGCACCAACAACGATTGCATTGCAGTTGGTCGCCATCATATTGGTGTTATATCAGCCTATATCTATGAGGAAAAGAAAGAAAGATTCGTAAAAAAAGCATCAGACATTTGAAGTCATCAAATGAAAAAGTTAGATAGATGAAGATGTGCAGCGTTAGCCTACTATAAAAAATCTATACAAATTGTTTCTCAACAAGACATCAAAGGTCCTAACGCAATGGCGAATCTGGTATGGGCGAACACTTTTTACATTTTCGGGTACATAATGCATGATTCAGTAGGTTTCAAACGCACTTCATACTCTTCCACTGACTATTAGCAAGCATACATACAGTTACATTCATTGGTATGGAACAGCAATAGGCACGAAATAGAGTTTTTTTGCTGCAGGAAAGCACTGATCAAAATTGCATCAAAAGCGATTTCATCATGACCATGTTAAGCAGGATTGGAGTCACCACAAATATTCAGAAGATGTTGCAGTCCATTAATACTGGGGCTAAACACACATATATCATCAGCAAACATACGATGGTTCACAACCATTAAAGGCCCCTATTTCCCACCACAGTCAAGTCATGAGTCACTGCATCCCTGATCCCACCCTAGCTCAGCTGAAAGAAGTTATTCATTTGATCAATAATAGGAAAGGAATGTTTTGTCAACACTGACAATTGGTATTTCAAAAAATGGCAACTTTTTCGCATAAAATATATTGCCAAAAGAAGTTGGCAAATTATTTTGAAAACAACGATTTTGGTAATATTTGCCAAATTTGGCACCATGATCTGAACACTAAGGTGAAGGTGGGCTTCCCGTGGAAAANTNAATCACGCGTGACTTGACCTGACACACATGATGAACTTGCCAGAGGTAACTATNACATCACAACAACCACACAATAACTTCCACATCANTCATGCTTCAATTCAACGTCGTAATTGTTAATACTGCAAAAGTTGCCAGCAAAATTGTCAGGACATGTTTCTGGTGATGAAAAATTATATGGCAGGTACCAAACTTCATCAAGTAGCAGGGTTTTCAGTTTACACGAGTCAGTGATAGAATGACTCGAGTCACGATTTTCGGTGACTCGGCTGGACTCGAGTCACGTTAAGAAATAATGGTGACTCGACTCGAGTCACGTATTTTGTTGAATGACTCGAGTCACAATCAATGACTCGAGACTCAGATTAGAGTCATTTTTACAAAATCTCCAAACATATGATTGACAAACCCACTTCGTTTGCACAGAAAGAAATGAGTTTTTTTTTGTTTCGGTGGTGATCAATCTAGGCGCAAATTTTCTTTTTTGACTGTGTCTCCTAGTGGTAGTATGATACATTTTAAGTATCGAGTGTTCCACCTAACACGGAGGAAGAGATAAGACTGCTTTTCACTGAAGGACCAGCAGGGCATAATATATTAACCACATTATCGCGGTTTAATGTAGTATTTGCATGTTGCGATCATGGCAGTCGGCCTCATACACTTTCATTTTGAGTCTTTTCTAGATATGAAACGATTTATGTTTTTCAAATCAAAATCGAATCCAAGAATTATATATCAAATCCATAAACCCAAATCTTGTCAAAAGCGTGTCAGACAGTGGTTTTCAACCTTGTTTGTTCAATCGCCCGCCTACACGAACTTTGCATAAAAATCCCCCCCACATCTGACTTCAGTGTTGTTTAAAATATTATTTTATTTTGAAAATAATTCAATGCTAATGAAATAAAATTGTCATCCTTTTGGCACATGAAACTAACCAACAAAATGAATGCGATTGCATTTTTAGATAAAATGTTATTTATTCCAACAACTGCAAACAAGCCTCTGGCTTTTTATCCTTAATTTTTTTAAATAGGTTGAAAGTGGATCAGCTTAAGTCGTATGGAGTTTCCACCGGTCTCATTCATGTCAAAATGATTGTGGCATTTATTACGCATGTGCAGTACTTGGTTGAAACCTTGCTCAGAAATATGGGAAACTCCAGTAGGCCTAGTAAGTAGTAATAGCTAAACTTTTCAAACTTCCGCAAAACGTTCACCGCACTTGGACCAAAAATCTGACCATCCGTGGTGACGTTGATCCATGTTAATAAAATACGACAAGGACTGCGTCATCGATTCGTAATTCGATGAAACGTTCCTGGTTGAGTGATCGCATTCGCTTATATTAGTTATCTGGCAAAAAGGCACTTCTCCCAGTCACTTTTCCATGCAATCCAACTTTCGGCTTATCTTCACAACAGCATGGCTTTTTAGCAAGCCTCGAAATACAGGTTGCGAAAATGATTTGTTAGAGTTCTTAATTTAGCGTAGATGGGGGTGGTTGGACTTACTCGCGAGTATAAGTTGCCCGTTGCGGGTCTACTGTGCTGGTACGCTATGCTCTGTCATTAGGCAGATGAACGCATGACAGCTATATCCACAAGCACAGCAAAACACTCGAACTGACTGAAAAACGCCCATAGGCTAAGCACGTTTTACAACTTAAGCCTAACTATAACTAACTTTAGTAGCAATTAATTGCTAAGCAAATCGTCTCGCAACAGTCATTTTTCACGTAATTTTTTAAATATATACTAAGTTTCATTGTTTTACTCAAGTTACACACCAAAGTTTAAGAAACACGTGATAACGGACTGTGGCGTGTTTTACACACGAAACAATGTTTTGGCAATGCTCTACTGACGATTGTATGAAGTCTTGTTTAAAGGCAATCGTGCTAATGATACGCATGCAGTTGGAGAGATTTGCGACAGTTCACAGCGAAAAATAGTACGACTAAACTTAATCGCAACTCTCAAAACCCTTTAAGTCCCGCGGCCACCAAAATTTTGGCGCACATTTGAAAAGCTTTAAAACCGCTTTAAAACTCTATTAACTCGCCAGCCGATTGGGCTAGAGAGCTGTTCAAACTATCCACGGATTCAACAAGTCTACTAGTTCCGATTTTAAAAAAATTATTTGGTTTGGGTGTAAGGTTTTCTCTTGGTGACGTCACAAAAAGGAATTTTTTTGAATTTTTGACCCATTTTAACTGGCCATGGGCGCCAATCCAATGAGCCATTTTTTTGGTCAAAATTGTTTTAGAAACTAGACGATCATCCGCGTCTTCAGAGCCCTTGATTGACCTTCTAGCATCTCTGGAACCAGAGTTATGGCCCAAAAACCCCGTTGTGCACAAAAATAAAAAAACTGCAGAAAAAGCTTGAGTTTCCCACTGGCGGCTTGCACGCCCGGCGATAACACGCCAGGCACTTATGCTAGAGAGCTATTCAAACCCTCGAAATACTCGTGAAGTCTTGTAGTTTGCACTGAAAAAAACTTTTAAGATTTGGGTTTGGGGTTTTCGGTGGATGTCGTCAGGATTGGGGTATGTTTTACTGTTTTTTGGTTTTTCTTTTGTGACGTCAGCGCCCGGACAATGAGTCGAAATTGTGACTCAAACTTTGGTTGGATTCTAGGCTGTGNTATGAATCTTTAGAGCCCTAGATCGACTTCCTGGCGTTTCTGGTGCCAAAGTTATGGCCAAAAGACCGGAAATCTTGTAGTAATCCCTAGGGAATTACTGGGGATTCCCCTAATAAATTTCCGGAAGTTTCGCCAAAACGTTTGAACCAGAAACGCTGGAAAGGCCATCAAACCATCTGAAAACTCGTACTGTAGCCTAGAATCCATTTAAATCCAGTAGAGCTTTGAACCACGCATTTGGCTCGATTGTTGAGCTCCCACGGGATGTTAACGTCATCCAATGTTTTGACATACCTGTTAAAACATCCTGTGGTTATTTAAACATGGCCAAAAGTGCCGATAAGGCACACTGAAATTTCTTTTTGCAGTCTAAACTACAAGTCTTCACCAGTCTTTAGAGGGCTTGAGCAGATCTATAGCCTATTGCAGCAGAACAATTACATTGTTCTCTACATGTCAAATAACTTAAAGTCACAACAACAGAACTTGAAAGACAAGCTTGAGACTAAAGTAGGAAAACTACCAAACAACTGCTAGATTGTGCAGTTACTGGAA
>JGI24158J21664_10015260_pt1 | contig 10026 bp, 5 predicted proteins | sample Ectturendosymbi3_FD_21664 | JGI IMG/M metagenome (IMG submission 21664) | reverse complement strand
GCTGAAAAGTAACGCTTATGCTGTTGTTGTTGATGCAGCAAAAATGTGAATATCACAGAACATGTTGTCATGACCTTGTAGCAGCCGCATGTCAAGATGGTAGTGCACGAAACGCGAGAAAAAATCACAACATTTTTGTCTGCTGTCTGTAAAAATGGTTTGAGATTTGTGAAAAAGTTATGCACGCACGTTCAGGTGCTTGCCGTTGTTGCGATAGGAAGGGACGAGTGGCAAGGGTGCAATGCAAGCTATTGTTGGCAGCAAATTTTATTGTTCTCAGTTGAACTCTAAATCTCCATTGGTCTTTATTGTTGGCAAGCAGCGGAAAGATCACACGCTGCTATCACTGAATTACTGCTTTTTCGCAAATCAATGGGTGTTATTCTTCGCGATGCCCTTCCTGGCTCACAAAGACTTTACGCTAATGGGCCGTTTGGAAACTGCCAAGTGCAAACGTTTGCGACGCAGCGCGAATTGCCAAGTGCGAATGTTTGTGAAGCAGGGGAAATTGCCAAGTGCGAATATTTTTGAAGCAGCCGAACAGGCGGCTCCAGCAGTTACTTGCTGTCGAAAAAAATATTTATGCTAAAGCAAAAATCTTCAAATCTTTACATGAGATGTTCTAACTCAGTAAAAAAGTTTCTTAGTAATTATTTATCCACATCGCATTGGCATGCGTTCACAAATGCTTTACACTAACGGGCCATTTGAAATCTGCCAAGAGCGAATGTTTGTGAAGCAGCGTCGAACACACGGCTGAAGCAGTTACTTGCTGTCGAAAAAAATATTTATGCTCAAGCAAAAATTGTCAAATCTCTACATGATAGGTTTTAACTCAGTAAGAAAATTTCTGAGTGATTGTTTATCCACATTACATTTGAAACCGCTCCCAATGAAATGCAATGTGACGAGACAATCAGCCACATGGTTGCAGCAGGCCGACCTCATTTCCGCACTCGGCGAAACGCGTGCGTGACTGCAGGCAAAATATACCATGGTTGCTTCGAAATGCTCTGTTGACAACACCGTACACCAAATCACATTATAAATATATGTTTCTGGTTGCTAGGGACTTGTACGAAATGTTCGTACTTTACAGAGGAAAACATACGACCCGGTGCTCAACGGTTGGCATTTGAAGTGAAGTACGAGTATATCGTGCACCGGTCCACGAATATTTCGTGCGCCGGCGGTCTACAGTTGGGCAACTTCCAGACAACCAGCGTTTGAAGTGTTTATTTTTGCATACTTTTTGCTTGTTAATTTGTCGCCTTAATGCAAAACCACGGAATGAATTTGCATGCAAATTTCAAGGAAAATTGTAAATGGGCCAAAAAGTAATAATTGGGTTTTGGTGAGAATGTGGGTTATCGTCTGCATCTAGAAACCATCTCACTAATTTTTGCATATCTTTCGTCCACTACGCATATTTAAGATTGTGTTCCGCGATATTTCACTTTATCCGAAACAATCGTCTTTACTTTGTCTGCCATGGCTGATCAGCGCATGCGCTGACCGCACTGGCTCTGCCAATTTTTGTAGCATGATAGAACTGTTGCACGAGCTCAAAACCAGCAGTTGTTAACATAAAAGCGTCCAGGCATTTGATAATGTCTCATCAAGGAAAAAGGAAAACTGAAATTTGCTGGACTTCTGTACATTACAAAAAGTCGAAAGTTTTCTCGCGTTCTTAATGCGCATCGTCAAGTCTTGTGTAGTTTAACAAGATTCGATCTTGCAAATCTGGTTGTGCGTCAGACAGTCCAGCCGCACATTTTCTGTGATCCACTGCTCGTATTCGACAAGACATTGATGCAACCTCATTTTGCAGTTGCAAATTTCTCTGACGCAATGATGAGTTTGTTTTAATCTGGTGTTTTAACGTGCAGCCTGATATTTTTGCAGTTATAAACTGCTGTGTCGTCGTAGCGTTGAGTTTATTTTCCTCCGATATCGTAACCTAGAGCGCTGATAATTTATATTCAGTTCAATGACACATAAATTGTGGGAGTGCGTGTAGAAGAATATGCATATTATGTCAACAAACGTCGCTAAAACGTTAGTTTGGAAACATGAATTTTACGTCAAATTGTGATGTTACAAACAGTGCACACCAAATACAAATGACCACCATATGCCACTGAATGAACCCCCTACGAAAATTTTCTGCGTACGCCATTGATTAAGGGTAAGAGCACATTATCTGAAAATTTTTTGAAAGATCTTTCTGTGAAACATGCGTGTTACTGCGTTTTCCAATTTTTAGCTATTGCTGGATCTAAGAAGACGAGTCTAAGCACATGGATACTATTTCAACGTGTAGCTTATCCTTCTGCAGAGAAATTGTGATATCCGTTTAACTTAGATTATGATTGGCGCATGGCGCTGTCGAACGACAGCATCAGTGGCGCAGTCAGAATGAGCCGATGAGGCCATGCTCCATCCTCCTTCCGAAAGGAACTTAGATTTTACGGGTGGTTTGTATCAATTTTCATCTGTTAGAAAGACGTCAGTGACTGACGACGTCATTGACTGGCCCCTCCCGAACAAAGTTCTTGGCTGCGCTACTGCACAGCATGGATGAAAAAATCTACTATTATCTTGTCTACCCCACATTCTTGAAAAATTAATAAGTGCTGCAGTATCGTGCGCTTCATAAGCAATACTAGCGTTGCCGTCGTGTCATAGAGCCAAATGCAAGTTGTATGTAGTTTTTAAAACAATTTGCGAATGGATTCATCTGAGCTCTGTGGTTGAAACTAGTTATATGAATACAGATATGTGCAAGTTTGAATTACCGCAAAGCGAAGAAAGCAGAGGCCAGCTGATTGATTCTTCGAAAGCTTGCAGCACAGGGCCGGCCTTAAGCCGATGCAACTGATGCAGCTGCACTGATGCACTAATCTCGCGCCTCTGGGGGCTCCGCACCATGGTGTTCAGGTAGATTGTTTATTTTTTTCCAGATATCCCTTGCACTTGCGAATTCAATAGAAACGGCTTATAAATCTCATTGTTAACAAAAACGCTCTCGTTAGAACCAGCGATAAATTTCCTCAATTATCGAACGTTAGCAAACGTGCTCAGTTCTCGTGCTGCGGCTTTACATCTGCGCTCTACCATGGTCTTATAGCAGGCCCGTAAGCAGCTTCAGATACTACGGGGATGAAGGGTTTTGTGAGAAGGTCTAAATTTTTTGAACTATCTCCAACTGTTTTAAACTATATCTAACAGATTTTTCTGGGGAGGCAAACATTTATTCAGGGGGGAAACCCCCTTCCCCCCTTAGTTACGGGCCTGTCGTATGGCACGGTTGACTGAACACGATGACATCATAAAGACACTGCTCAGAGGGGTGCTGCGGCTGGGTCTTGCATTGGGCCCGCACCTGCTAGGGCCGGTCCTGTGAAGCAAACCTAGAGCTCAAAAGTTTTTGTCGTTCTGCTCTGCAGTTAATACAGCTTGTGTAAAGCGGCGTTCACTTTTTGGCTCGCACCACAGCGTTGATTGTCGGACATAAGTGCTTCACGGCATATACCGCGTTCTACATGTTTTTCTTTTTTTCTTGCATTCAGAGAAAATTGGTGGGAGGCCCGCTCGCTTGCGACTCAGAAGACGGGCTACATACCCAGTAATTATGTGGCCCCAGCTAACTCAGTGCAGTGCGAAGAGTGAGAAGCTTTTCATTTCTTCTCTTTAGGTCGAAATTACGGCAAACAAATGCTATTGCACAAAACGTGTGTTTGTTTGATTTGTTTTCTTGTAGAGACGAAATTGCTGTGATTTGATGTGTGGATCAGCTATGTCCAACCGAAATTGCTTGCTGAGCCAAAAATTGTGTCACTGTTTTAATTAGGGCCGCACATTGAATGACTTACAGTGATCTTAGTAAATAAATTTTGTTTAAGCCAGTGCTTTTCAAGAGGTGTTCCGCGGAACCCTGGGGTTCCGTTCCGCGAGCTGCTGCCACGGTTCCGCCGAAACTGACCCAAATTGCCTGGGACGAAATGCGCAACCATAGTTCTATGTGGTAGTAGCAGTACCACTGTTTCACAGTTGCATAGGGTTCCATGAGCAACGCAAACATTTGCGGAAGGTTCCACTGCAGCAGAAAGGTTGAAAAACACTGGTTTAAGCCAATGTACTGAAAGCGTTCGAATCCTAACTGCAACGGTAACGACTGTTTGGCACATATAACAACTTCGTAATTGTGATTGCATAGGCAAGTTTAGTGCCAATGGAACCAGGGTAGAAATCAGGAAACTAGTAAAACGTTTTGCACCAATGTGCCAGTGGACACATGGAAATCTCTCGCTACGCAATATAGACGTGATAAAGTGGCATTAAGGACCACTGCATCAAAAATGTCAAATTCAAGAATATCAAATATTGCCAGGTTGGCAATATGTAGCCTACTTATACTGCAACGAAAACCTAAGCTGGGCCGCACAAAACCTTCGACTGGGCCGCATATTGTCAGTGGGCCACGAGCTGGACATAGCTGGTTTAGATAATTGCGTTATAAATTTGTGGTTTACACCTAATTAATATTTCGTTTTAACTTCATCGATTAACATGTTTTGAATACAGTTATTTTAACTTCTTGGAGCCGTGAAATCGATTCTTTGAATTTTGAATGTGCTTTAGCAAATCATTTCGAATGCTGCAGAGATTTTAACATTAAAGTATATTTTTGATCTTGCAACAGTTATGCTTGGACTGAAAGAAATCGTTTTTTCTAGTGATCCCCGTTGATGTCAAAAAGCACCTGGCTATCTTCAAGTCCCGATAGTTCATAACTAGAAACGAGCGTCAGCAGTGATTCGTTAAGGCTATAACTTAAAATCATTTCCGTGACAGAAAGAAAAATTCTCGTATTGCCGGACTGGTTGTCAGATTGTGTTTGATCTGAATTAGGCTTTTGCCGCGGAGGTGTGCGGAAGTGTATTTTGTTCTCGAGCGAGTTGCGAAGATGGTTTCATTTGTTTGTCTGCAGTGAGGACTTCGTTGATTTTGTCTGCATGTTGATCTTGCTCCTTTTCATTCTTCAACAGGACATTTGTAGGTCCATAGTCAGAAAATGTGAAAGTATTTAGTATTCTATCATTCGAATTAACAGCAGGTCAAAGAATGTAATACTGCACACGTGGCACCTTCCAATGAATTATTCCACAAAATCACTGGTTGAGCTAGAAAATTCCTAGAAAAAACAAGCGACATAAAAGAAAAAAAGTTTGTATGGTGGTGTAGACTGTAGACAACACCACTACTTCATCGTTTGAGCGAGTTCTTCTAATCCACTGCTAGACCGTACAGGATCTCGCGGCAGGTATTGAGAAGTCTATCGATAGTCTCGACATCCAGAACCGTCAGCCCATGCTCCCTATGAGAAGGTCGATGGATTGGACAGTGAAGGACAACATGGTCAATGGTCTGTTACTCTGCGCCACACTCACAAGCCACAAAAGGGGCCATGTCACACTTGTGTGAGTAGAAGCGGAAACGTCCGTCACCGGAGCGGAGGTAGTCAAACCGGTAGGATGACAGTTAATCCATACCTATGCTGATCTTGGCAGGGCCATTCCAGGAAGATGGATGTCGATGACGTGGATGAAAACATGTGTCTCGCAGTGCTCTCCTATCACTCTGCATTCCATCGGTCATTCACCCAGAGCGCCACCTTCTGTTATTGTCAGATGAACTGATGAGTTGCTGTGCGGCGGGTACAAATGGGTGTCTCGATTTGAGATGCCGTGCATTCCCACCAGATGGATAGGTGAGCGCTGAGTGGAGCAGGTGTCCAGACTCCATGGCACGGCGTGCTAGAGGCAACGTGGCTCCTTTGCGACGAAGCTCAGCAGATAGGATGCCCGCGAGTATCAGAAGATTGTCCGTTGGTGTAGGATGCAGGCATCCAATCACAGTTTGCGGATGCGTTGATGGCAGGATCAATAAGGTGGGTGTGATCACTGCTGCCAGAGACCCCGCAGAGGGTGGAATGACGGGGGCGTTCCCCCTGCCCTTTAAAAAGCGAGGCAACGGAGGAGAAGGTGCCTTTTTGTAATAGAATCATAGGTAATTTCGTGGTTTATCCCGATCGACTTGACACATATTTGTTGCAGCTGTTCGCGCACCCAGAAAATTCAGAATGGTTTTCTGTAATTCCTGCTATTATTTTTGAGGTCAGCATTGTTGCAGCATAGAAACAAGCACAATTGGTCATGATGTTTTTGTTTTTTGCAAGTTTCCATTGTCCTCAACCCTTTTACTGGCCTCCCGCTGTTCCAGCGTCCCTGACCGCGCAACCAGAAAAGAGCGCAGTGCCCTGCTGTTGAGCGGACCAGGGCTAAGGTGGTTGTTCGTGCCGTTGTTGCCCCAGCACCCCAGCCCGAATCGACAAGCCGCCTAAATGCGACGTGTGATGTCCACTTTTTGCGAAATGACTCGAGGTGTCGGCGACTCAGTGATATATCAGCGTCCTGTCCAACTTTAGCCCAAGATATTTTGGCTCGCAGCAAAAGGGCATGGCTTTGTGGTTGAAGTTAAGTTTCAGCTCACGTTTAGCTACTTTGTTGTTGAGATGGAAGACTGCTGACACCGTTCTTTTGGCGCTGCGTATTAGCTTCCAGGTCTGGAGGCATTTCCCTACAGTTAAATGTCTTTTCTGAGCACTCCTTTCAGTTTCACTGCTTGCCAGACTCAATCAGCATGCATGATTGCTAGATCGTCGTGCCCACACTTTCTGGAGACAGTGCTTGGCAGATCAGGGGTGTAGATGTGGAAATGAAGGGGTGCCAAGAAGGATGATTGTGTGACGCCACATGAGTTGTCGTAACCTGCTCGGTTTGTCGTTACTAGAAGTAAGGGTGAAGCTGCGAGTGCCTACCAGCTCCTTGATCATGCGGACCATGTGCCTGTCACGTAGCAATCGAAGGAGCTTGTAGGTGAGGCCGCGATGCCATACAGTCTCGTAGGTTGCTGTGAGATCATCTTGAAGGGAACACAAAGTAGAGATGTAGGGCGATAACTATTTGGTTCCCCCCATGGCTCATCCGGTTCAGGGATTGCAACTACTAGTGCTCTTCTCCAGATCCTGGAAATTTTGTCAGGATCGTATCAGGAAATGAATAAATCGCATAACTTGGATTTGAGAGTTGACCTGGCGTGGAGTCTAAACTCCTGGAAAATAGACTCCAGTCTCGGAGATTATCCTGCCTCCAGGTGGTTGAGGGCGGTATCATGCTCATCTGGCATTACAGGGCCAGAGATGCCATCTCCCTGAGGCGTTGGGACCTTCCACAGGTAAGGCACCTCGTTGTTGATGAGCCTGATTGACGCGCTGTCCCTCGTCTTGTGTACCCCCTTTTTCATAGGCTGTGAAGGGATGGAGCTTGGTGATACGGGGCACAAACGAAAAGAATGTCTTGACCTGCCAGAAAGTTTGTTGATAGTGCTCCATGACTTGCGGCTGTAGTGTGTGAAGTCGGTAGAATTGACAGCTTCTTCACGTCGCTTCTGGCTCTTTTGGTCGAGCCGCGAATGTGGGGACGAAGCGGCTCTAGCAGAATCAGTTCCCATTGGAACTCGGTGGAAGGAGCGATAAATGGTCTCGCACTCTTAGTCCCAACACGGCACGTAGTTTTTGCCACAGCCACGTGGGATGCATTGTTTAGCCACACATATTAGGCTCTCGCATAGTTCCTGGTATCACGTCTCAATATTTGTTATGTCCGGACTTCGGAGGTGGCAATCTCTCAACGGATTCTCCTGTAAGAAGGCTAAAGCGATTTCAATCAGTTTTGCCATGGTCACAACGCTTCATCGTTTTGCGTAGGCAGGAATTTTGAATCTCCGTGGCGTTATGAGAGAGGGTTGCTGTTGTGATCGCGGGAACGTTCCTAGAACGCGTCTGTCACACACTTGGTTGTCTTCGTCGACATTCGCCAAGGTCGGATCTGGGTTGGAGCTGATGCTCCATCGATGAGAGAAGAATCTGGCCACTCCCTATGGGGTTGTGCAACAGCTCAAGGTTGTTGACGGCTGCCCAGGAGGCCAGGCTCTCACCGTCAGGAGATTTTGTCCTGTAACCCCAGTTGACGTGCTGGCAGTTGAAGTCGTCAGCATATACTGTACAGAATGGGGTGTGGGAGCGTTGGGATGGCTGATGGTGTGAGTCGCGAGGGTTGAGATCTGTAGACGTTAATGATTTTATATCCTGCGACGTCTATACACAACCACTTCAGTCCCTCATTGGTCCGGAGACTCATCGGCCTGTGTCCATTCCAAACGCTCGTGAACAAATGCGGCAAGGGCGTGCTTCTTGCTCAGGATTGACCCAGCTAGTGAAAAGTTGGGAATCACTAGCTTGTCTCCAGTGGTCTCCTGAAAGACGATGACGAGTGCCTTGTTCTTCCAGGCTTACTGTTTGATAACGAGATATAACGCAAAATCTAATCACCAGTTTGATTTTCTTCCTCGCTTCTTTGTAGTGTGTCGGCATAAGATGAAGGCCGTCACGGCAGCTTTCAGGAAAAAGCAGTCTCAAACGCTTTCAGAAGGGCATTTTACGTACTGCACTGCTGCTGTGGCAGTGCCGTCGCCTCAGGGGGTTTTGGTGGAGTCATCCCCCCAAACAAAACTCCAAGCCCCCCAAATTGAAATATGAAACACTATAAATAAGTAGACTTTTTTCAAATTTTGGAATGTCAAGCCCGCCTACACAAACGTAAAGCCCCCCAGTTGACGACTTTCTGGCGACGGTTCTGTGCTGTCAAGCGCTGAAAATCTCTGTTGGGGAACAAAGTTTTCCTTTCAAGCATGTAGTTACCAGGTAGTGCAGTAGACAACTAGTGAATCAGGACCGGAAAAACTATGTCAAAGTCGAAGATACTACATTCGCTCATGAGCAAAAGCATTTGCTTATCTGTAGTTTAACTTTCATTCGCTTGTCGTACTTTCACGTAATTGTCAAGACTTCATTGAAAATATCTCGCATTTGCCCATGAAAATTTACACAAAAATTTTCTAATGCGTTTTTAAAAATAAATGTGCTGCTTTCGAATCAGGGCGAACATTTTCTAATATAATCTCTCACGCCATATTCAAAAAATTTTGCATCAATTTCTTGTACTAAAAATGAAACAACATGGTGAATATCATTCCAGCGTGTAGTCGATTTTGTAAGGCGTGCAAAACTTGATAAACGGCGCGGCTTAGCCTCTCGTATGCCGTTGACTTTGCGTCCTTGCTTTTCCTGCATTTTCATTATGACTTGGTCAACAACTGTAAGACGACAACCCCCTAACTTTCTGCAACGTTTGCAGAACCACCTTGCAAATATGCAAAAAACTCAGATGTCTCCCTCTCTCATCAATGGCATATGCTATCTGTATTCTGTGAAAATAATTTGCATCACGAGCGATTTCATCTTCAAGAGTCGATTGTTTCTTGCAAAGTGCTTTCACGTCTGTTGCTAGAGACAAAACTGCTGTTTGAAATTCACGTAGATCTTTTTCATTTCGTTCAATCCAGCACGAAAAAATTCTTGCAACTTACCTTGTGTAATGAAATGTCGCATTTTTCACACGTTTTTTCGTATAGGTGTCACAACATGTCTTTCACATTGGCCAATAGTTTGGAGAAACGCTATCTTTGTAAGCATGGTCACGGTGGTTTTTACGTTGAGCTTTGTTGCTCGGATTGTACTAACTAAACAGAAAACAACTCCATCATTCGCTTTTTCCCAATACAACGAATTTAGTCTTATGAAAAAATTACCATGTGTGAGAACCGTGAATGACGGTTCCATGACTATTGAGACCACTTCATTTGAGATCACGTTCATTTGAGAACACGATCATTTGAGACAACATTCATTTGAGACCTATTCATTCGAGACCACTTCATTTAAGACCACGTTCTTCGAGACCTGTTCATTTGAGACCACATTCACATGAGAGTTTTTCATTTGAGACCACATTCATTTGAGACCACATTTATTTAAGACCACATTCATTTGAGACCACATTC